>Ga0115004_10005331_pt1 | contig 10162 bp, 6 predicted proteins | sample ArcticOcean_MG_C_10_FD_88737 | JGI IMG/M metagenome (GOLD analysis project Ga0115004, IMG submission 88737) | Marine microbial communities from western Arctic Ocean - ArcticOcean_MG_CB11_90 | ecosystem: Environmental > Aquatic > Marine > Oceanic | place: Arctic Ocean: Canada Basin | collected... | reverse complement strand
CTGCGCAGCGGATTCCAGTTGTCCCATGAAACAGATCGAAAACGGGTTCTGGATGAACTGAACTGGTACGTAAAACATCCGGAATACGTTGAACGAGTCGCGAAACGGGCCGCCCCCCATCTGCACTACATTATTGAAGCGCTGGAAAAGCGTGGTTTACCGCTCGAGTTTGCGCTGCTTCCGATTGTCGAGAGTGCCTATGACCCTTTCGCTTATTCTCACAGCAGGGCAGCCGGTTTGTGGCAGTTTATTCCTGGCACGGCTCGAATGTATGGCCTACAAATTGACTGGTGGAACGACGGCAGAAGAGACGTCAGGGCTTCTACCAAGGCCGCTATAGATTATCTTGAGTATCTGCACAACAGATTAGACGACGACTGGTTGCTGGCACTGGCAGCCTATAATGCGGGCCCGGGTAACGTTCTTTCTTCGATACGCGTCAGTAAATTACCCAAGGATGAAGTGAATTTCTGGTCCCTTAAAGTTTTTCGCGAAACCTATACCTATGTCCCCAGACTGCTTGCGATCAGTGAGTTGATCAACCATCCCGAGCGCTACAACATGACGCTGCCGGATGTAGCCAATGAGCCCTATTGGGAAGTCGTTCAGACCCAGGGACAACTCGACTTGAATAAGGCGGCAGAACTGGCTGAGGTCTCTTCAAAGGAAATCTACACACTGAATGCCGGTTTTAACCAGTGGGCTACCCATCCGGATGGACCACACGAGCTCATTATCCCTGTCGGTAAAGCTGACGTATTTCGTGAGCGAGTAGCGGAACTTCCGCCCACTGAGCGTTTGGCATGGAAACGACACAAGGTACGTTACGGCGAAAGCCTTGGTGCAATCGCGAACAAATACCGCACGACAGTGGCCACCATCAGGCGTGCCAACGACATACAGGGCAACTTGATCCGAGCGGGAGATTCTTTGATGATTCCGGCTGCTTCACCAAATGTTGATTATGCCATGAGCCAAAGCAGTCGATTGGCATCAAAGCAACAGACCCTGGAAACCCGTTACGGCAGTGAGCCGATCTCTTACCTCGTTAAACCCGGTGACAGCTTCTGGCAGATTGCCCGTCAATTCGATGTCGGTATGCGTGAGTTGGCGAAATGGAATGGCATGGGCACTACGGGACTTTTGCATCCAGGAACTGAATTAAAGATCTTCAAGAAAACCAACAAGGCCCGCATCCAAAAAGGGCCCCAGCATCAGACCCAGCCCGCTAGTCCGCGTGCTAACCAGGTTCGTAAGCTCAATTACCGGGTTCGAGAGGGCGAGTCGTTATCGTTAATCGCCAGTAAATTCAATATTTCTGTTCAGAGCATCAAGTCCTGGAACAATGCTTTAAACATGAAAAAGTATATTCATGCCGGCGACCGGTTAACCCTTTATGTTGACGTTACCCGGCTAATTAATTAACCCGTTCGATTGACGCTTCTGCTGTCAGTGCATCTTCAAACTCCTGAAAGTCCATCGACCCTAGCTGCAATGACAGGTTCTCGCGAACACTGGCGACCTCGGCTTCGATCAATTCTGACGATGGCCTGTTTGTCACCTCAGAAACCCGCAATACCAGGCTATCTCCATTAGGAAGCATCGCCGTACCGAGCGACTCCTTATCATCACCGGGCCTGGGTAACTTAAATGCTTCACGCATCACCAACGGATCAATATCACGCGAGAACCGCGAAAGTGAGGGCGCCGCAGCCCACTCCAAGCCGTATTCATTAGACACATACTGGGCAAGTGAACCACCGTTTATCGCTTCAACAATAGAATCTGCCCTGTCGACCGCCAGCGCTTCTGCTTTGCCACGTTCAAGGATCTCGCGAACATCGCTAGCCACTTCAGCGAGCGATCTGGTCGCGCTTGGTGAATGCGCCTGAACGCGGATTCCCACGTGATGGGAATCCGTTAGTTCCAGAAGGTCACTGTTGTTTCCGTCTATCAGCACGTCCGCACTAAAAGCCGCAGTGGCGACCGAATTGTTCACCATCAAAAAATTCTGTGATTCACGGGTGAGATCTCCGGTTGATTGTACTTCCAAACCGAGTTCAGCCGCGGGGGCTTCAAGATCAATAGCCTCGAACAGCAATTCCGCGAGTCGTGAAGAAGTGGTGATAAACTCATCTTCTGTCGCATACAGCCTGTAACGTTGCTCGACTTCAACCCGAATGTCAGCCAGCATCGGTTGAACCGCTTCATTAAGCTCCAATAGCTTAATAATGTGATATCCAATTTCAGTTTCCACAGGTTCCGACACCTGGTCCACTGACAGCTCATAGGCAACCGCTTCAAACTCGGGGAAGAATGTACCCTGTGGGTTAAAGCCCAAGTCGCCACCGTTATCGCGCGAGCCCGCATCATCCGAGTCGGTTAATGCGAGCGCAGTAAAATCTTCGCCCTGATTGATTCGGCCATAAACTTCACTGGCTTTAATTTTCGCTGCTTCGATAGACAGGTCATCAGAAACCTCGATCAAAATATGTGCGACGCGACGCGACTCTTCTGTTGAATAGTCACCCTGGTTATCCTGGTAGAACTGCTCCAGCGCTTCCTGGTCAACTTCAAGCGCCGCGGCAAGCTGTTCATGTTTTAGTTCAACGTATTGCAGGTTAACTGTTTCTTCTGTGACAAAGTCTCCGGCGCGATCAGTATAGTAATCCCCGAGTTCTTCCTCTGAGACTGAAACCTCGTCGATTAATTCATCAACCCGGATCTGCAGATAGGCAAGATCCCTGGTCTGGCTCAGGAGTGAACTGTAACGTTTACTTTCAGCCTCGGTGACAAATGCCGATTGACGGATACCCGCTAACATCTGATTGAACAAACTGTCAGTACGCATCTCATCACGATAGAGCAGCGGCGTATAGCCGGCGCCTCTGATCACATTCTGAAACTGATCGGCATTAAAAACGCCACCCACTTGGAACACTTCACTCGAAATGATTTCTTCATCAAGCAGCGCGTCACTGTAGTAAAGGTCAAACTCGTCGGTAGCCTGGGTAAGAATTTCTCTTGATACCAGGCCTCTGAGCACGTTTTCGCGTAACTCGTCTTCATTAATCTGGTCAAGAGGAACCCCCCTTGACTGCAAAAGGCGGCGATTACGTTCGACTGCAATCTCCATGGCTTGCTGCGTGACGGCCTCTCCGTTGACGGTTGCTACCTTGGGAACTGGCGCGAGGAACGTGGTGATGGAACCGAACCCGAATAGCCCAAAGACAATGATGATTAGGCCGATAATGACTTTTGCTAGGATCCCATCGGAACCGTCCCGCAACTGTTGAATTAGCATGATTCCTTTACCTTTTGCTGAAGAAGGTGGGCCTGTATTTAAAACACCCACAAAAAAGGCGCATCAATGACGCGCCCTTCTATTGTATTACCTTACTTTGTTATTGTCTTTTGAACCTTTTAAATTAACTAAACTTTCCCGAGTGAAAATTTAGTTCACCGCATCCTTGAGCGCTTTACCTGCCTTGAATGCAGGGACTTTGGCAGCTTTAATCTGGATTTCCTCGCCGGTTTGGGGGTTCCTACCCGTACGCGCGGCACGATCACGAACGCTAAAAGTGCCAAACCCTACCAGTACGACTGAGTCTCCTGTTTTCAAAGAATCGGTTATCGAATCAATCATTGAATCCAGCGCCCTTCCTGCGGCGGCCTTCGTGATATCCGCGGATGCTGCAATGTTTTCGATCAGCTCTTGTTTATTCACTCTCTACCCCTTCTATAATTATTAGTCAGTTCTTGACGGTTAAAAAAATGTTCTAAACGCTAATGTCTATACGCATTTCTACGCATTCCCTTGTACGCTGCGCCAATTTACCTCAATGCCCCCGATATATTCAAGGTAAACTGCCTAATGAGCGCTAATTCTCTGGCTTTCATCCGATTCACCTCCTGAATCAGAATCACTTTTAGAGTCTGATTCGAGTTCCTTTGGTAAAGGTTCCGGCATCCTTTGCAGCGCGACCTCCAGTACTTCATCAATCCATTTAACGGGAATGATCTCCAAATCGCTTTTTATGTTATCGGGTATTTCCTTAAGGTCCCTTTTGTTCTCATCGGGAATGATCACGGTCTTTATCCCACCCCTATGGGCGGCAAGCAGCTTCTCTTTAAGCCCCCCAATTGGCAAAACCTGACCGCGCAGGGTGATTTCACCCGTCATTGCAACATCCGATCTGGCAGGAATCCCCGTGAGAACTGATACCATGGCGGTACAAAGCCCAATGCCTGCGCTGGGTCCATCTTTAGGCGTAGCGCCTTCAGGCATATGAATATGAAGGTCGTTCTTTTCATGGAAGTCCTTAGCAATGCCCAAAAAGCTTGCGCGACTCCGAACCACAGTGGTGGCGGCCTGTATCGATTCCTGCATCACGTCACCCAAAGACCCTGTCTGGATATGACGACCTTTCCCTGGCACGACAGCGGCCTCAATTGAGAGCAGTTCGCCGCCCACACTGGTTACTGCAAGGCCAGTGACTTGCCCCACCTGGTCTTTTTCTTCGGCCAGTCCAAAATTGTACTTTCTGACCCCTGAGTATTTTTCGAGCAGCGCTGGCGTCACGGTCAGCGCGCCTGATTGTTCGGCTTCACTTAAGGCGGACTCTTTCACTACTTTTCGACAAATTTTAGCGAGTTCTCGCTCCAGGCCCCGCACACCGGCTTCCCGTGTGTAGTAACGGATCAGGTCGGTGACCGTTTCATCCTCGATTACCAACTCGTCTTTACGAAGGCCATTATTCTTGATCTGCTTGGGCACTAGATACCGTGTCGCAATGTTGAGTTTTTCATCTTCCGTGTAACCCGGAATACGGATAATTTCCATGCGATCGAGTAACGGCGCCGGGATGTTCATGGAGTTAGAAGTACAAATAAACATGACTTCTGAAAGATCGTAATCGACCTCCATATAATGATCATTAAAGATATTGTTTTGCTCTGGGTCCAGCACCTCGAGCAGAGCCGATGCAGGGTCTCCCCTATGATCCTGCCCCATCTTGTCAATTCATCGAGCAGAAACAGCGGATTTTTCACGCCTGACTTGGCAAGTTTTTGGATAATCTTACCCGGCATTGAACCGATATAGGTTCGACGATGTCCGCGGATTTCTGCCTCATCACGGACACCACCCAACGCCATTCGAACAAATTTCCGGTTTGTGGCTCTGGCAATAGACTCACCCAAAGACGTTTTACCAACGCCAGGGGGACCCACCAGACAAAGCACCGGACCTTTAATTTTCTTCACCCGTTTTTGGACAGCAAGGTACTCAAGAATCCGGTCTTTGACCTCTTCAAGCCCATAATGGTCGGCCTCGAGTACTTCCTCTGCGGCTACAATATCTGTGCGGACCTTTGAACGCTTCTTCCACGGCGTGTTCAGCATCCAATCGATGTAGGATCTGACGACCGTTGCCTCGGCAGACATCGGAGACATCATTTTGAGCTTGTTCAGTTCGCTTTTGGTCTTTTCTTTCGCCTCTTTAGGCATGCCGGAGGATTCGAGGCGCTTCTCCATCTCCTCCATTTCGTTGGGGACATCATCCATGTCACCAAGCTCTTTCTGGATCGCCTTCATCTGTTCGTTCAGGTAATACTCACGCTGGCTTTTCTCCATCTGCTTTTTAACACGCCCACGGATGCGCTTTTCAACAGTGTAGAGCTCCAACTCACCCTCGAGCAAACCCAGCATGTGCTCAACACGATCTTTTAGATCGAGCATTTCAAGCAACTGCTGTTTAATCTCCAGTTTCAGGGTTAATTGTGCGGCGATGGTGTCAACGAGTCTTGACGGATCTTCGATACTGGCAACCGAGGTCATCACCTCGGGGGGGACTTTCTTGCTCTGTTGAACGTACTGCTCGAAGGTTTCCATCAGGGTTCGCATTAATGCCTGCCCTTCTCCGGTGTCCATCCGAGGATCTTCCAGTATCTCTACGTCCCCACTGAAAAAATCATCGTTCTCACGAATCTCACCCACCTTCGCTCGATGGGACCCCTCTACAAGGATCTTCACCGTCTTGTCTGGCAGCCGGATTAGCTGAAGGATAGTGGCCACCGTTCCAAAGGAATATAGATCATCGGTGCCCGGCTTTTCATTACCCGGCTCCTTCTTAGCAAGCAGAAGAATCCGTTTGTTCTCGTCATGTTCCTGTGCGTACTCAAGGGCACGAATGGATTTCTCGGTTCCTATAAAGAGTGGCTGCACACCATGGGGATACACCACCATATCTCTGAGCGTGACAATGGGTACATCAAAGAGTTCTTCAGACATTAAATGACCTTTTTTGGCAATGGCGCACCCGCCATTTACACGAGACTTAAGCTATAGTTTACAAAAAAAAAGGGGCGTAAAAGCCCCTTTTTTTCCAATGTTGGATAAACGTTTTTGGATCTACAATTTTTTTGGACAAACAATGTTTTTGGACAAACAATGTGTTCCGCGTTTATTCCGGTGCCGTCTTCTGCTGATCGCTGTTTTCATAAATCAGTAAGGGCTCGGAAGCGCCATTAATGACATTTTTATCAATCACTACCTTACTCACGTCTTGCTCGGAAGGCAGCTTATACATCACTTCAAGTAGCACGCCCTCTAAGATAGAGCGGAGTCCACGGGCACCGGTCTTTCGCTCCATCGCTTTTTCAGCGATAGCGACCAGCGCATCTTCCCGGAAGTCTATTTCTGCACCTTCCATCTCAAACAGTTTCGAGTACTGCTTGGTGTAGGCGTTTTTAGGTTCTTTAAGGATTCGGACCAATGCCTCTGTATCCAATTCATCCAGGGTCGCCAGTACTGGCAAACGACCAACAAATTCCGGAATCAAACCGTATCGAACCAGGTCCTCTGGCTCAACGGTTCTAAGCGTGTCACCCAAATTTTTCTTTTTGGCTTTGGTCTGTACGCTGGCCCCAAAGCCTATCCCGCTCTTGTCAGAACGATCCTGAATAACTTTGTCCAAACCTGAGAACGCACCACCACAGATAAACAGGATGTTCGATGTATCAACCTGCAGGAACTCCTGCTGGGGATGCTTTCGGCCTCCCTGGGGTGGGACTGAAGCAACGGTGCCTTCAATCAACTTAAGCAACGCCTGCTGTACACCCTCACCCGAAACGTCCCGCGTGATTGAGGGGTTGTCCGACTTCCTTGAAATTTTATCGATCTCGTCGATATAGACAATGCCAACCTGCGCCTTGTCGACATCGTAGTCACATTTCTGCAGCAGTTTTTGAATAATATTTTCTACATCTTCGCCTACATAGCCCGCTTCGGTCAGCGTTGTTGCATCGGCGATGGTAAAAGGTACGTCGAGCAACCTGGCGAGCGTTTCAGCAAGCAGGGTTTTACCAACCCCCGTAGGGCCTACCAGCAGGATGTTGCTCTTTTGAAGTTCAACTTCGTCTTTCTTGCCAGAGTAGTTAAGGCGCTTGTAGTGGTTGTAGACAGCAACCGAAAGAACTTTCTTTGCCCAATGTTGACCAATGACATACTCATCAAGTATGTCCTTAATCTCCATAGGCGTAGGAAGCTTACTATTATCCGTTTCGTCGTTACTTTCCTGTAGTTCCTCTCGAATAATGTCGTTACATAGCTCAACACATTCATCACAGACATAAACCGATGGGCCAGCGATCAACTTTCGTACTTCATGCTGGCTCTTACCACAAAAATTACAGTGGAGTAGCTTACCGTCGTCGTTGCTACCCTCGTTCTCGTCGGACATACCCAAACCTCAAAATTCTTATTTAGCGACCCCTGCTCTCAATACAGGCGACCGCAAATCATTATAGTCAAACACGGCCAAATTAAAAACCACCCCGAAACGGACCAAACCATGACAATTCGATCCTAAACAGCAGCTAAATTTGCCCTGGGCTCTTGGACCTTGTCAATTATCCCGTAATCGAGTGCATCATTGGCCGTCATAAAGTTATCGCGTTCAGTATCTTTTGCAAGCTGCTCTGCAGTTTTGCCCGTATGGTGCGCCATAATGGCATTCATACGCTCTCGCAGGAACAGTATTTCCTTTGCCTGGATTTCGATATCAGATGCCTGCCCCTGCGAACCGCCGCTTGGCTGATGGATCATAACCCTTGAATTTGGAAGACAATAGCGTTTGCCCTTGGCACCCCCTGCCAATAGAAACGCACCCATGCTGGCTGCCTGACCGATGCACATGGTCGACACTTCACTATTAATAAACTGCATGGTGTCATAAATCGCCAACCCTGCTGTCACAGAACCACCCGGCGAGTTGATATAAAGCTGCACGTCTTTGTCGGCATTTTCAGATTCAAGAAATAGCATCTGGGCCACAACGAGGTTTGCAACATTGTCATCAATAGGTCCTACAACGAAGATAATTCTTTCTTTTAGAAGCCTGGAATAAATGTCGTAAGAGCGTTCGCCTCGAGCCGTCTGTTCAACAACCATTGGGATCAAACCCAGTCCTTGGGTAACAGGGGGAAACGTATCGTCAAATGTATGCATGGGATTTCTCTTTAGTAGACTGGATCAGTATAGCGTTAACCAGCGATATTGCGGCAATTTACCAAAAGTTCAATGGTTGAATTCAGGTTAAATCAAGGGACATAAGTTTGACAACCACCTTACGGTCCAAACGGCTAAACTGACTGTATCAGTCTTCCGCTTCTGCAGACTCGTCACTTTCCTCTGCGGGAAGCTCAGTTTCACGCTTCACAGCCTCGTCATAACTAACGGTTTTATCGGTAACTTTAGCCGATTCCAGCACAAAATCGACAATCTGCCCTTCCAGAACCATATTCTGAATCTGACTAAGTTGTTGTTCATTACTATAGTAATAGTTAATGACTTCTTCAGGCTCCTGGTAGGTGGAGGCCATCTCTTCTATCGCTTCCCTGACCTTTTCGGCATTGGCCTCGAGGCTGTTCTTATCAACAATCGCGCTAACGATCAGTCCAAGCTTGACTCTTTTTTGAGCCTGCTCGGAGAACATCTCCGCTGGCAACATGCTTGGATCAAACTGGGCGCCACCACCAAACTGCTGCACGGCTTCCTGGCGCATTCGGTTCACTTCCTGGTCGATTAAAGCCTGCGGTAGGTCTACTTCGTTATTATCGCCCAAACCGTCCATGACCTGATCCTTGATCTTAGCCTTGATCGCTGAATCCAGTTCTCGCTTCATGTTGTTGGTGACTTCTTTACGGAATGCTTCTACGCCGCCCTCTTTGACATCAAACTGCTCGAAAAACTCATCGTTCAGTTCTGGCAACTCTGGTCCGGAAACCTTGTTTACCTTAATTTTGAATAGCACTTCCTGACCGGCAAGATTTGTTGCCTGATAGTTTTCTGGAAACGTGAGGTTGAGATCTTTTTCTTCGCCTGCTTTTAAGCCTGCTAGCCCGTCTTCAAACCCGGGAACCATTGAACCTGAACCAAGCACAAGGTCGGTACCTTCCGCTTTGCCACCCTCGAAAGGTTCATCTCCGAGGAACCCTTCAAAATCCAGATTAAGTTGGTCCTTTTCAGCCGACGCACGATCTACCTCTGCGTAGACAAGCCTTTGTTCCCGCAGGGTATCGATCATTTTTTCCAGATCGGCTTCCTCGATAGAACTGGTCAGACGATCTACTTCTATATTTTCAAGACCACCAACTTCTATCTCGGGAAAGACTTCAAAGACGGCCGTATACTCAAGGTCTTTGCCTTCTTCCATGTTAACTTCTTCGATCTTCGGCATACCCGCTGGGTTAAGGTCTTCTTTCTGAAGCGCTTCGCCATAACTTGATTGGATCATTTCGCTGGAAATTTCCTGCCTGATCCCTTCACCAAACCGTCTCTTTACTTCACGCACGGGCACTTTCCCAGGCCGGAAACCGTTTATCTTGGCCTGTTTGGCTGTCTGCTTGAGTTTTTCTGTGACTTGGACTTCTACTCTTTCGGAGGGTACAACCACGCGCATTTTTCGTTCTAGACCTGCTGTGGTTTCGACAGTTACCTGCATGCTGCTACCTAAATTATCTTCGGTTTAATATGGTGCGAAAGGAGAGACTCGAACTCTCACATCTTACGATACTGGTACCTAAAACCAGCGCGTCTACCAATTCCGCCACTCTCGCATGTTTGTTGTATTAGGGGTGGAGACCCTATTTCTTCATCCGGG
>Ga0115004_10005330_pt1 | contig 10162 bp, 10 predicted proteins | sample ArcticOcean_MG_C_10_FD_88737 | JGI IMG/M metagenome (GOLD analysis project Ga0115004, IMG submission 88737) | Marine microbial communities from western Arctic Ocean - ArcticOcean_MG_CB11_90 | ecosystem: Environmental > Aquatic > Marine > Oceanic | place: Arctic Ocean: Canada Basin | collected... | reverse complement strand
GCCGCGCACTACTTTTCTCTCTCTAAAACGCTCTCTCTGCCGTACTATACTGTACTACCTTTTTTCTCTCTCTCTTATTGCACTATCAACAACATATTTTTCCTTTTTCTCTTTCATAACTGTTTGACCGAGATCATCTTCACCCAAAACTGCAAAAGTTCTCCAAAACTCTCTCTTCCTCTCCATCAGCACAATCATAAAAAACACGCTCGCGGTTCAGATCAGAAACAAAATGACCACCGCAAACGCTGAAACAAAAGCGACCGCTAGAAAGCTCACGTCCGCTCAAGGCCTCATCGCGCTCTTACAGGAACGCCCCGAAGCCTTACGCGTGCACGGATTACGTTTATTAAACGACGCTGTCCAGCAGAAATGGGCCGAAGTCGCGTCGTGCGTTTGCGTGATCGAATCCATGTACGAAGACGAGTTCTTTTCGAGAAGGGATTTAGCGGCCTTGGTCGCGAGTAAGGTTAGAATTTTCGTTCCGTGAAGGCAGCTGGTTTCCTTGTTTTGTTTACTCGCGAGAGAGATAGAGAGAGAGAGCGTTCGTTCCGTTTTCAAAAGCGTGGAACGAATTGGAAAAGAGAAAGTAGTAGGGTGTTTTTTTGTGATTTTTATGTGTTTTCTTGACGACGACGATGTCACGGACGAGCGATTTAGTAGAGTAAAACTGACCGAACGACTGCTCGTTCTTCTTCTTCGTTCTTCTTCTTCTTCTGTTATTGTTGTCGTTGTTTTCGTGCAGGTGTTCTATCACTTGGGCGACTTGGACGACGCGTTGTCGTACGCGTTGGCGAGCGGCGAGATGTTCGACGTGCAAGAGAAGAATTCGGATTTCGTGGATACGCTGTTAGCGAAAGCGATCGATACTTACGTCGAGTTAAGGCAGAGAGGTGGGTACGTGAAGAAGACGAGTACTACTACTGCGGAGAGTGAAATGGAGACCGATACCGTTACTGCTACGAGTAACGCGCGGGAGGCGGATGAAAAGACGTCGGTTTTGATCGATTGGAGATTGGAAGCGATCGTGAATAGGATGTTTGAAAAGTGCCACGAGGAGAAGGAGTGGACGCATGCAGTTGGCGTCGCAATAGAGTCAAAGAGATTAGATGCGTTGGAAAAGGCAATTTCGAGATCTGATCAACCCGAAGTCGTTTTATCGTACGCAATGAAAGTCAGTCAAACGTTAGTGATGCAAAAATCTTTCCGAACCGAAGCTTTGGCGTTGTTGGTGAAGTTATACGAGACGCTCGATTTTGATGAGCCGAATTATAACGGCGTATGCCAATGTTTGGCCATATTAGAAGACGATCAGAAATGTGCGGACGTTTTGTTATCGTTAGTGAAATCAACAGACGAGAGAGATAATCTGCAAGCGTATCAGATCGGTTTCAACCTTTTTGAGATGGACTCGAGGAATTTTTTGAACGGCGTCGCAGATTTAGTGAAACATTCGATGACTCAAGTAAACTCTTCTGCGACGCCAATGAAAGATGGGAACGAACAGAAAGAAGCCGATAAACAGCAAAGAGGTACTTTGCTCGTTTCAATCTTAATGGGAGAGACGCCGGCTAAACTTTATCTCGAATTTTTGAAAACAAAATCGCATAGCGACGCGGCTTTGGTCGAAAAGTTGAAAAAAGCAGTCGAAGGACGCAATTCTGTCATGCACGGAGCGGTCGTTTTCGCGAACGCGATGAGCAATTGTGGTACGACGAGTGATGCTTTCTTGAGACAAAATTTAGATTGGTTATCGAGGGCGACAAACTGGGCTAGATTTTCCGCCACCGCCGGCGTAGGCGTTATTCACAGAGGAAGAGCCGAGGATTCGAAACAGCTTCTATCGCAGTTATTACCAGCGCCGAGTCCATATACCTTAGGTGGTGCTTTATACGCAATGGGTTTAATGCATTGCGGACGACCGTATACGGGAGACGCAGCGACGTTCATCGTCGATCGACTTCGCGCAGCAAATAACGAAACCGTACAACACGGTGCGTGTTTAGGCATAGGTTTAAGTAGCTACGGGAAATCGAGTTTGGATACAGAAACAGTTAGCGAACTCTTCCGCGTTTTGCGAAGTGACAGCGCCGTCGCCGGTGAAGCCGCAGGTGTTGGATTAGGTTTCACTTTGGCCGGTTTGCGCAAGGGTTCGCAAAGGAGTCATCACGAAAACTTCGCGAGCGAGATGCTTTCGTACGCGCGTAAAACTTCGCACGAAAAGATTATTCGTGGATTAGGTCTCGGTCTCGCCTGTGCTTATGCAATGTGTGAAGAAGATGCAGATGCAATCATTGACGATATGTTGAGCGATGGCGACGCGTTGATTCGATACGGTGGATGTCAAATCATTGGATCTGCATACGTTGGTACTGGTAACAACGACGCTATTCGTAAATTACTGCACGTTGCAGTTTCCGACGTCTCGGACGACGTTCGACGATGCTCGGTGATGTCGATTGGATTTGTTTTAACGAACAATCCAGAGCAGTGCGTTCGAGTCGTGCAGCTCTTATCCGAGTCCTATAATCCGCACGCGAGGTATGGAGCGGCTATGGCCGTAGGCATCGCCTGTGCTGGTACTGGAAACTTCAACGCTGCGAAATTACTCGAACCTCTGCGCAGAGACAAGATCGATTTCGTTCAACAAGGCGCGTGCATCGCTTCGGCGTTAGTTTTAGTGCAACAGCCGGAAGACAGGCTTTCAAAGTTTCGAGACGAGATGCAAAAAATGGTTGGCGAATCGAGTGAAACGACGATGTCTAAAATGGGTGCAATCATGGCGAGTGGTATTTTAGACTGCGGCGGACGCAACTGTACAATTTCTTTGAAATCCAGAGCTGGTCGACCGCGAATGACATCGACTTTGGGAGTTTTAGTCTTCACGCAATATTGGTATTGGCTTCCGTTTGGGCATTTTCTTTCAATCGCGACTATTCCAACCGCGTTTATTGGCGTCGATAAGACGTTGCAAATGCCCCATTACGAGTGCGTGTCCGACGCAAAGCCGAGTACGTTTAAATACGCGGACTTTCTCTCCGACGATAAAGATAAAAAAACAACTGAGGTCAAGAAAGCCGTGTTATCGACGACGAAAAAGGCGCAAAAGTTATTGCGCGAGAAAATGTTAAAAGAGGGCAAAGACGTATCCGGTTTAGACGTATCGATGGACGACGGCGCTAGTAACGGTCCATCGAGACCGCAATCGCGCGTTGCCATGGATGTGTCAAAAGAAGCAACGACGACTGACGCAGCCGACGTGGGAACTATCGCCGAAGAAGCAGAGGAAAAGAAACCGGAGCCAGAGTTTGAAATTCTCACGAACCCGTCTCGCGTGACGCCGGCGCAAGAAAAGTTCATCTCGTTCGACCCAACCGCTCGATTCGTACCGGCAGAAAAATCATCGACATCAAATATCATCAACAACAACAACAACAACACCGAAAAATCCAGAGTCGGTCGCGGTTTCGTCGTCTTGAAAGACCAAACCCCAGAAGAAGAAGTGTTCTACGTCGAACTCGCTTTTAAGCCAAAACTGGCTCAGGACGCTACCGCTAACGCGACTGCGGCTAACGACGACGAACCTGCGCCGCCCGAAGAGTTCGAATTCGACGAGGACGACTAATAACTATCACACGCGCACACGACTAAGTACGTACCCTTATCAATACACGTTTGAAAACAGTATTGTGAGAGAGAGAGAGAGAGGTAAAAAGTTGTCTAAAACAATTTCCATTTACGTAGTACAAAATGACCGTTTGTTCAGTTGCCTTCGCGTCACAAAAAATAAATTAATTAACTCCTATAACGCGTACAACTACAACTACTAACTGACTAACTGACTGACTAATAAAACAATGCAAGTTCTATCATCGCATGACAACCGTTTCATCCAATCCTCTTTAGCGCAATCGTCATCTACTGATCACGATCATGGAAATCATCTTCAATCTGCGATACACTACGACCTCGGAAGACTGCTGAAGAAGAAACAGTTCGACTTAAGTTACACGTTATGGCAAATCAGGGTCTTACTGACGAACACGAAACAGATATACAGACACGCGATGTACAGGAAACAAACGAAAGGGCAGTACGCGAGGGACGACCCTTCGTTCGTAGCGTTCAGCTGCATGAGCGTGTTTGTTTGTGCGGCTCTGTATTGCGTGAAGTATGACAAAAGAGGTTTCTGGAAAGCGTGCTGGACGTGTTTATGCGCGGTGACGTTCGATTACGTAGGCTGTGGGTGCATAGTTGCCACGTTTTATTGGTTCTTGGCGAATAAGTACATGCGCGCGAGTAGGAGTAGTTTTGAGGCGAACGGTAGTTGGAACAGGGCTAGCGTCGCGGAAAGAGAGCGCGTTGGTGCGACTGCGAGTAGTAACGATAAACTTCTACGCGTCGAATGGTTGTTCGCGTTTGACGTACATTGTAACTCGTTCGTGCCATTGTTCGTGAGTTTATACGTAGGACAACTCGTGTTGAGTCCAATATTAGCGCAAACTGGGTTCATTGCCGCTTTCTTGAGTAATTTATTGTTCGCGATTAGTTTAAGTTATTACCATTACTGCCAATTCGTCGGCTTCAACTCTTTACCGTTCTTGGAGAAGACCGAGTTCATGTTATATCCAGTACTGGTTTTGATTGCCTCGATCGTTCCTTTGAGCATATTTCAGTTTAATCCGACGAGATATGTTTTGTTCTGGTATTTCGGCAGTTCGGCTATTCAATAAACGCGCTTAGATACTTAATTAATTTATATAGATAATAAAAAGTTACGAATACAAAAGACTACTATTATTGTATCGCGTGGCGTACAAAGAACGAATCCGTCGCGCGCGGCAGTCGTCATTGACTGACCGAGTGACGACGCGTCACGCTTTAGAACGCGCGTTCTCCCCTAATCAAGCGAGCGCTGGACGAAGTAATAATGACCAAAGCCTACTCCTAAACACGCGCTCACAAACACCCCAAAATTCAAACTCATGGTCATTAACATTAATAAATAACTCGCGCTAACTTGTGCTGCGTACATGATCGCCCGTTTCTGTTGACCGCGAGTGCCCTCGAAACTCCGAAAATTTCTCCCACTCTCGCGCTCGCTCTTCTGCAGACCTTCGAACTCGTCTTCGTCGAACGCGTTCGCATTCGCACGTGCGACTGCGACGCGGTTATTACTATTGCTATGACTACCGTAATAACTACTACTACTGCTGCTGCCGATGCTTTGATTAAAATGTCTCAAGAACTCGCAGAACGAGGCAAACGCGAACACGCACGCGAGAACTATCGCGTACCCGATTCCAGAATTCCTGCTCGAGTACCCGAACAACGTGACGTTCGTTCCGAAATCGAACGATATGTTCATCGATCGTGCCCCTTCGTCGTGCGAATGTTCTGAAAACTCGTCAGAGCGCATTACTGCGCTCTCGGTCATTTCTTTTATGCCCACGCTCGCTCTCTTCTGTTTAATTAATGTAATTAAATCTGCGTAATAATCAATTAAATGTATTTCGTTTTGCTGATGGGGAAAACAATCCCAGCAGTATCAACGAAGCGCTCCTTCTTCGTTCGCTCGACGATACAAACGAAAACTAGTGCGATGTAGTCGTAGCGCTCTATATTCGCTCTTGTTTCCTCAAAATCTCTTTCTGAAATGTATGACCAAAATAGAAACTTAATTTGATCAGAGTTGTCATAAAAGCGCACAAAAAGCGGAATGATTAAAGTAACAATCCGTATTAATAGTAAATAGATCGTTGTTTACTGACTTCGGAAATAAACGCGTGCTCTCGCGCAGGCTTTTAATAAGTGAATTATATGTAAGGCGAGAAACAAAATCAAATGCTTTCTTCCATAACACCTAAACCCTAAACCCTAAACCCTGAACAATATACTTAAACCCTAAACAATACAAACTCTTACTCAAGAAAAAAAACACGCACAAAAATGCAGAGGAACAGGTTTCATTTTGTGATCAAAACTGAAAAACACAGAGACGATTAGTTTAAGAGATTGAGAGATCGAGAGTGTGTGTCTGTGTGTGCCCGTGTGTCTTACCTGCAACGTGATACAGTTTTTAACGCGCGTCGTTGTCGTCTTTGGAAATTGAGAAACTGATGCGCATCAGTGCTTTGAACACTTTTAGGTAACGAAGAAAGAATTAGTTTTCTTAAAAAGACACAGAGAGCGAGAAATTGAAACGAGTGATAGAGTAATATCTCTCGTGTATACTACGGACGACTCGAGTTTTAGGTCATATGCATGGAGAGAGAGATTGAGAGAGAGAGCTCGGAGTATTAATAATATCGCGATATCATTATTAAAAAAGATGTCGACAACAGAGGAACAATTAGAACTGGCAAGAATGCTGACCGCGATAGCGCACGAGCAAATCGAACGCATGAGAGACCCTTTAAAGGCTATTCTTTGCCTGGAAGCACAGTTTCAAGGCCTTGGCGCGAAGAACAGTTCGATCGAGGAAGCTAAGAATCGTTTATTATTGGCCAGGATCTTGAACGCGTTCACTGAAAATCAGGACGAGGCGAAGCAGCACTTGGAGAAGGCGAAAATGTTAGCGAAAGAGCACGCGAGGTATGAACGCGTGAAATTTGAAATAAATTGGGAACTCGCGAGAACGTTTCAGTTATTATCAGAGGCCGGAGCGGGAGCGGGAGGAAGAGGCGGTAGCAGAGCGAGTACTAACGCGAACGAGAAGTACAAGAGGAACGAAGATGAGGCGATTAAGAACGCTTTAAGCGACGCGGAGAAGATGAAGAACGATTCGATCGGGCTAGTGACGAAGGATGAACGAATGGAATGGAAAGTGAGAGTGGTGTTTTGTTTCGTTGAATTAGGGAAGATTAATTTGAGGAACGAGAATTTTGCGATGTGCGAGAGGGCGTTTCAGAACGCCTTGAAGGTTTTGGACGAGTGCGAGAGAGATTTGAAAGAACGAGGACGGGCCTCGTTGAAAGAGGACACGAATCGAGGGGATTTCTTAAAAGAAGCCATGAAAGATGCGGAAGAGAGAGAAGGCGTGACGAGGTTAAAGCTTTCGATTTTGTTAGCCGACGCAGAGAGAGCTATTATGCAAAGAGCGGCTGGTGAGGAACCTTCGAGGGTATCAAAGGCTATGAAACGCGCCGAAGCCGTAGCGAAGGACGTGCACGCTTTAGATGAAAACGCGAAAGAGTTGTTTCAGTTTTCGAGTCTTCGATGTATTTCGAAAATTGAAGAAGGCGATGTAGCGTCTGCGTTGAAAGGCGCGAGCGATTTAAGGAAAAGATGTGATTATCACAAGGCGAGGTTAGATAAATATCTTCAAGAGACGACGTTCGTCGAACGAGTGTTAATCAAAGCAAAGTTGATTGAGAAAAAAAGTATTAATAATAATAACGAAAATAACGATGACGATAGTACTAGTGATAAAAAGTCCACGTTTGCAATGATTAACGAAGATGCAAAGGAGTGGATCGCCGACCGTGCTGTCATCGCGCGAGCGGAGATTTATCTCGCCGAAACTTCGCGAAAGAGTGGTTCGACGAAAGAAACCGCTCATAGACTACAAGACGTGAAAAAAATGCTCGACGAAGGATTAGAAGAACTTGGTATTTCAGCTTTAGGTTTACCGTGTCCCGATGATGGTGATAACGACGGCGCGGATGTAGAAATAACAGATGCCGCCGCCGCCGCGACTTCGATCGGTAATTTAAAACGACAGAACCAAGAAATGAAAAAGGGAGAGAAGATAACCGCGACTAACAGAATCAAAGGGGACGGCATGGATGTTGGTGATGCAGAAACAAGCGAAGAAGAAGAAGAAGAAGAAGAAGAAGAAACGATTGCGCCAGATACAACGACGCGATCTGGCAGACGCTCCACGCGCAAGACAACAACAACAACGCCCAAATCGACAAAGAAACCTTCGAGAAGTAATAGTAAACCGAGTAAAAAGATCCCAGCAACGGAATCGACGAAGAAAAAACGAGCCGCAAAATCAAAGGAAGTTGTCGTTAAAAAACTACCAGAAGAGGAAAAAGAAGAGGAAGAAGAAACAGAGCAACCGCAGAAGAGACTTTGGGTCATGAAGGAAGAAAATCTTGGTCCGCGCTCGGCTTCGGAAGTCTTTCCTTTGTTCACTCTTCGCTGTAATTGCAACGAAAGTCTCGCTTCAATGTATCTCACGGCCGGTGATTATAAAAAAGCTGTCGTCGAGGCAAACGAACTCGATGCGACCGTATCGACGTATCCAATTACTCTCGGTTCTATAGTCGCGCATTGCGAGATGGTTCGCGGACACGCTCTGTATTCCATGGGAAAGTTCAGAGATGCAATTAAAGCGTTCACGAAAGCAGCTGAACGCGCGAAAACGCCAAGTCTTCGTGATATTGCAACACTATGCGCAGCGCTGGGCGAATTAGCTACTGGCGGTTCAAAAGGTGCATCGAAAGCTTTAGATTTAGCGCAGCCAATTTGTCGAAGACACGAAGATTTTCTTCAAAACGAAGAAGAGCGAGAAAAGGAAAAGAACAACAACAAAAACGGTGAAGAGGGAGAAGAAGACGAAGAAGAAGCGAATGAAAACGATGGTATTTTTCGACCATCCTTAACCGATAGATCAGTCGCTTTGTTCGTTTCCGGCTTTGCGTTTCTCGAACGCGGGAACCAAGACGGTGCAAAAAGTCGTCTCTCTTCGGCTTTAAAACTCGCGCACGCGAAAACAAAGGACACGCAGCTCGTAGCCGCATGTTTACGAGCGCTAGGATCGATCGCATCAGAACGATCGGCTGCTAACGAGCAACAACAAGCTTTAGATATGCTTCAATCCGCGTTCACGCTTTCCAAAGCGCAAGATGACTTAGACGGACAAGTCGAAGCTTTAAGAAAATTAGTCGAGTCGCACGAGAAAAAGGGAAGCGAGGAGAAAGAAAAAAAGACGCTCGCGGATTATTTAGCGAGGAAAGAGAAACAAATGTCAGATGGCTTAAATAAATTGAAAGAGCGTGACTGCGCCGAGAAAGTTTTGCTCTTGGAAAAAGGCTTGAGAGACGTACAAATTTAATAATAATAATAATAATAATAATAATAATTAATCATCAGCGTGTTCATCTCGATGGCGGGGAAACAATATATAATAACACAATAAAAGATATACAACAACGACAACGACAACAACTCGAGCGCCTTCGCCGAACTAATTTACAAATCTTACTTAATGATCCAAGAACAAAGGCACTAACTGACTCACTATTACTTTTTTCCTACACGTCGGACATTGCGCTTTTGATCTATTCACTAGAATCAATTCTCGTATACATTCGTCGCAAAACACGTGGCCGCATCGAATCGCCGTCGGCTTTCTCGGCAAATCCATACATATAACACACGGCGGCGTCTTCATCGCTTTTTTCAAGCTAATCACTCTATTCACTTCCTCATCATTACCATTAACAGTATTACTAGTATTCGCTATTTGATTCCTCGCCTTCTCGAGATCTTCCACTTGCTTCTCTAAAAATTTCACGTACTTTGCGTTCTTCATCGCTTCGACGTCGGTCTTACGATAGCCGCCTAAGACGACGCGGTCTCTCCCATCCCCAGCCTTCTCGCTCACAACCACAACCTCTTCTTCGTCATCGCACTCTCGTTTCCGTTTCGGTTTCGGTTTCGGTGTATTCCCAGGTTTTTCGGAAACGAACACGACGTCGTCCTCGGCCAAATCCTCTACCGAATCACCATCCAGTTCTTCATCAGACGAGATTTCAATCGCATCGTTTTCGTGCGCTCGCGTTCTCTGATGATCTCGATCGCTCGCGCTCGTTTCCTTTCGATTCTGCGATTCCTCGCTTTCGTTCTTCGCTCGCGCTTTTCGTTCTGCTTTTTGTGCATTCATCAACACATCAGTAGGAGGGAAAGAAAAACAAATCTTAGTACTGGCTAGATATAAAACAATCCTAACACGTAACGGATACGAATGTTTATGTATTCATCGACACTGGCGAAAGAAAACGAAATCGTATTAGGCATAAAACAATACTAACACGTAACAGATACGAATGTTTGTGTATTCATCGACACGGATAGGCGAAAGAAAAACGAAATCTTCTCGGATATAAAACAATGCTAACACACGTAACGGATACGAATGTTTCGTTTTATT
>Ga0115004_10005329_pt1 | contig 10163 bp, 9 predicted proteins | sample ArcticOcean_MG_C_10_FD_88737 | JGI IMG/M metagenome (GOLD analysis project Ga0115004, IMG submission 88737) | Marine microbial communities from western Arctic Ocean - ArcticOcean_MG_CB11_90 | ecosystem: Environmental > Aquatic > Marine > Oceanic | place: Arctic Ocean: Canada Basin | collected... | reverse complement strand
TATTTTTTTTTTTTTGATAAACATACATCTTAATCTAAAGTGTCAAAATATTATCTTTAGTAAGTATTATTTTTATATTTTTATCTAGATTTTTTAAATTTGAATTAATTTTTGAAATCGAAGAAAAATTTTTTGGAACCAAATCAAAACAAATTGTACTCTCATTATTTGTGGATGATAAAGAAATAAATTTTATTTCATTACAATATTTCGAAATCATGTCTGTAAGTTTATTCAATTCTTGATCTGAAACTCTTTTATTAAACACAATACTTGCATTTAATAAATTTTGATTAAACTTTTTATTTTTATTCCAATAAATACTAAATAAAATTAAAATTACTAATGAAACAAAAATACCGATCGCAGTAATCATAGCCTGTCCAGCACCACAGCCAAGTCCAGTTGCAATTATCAAAAATAAATAAACAAGTTCTTCAGGTTCTTTGATGGCTGCTCTAAATCTTACAATTGATAATGCCCCTACTAAACCCAACGATAATGCTAGTGAAGATTTAACAATAGTAATAATCAATGTTGTGGCTAAGCCCAAAATAATAAAATTTTTTGAAAACTCAAACTTATTTGATAAAGAGTTAGAAAATTTTACATAAACAATCTGAATCAGAAAACATAATATTGTTGCTAAAAAAATAGACTCTAAAAATGGTATTAATCCTATTTGGACTTTTTCGTTCAGGGAAAAATTGAGTAAATTATTATCCATAAGTATAAAATGTTATGACTTTTAAGGTATGTTAACTATTTTAGTCATTTATAAATTTCTAAATATATATAGCTAAAAAATTAATAATCCATAAAATCTTTCACTTCAACATATTCATTCGTATCATATAAGTGCACTCTAGTTTTAAAATCTTCTTGATAGGTGGCGTTATGGCTATCATTATAATGTCTTGAAAATAACTCCTGAGAAGAGACAAATTCGTTATTTATTTGAAATTCTTGATTATTTATACTTTTTCTTGCGTATAATACTGAATAATTATCTCTTAAAAATGCATTTTTAGTTTTATTTTGCGTTATTGTTCCTGTGTCCGAAATTAATAAAATATCATAATTATCAAAATTGCCAGATAGTTTTAATCTATAAAAAAAATTTTTTAGATAAATATTAGTACATATTATCTCTTTATAGTGCTGAGTTAATAGTGATTTAGTATTATTGTAATCAAATTCATCAATATATTGTTTTTTGAAATAACATTTATTCAATTTTTTATCATACTCAAAAATAAATGGTTTGTGAGGGAATATCAAATGAGTAAAATAAATATCAAAATCAGTATTAGAAATTAATTTTACCAGATTGTTCAAGTCGTTCTCAAATTTTACCTTATGAAAAACAAAGAAGTGATAATCATTAAATATATTAATATTTAATTTATTTTCTGAAAATTTTATTAATCTCCAAAAATAATGAAAAAATATTGATTTCTGGTTATAGCTTTTCTTAAAAATATAATCTTTTAAATTAAATTCAAATAAGTCAATATAATTTCCATACAAATTAATATGATTAGAGTGTAAACATGCACTCACAAATTTATAACAAAAATCTGCAGATTGTTCTTTAGAAGCAATAATTTTTTTTAATTTGTTATTTTCAAAAAATTTGTTGTTAACAACTTTCCATTTGGATTTTCTATCAAAAGAATTCCATCTTACATAATTGTTATATTTTGAAATATAATTCTTAGTGGTATTAAAATCAAAATTTAATAAATTTGGGATAGAGTCAACAGTGTTATTATAAATTGAATATGCTGAAGCATATAGTTTAAATTTATTTTTAGAAAATAAATCTTCGTAACTGCTTTTTGCTAATTTTCCAAATTTAACATTTTCATCTATTCCATGGTAACCAACCATCTCATCTAAATGAATGATGATTGTTTTTTTTTGATCTGTGATATTTTTTTTTTTTACTTTTAAATTTTCTAATAAATAAAAATTACTAGTGGAATAAGTGGGTAATAAGTTAATGATAAACAAAACAACTAATGAAGAAATAAATATTTTTTTTGATTTACTAGATTTTTCTAAAAATAAATAAATTATACTTGTTAAAAATACAACAAATAAAAAAGAAAATAAATATTTTTGCCAACCATGAGACAATAAATTTTCAAAAAAAATCCAAAAACTAATTTTGCTATCTAATCCATAAAAAATTATTAAAGAAAGTAGTAGATTAGCTTTACTAGTTTTAAGTATAAAGAATAAAATATAGGCAAGATACAAAATAATTATTGTCACCAAAAAAAACAGAAATATTTTAAAATTAAGAAAATTTTTATCTTCTAAAAACCATATTGGTAAGCAAGATAGTAAAATTAAAAAAAAATCTTGCTTTTTAATCTCATATATTTTTGAAAATTTCATTTCTTTATATTTCTTAATTAAGTTTAATTTTTAATATTAACAACTTCCTAATTATTATTTATTATTTCATAAATTTTTTCTGTAACTAGCTTGTATCCTAATATATTAAAATGTTGATAATCATTTCTGAACTGTTTAACAAATAGAGATAAGGGTTCATTATCGTAATTTTTGAATAACTCCTGATGAAGATCGATAAATTTGATGTTTTTATTTGAGAGTATAAAATTTTTAACTTCTACATAATCATTCTCTATTATATCAAATTTTGATTTTGAATACCTATCTACATCCGTTATATAAATAAAATAAAATTCTATATTTTTTTTTTTCAAAATTTGACTAGTATCATTGATAATTTTTTTAAATTCATTTGATATTTTTTGATTAGTTTTGAATCTTTTTTTACTTAAACTAGAAAATAAATAATTTCTGAAGTGTGTAAGCTTTATAAAACTTATTAATTTATGTTCGCTTTTGTTTTTTTTATTTCTTAGTATCATATCTAAAATTTTATTATTCTTTTTTGATAATAATTGATTAATAAGTATTTGTTTTTTGGTCAGCTCTTGTGAAAAATCTGGATACATTAAGTATTTTTTTAAAATTTTATTCGATAACTCTGACTCCAAACCTTCAAATTTATTTGGATCTCTATAATCAGGGCCTGAAAGATCGTCAGTCTCTGAATATAACCATAAAACTCTTCTTGCCTTTATAAATTCTAAATACTCTCTTAATTGAGCATATTCTATAAGAGGACCACTTCCTCCAAAGCCTAAATTTAGAACACCTTTTCCATTGTTCATTTTACGAAGCTGTCCTGCTATGGAATCTTTTTGTCTAACACAATTTCCATGTGCAAAAGCGTCACCGATAAGCAAATAATCTACTTCATTATCCCATTCATGATCTGGATTTGAAAATCCATACCTATCACTTTTATAAGTGGATAATAATCCATACTCATTACACAGAATTGTTTCTTTATTAGCAAATGAACTTAAAGGAAAAATTTCTTCTTCATCTTTAAGAAAATGATATGGGTCAACCGATAAAGAAATATCTTGGCCAGTTTTTTTTAAATCTAAATATAATTCAAATTTATCTCTTTGTTCATAATCTATTCCATAATCTTTTAAATAACTTTTAAAATAGTTTATTCTAGCTTTAGAGATTTTGTAATCAGAATAAATAAAAAATATTTCACAAAAATAGATAAATGAAATTAAGATACTTAAGAAAAAGAAAAAGAATTTACTTAATTTTTCATTAAAATTTTTTATAAAGATTAATGCTAATAAGCTTATGAAACTTAATATATAATATTTAATATAATTAGTTCTTATTAGCCCATTATTTACTATTTCAGATCGATAAAAAATATAGCAAAGTGAGAATATAAAAAAACTTAAAATTAAAAAAAATAAAATATTTTTATATTTCATTAATTTTTAGAAAAGTATTTTTTCAATTTTTTCACAGGCTTTTTTTGTAGTATCATCAAATTTTATATTGTATGATTGAAAAAAATTATCTAATTTTTTACTATTAAATTTAAAACTTGTTATAGTATCTTCTATCTTGCTATTTAATTTATCTAATGAATAAATATTTATTTTTTCAGAAAATATATTTTTAAACTCTTCCTCAACACTTACTTCAGATATTTTCTTATATTCCCTGTTGTGAATTTTTTCTTTATAATCAATACAGATAAAAGGTCGTTTATATAAAGTATAATATTCCATACAAATACCTCCGTTATCAGTTAAAAGAAGGCTGCTCTCATCAAAGGGTTTTAACTCTGTAATATCTTGATTAAGAGTAAAATTTTTATTTTTTTTAAATTTATTTTCGATTTCACGTATAGTTTTTTTTGATTTAGTAATACTATGGTGATGAGGCCTAAAAAAAACTTTAAAATTTCTTAATAATATTTCAATAATTTGTAGACCATAATTTTCTAATAAATCATCTTTACTATTAGACCATGACGGAGCAAATATAACCCTGTTATCAATTACCTTATTGCTTATTTTCTTTTTAAGGTTTTCAAGATAAGGATATCCAATATTTATAATTTCTTTTTTTTTTAAATTATATATTTCTTCAGTTTTCCTTATTTCGTTAATTTGATGATCTCCATTTGCGAATATAAAATCATAATTATCAAAAGCATTTTTTGTGTAAGATTTAAATGTACTACAAAGTGAGTGAAACAAATAAAGATAGTTTTTACAATTTTTAGATCTTTTAATCTCATGATTTCCTAAATCAGATAGAGTCATTATCATCAAATCTCCTGACAAAAATGTAAAAAAAATCATTCTCATAATACCATTACCAATATAAATGGGTTTAACTTTTGAATTAAACACTTCAGTATCATTTAAATCAGATGAAAAATAAAATATTTGATATTTATTTTGATTACTTAATTCGTTTAAAATATCTTCAAAATGGTTTCTATAGTTTTTAGACTCAGAATAAAAATAAATAATTTTTCTAGTATTATTTTTTTTTAATTGAAGAAAATTTCTATAACCTTGAAAAGATTTTATTAAACTCAATCTTTTAAATCCTTATTTTTTTTTGAATTAGAGATTTTATTAATAAAATCTTTTATTTTTTTCCAATAAAAAGTAGCATATGCAGTTACTGCTGCAATTAAAGCTATCAATCCTTGAATTAACATAGCTCCAACACCCGGATCTATATACGCATAAGAATTTGTAGTAAAAATAAAAAAACTAATAAATGACAAGATGAAGATTTTCATAAATTTCTTTAATTAAATAACATTTTGTATATATCATATACTTGTAATTAAAATGAAAAAAAAAAACTTAGTTTATGTGGGGCTTTCGGCAGATATTCTACATGAAGGTCATATTAATATTTTAAAAAAAGCTAAAAAATTTGGTGATGTAACTGTTGGCTTACTTACCGATCAAGCAATTGCAAGCTACAAAAAAATTCCTCATCTTTCATTCAAACAAAGAGAGGTTGTGCTAAAAAATATAACTTATGTAACAAAAGTTATTCCACAAGAGACACTTGATTATACCTATAATTTAAATTTAATTAAACCTGATTTTGTAGTTCATGGAGATGACTGGAAAACTGGTGTGCAAAAAAACGTAAGACTAAAAGTTATTAAAACACTTAATAAATGGGGTGGAAAATTAATTGAACCAAAATACACGAAAAATATTTCATCAACACTAATAAAAAGGAAAATTTTTGAAGTTAATTCTCCCGAAAATAGGGTTTCTATATTAAAGAGATTAATTTCTTCTAAGAATATTGTAAGAATATTGGAATCTCATAATTCTCTAACTGGATTAATAATTGAAAACTTAAAATTAAGAAAAAATAAACAAGATATAGAATTTGATGGAATGTGGTCGTCTAGTCTTACTGACTCGGCAACCAAAGGAAAGCCGGACAATTCTTCTGTGGATTTTTCTTCAAGAATTTCATCTTTAAATGAGATGATGGATGTAACTTCTAAACCACTCGTATTTGATGCTGATAATGGTGGTCAATTAGAACACTTACCATTTCTTGTAAGATCTTTAGAAAGATCTGGTGCCTCAGCAATTATAATGGAAGATAAAATTGGTTTAAAAAAAAACTCGTTATTTAAAAACCAATCAAACACCAAGCAGGATAAACCAGAAATTTTTGCAAAAAAAATAAAAAAAATATGTATTTCAAGACAATCCAATGATTTTATGGTTATAGCAAGAATTGAAAGTTTCATTGTTGGAAAAGGTTTGAATGATGCATTAAGAAGAGCTGAAATCTATTCTAAAGCTGGTGTAGATGCTATTTTAATACATAGTAAAGAAAAAACTCCTAATGAAATATTTTCGTTTGCAAGAGCATTTAAAAAAAGTAAATATTTTATACCATTAGTTTCTGTTCCGTCTACTTATTCAAAAGTCTATGAAAAAGATTTAATTAAAAATGGTTTTAAATTAGTGATTTATGCAAATCAATTGTTAAGAGCTGCTTATCCAGCGATGGAAAATGCAGCAAAAACAATTTTACAAAAAAGTCGTGCTTTTGAAATTGATAAAAAAATTATTCCTATAAAGGAAATTATTAATTTAATTAAGAATGATTAAGGTTAACAATTTAGTTAATTTGTTAAAAAAAAATGGTAGTAGTTTCTTTACCGGAGTGCCAGACAGCATACTTAAAGAGCTTTCAATATTATTACAAAAAAAGAAAAAAAAAGACCATATAATTGCAACCAATGAAGGTTCGGCAGTTTCATTAGGAATTGGACACTACCTTTCAACAAAAAAAGTGCCAATTGTTTATATGCAAAATTCAGGCCTATCAAATGCACTAAATCCATTGATTTCAATTGCGCATGAAAAGGTTTATTCTATTCCTTTAATATTGATTATTGGCTGGAGGGGATCACCTAGAATTAAAGATGAGCCTCAACATAATGTGAAGGGTAAAATTACTAAAAAAATTTTAAAACTTTTAAACATTAAATATACGATCTTAAGATCTAATTCTGATCTTATTAAATTTAACAAACAAATTAAAATTGCAAAAAAGAAAAAAACTATTGTGGCATGTTTGATAGAGCAAGGAACTTTGAATAAGAATATAAGAAACCCTAAGAAAAAAAATTATTATAAATTAAATAAAGAATTATTTTTAAAAACTTTATTAGAAAATTTAGAAAAAAAAACAAAGATCATTTCAAGCACCGGATACAATTCAAGAGAATTGATGTATCTTAGAGAAAAATATGTTTTAAAGAATAGTAAAGATTTTTATATGGTGGGAGGTATGGGACATACATCCTCAGTGGCTCTTGGCTATTCGTTGTCAAATAAAAATAAAACTATCTGTATTGATGGAGATGGTTCATTTTTAATGCACCTAGGTTCAATTAAAACAGCAGGAACTTTTGCAAATAAAAACTTTAAATATATTTTGCTGAATAACAATTCTCATGACTCCGTTGGTGGTCAAAAAACCTATTCGAATAATATTAATTTTGAAAAACTATCAAAAAGTTTGGGGTTTAAAAAATTTTTTTGCATAAAGAATAGTCATAATTTAAAAGAAAATATAAAGAAATTTATATTAGAGAATAGTTTAAGCTTTTTAGAAGTTAAAATTTCAAACAGTGAGATAAAAAAGCTCCCAAGACCTAAAGATTTAATTAAAATTAAAAATCAATTTATGAAATAAATGGTTAATTCTAAAGAAGATATTAAGAAATTTATTAGTGACAAAAGCTTCAAGAAAATTTTTTTATTATGTGGAAAAAAATCCTTTGTGACATCAGGTTCAGAAATTTTATTTAAAGAATTAATGCAAAATAAAAAAGTAAAATTATTTTATAAAAATTCAGAGCTACCTATTCTCGAGGAATTAATTGATATAATAAAAGAAATCAAAAAATTTAAGCCTGATTTGATTTTTGCAGTAGGTGGAGGTACAGTTATAGATTATGCAAAGATAGCGAATGTTGTAGATGATAGATCTAATCTTGCAGATTTAATAGTCAATTATTCATACCCTTTTAAAAAAAAATATACAAACTTAGCTGTTATACCAACCACAGCTGGATCGGGTGCTGAAGTTACCTCTAATGCTGTTATTTATGTTGATGGAATTAAACATTCATTTGAAAGTGATTTATTAATACCAGATAATTTTTTTCTTGTTCCAGAATTTTTGATTTCAGCACCAAACAAAATTAAAGCTTCAGCAGGATTTGATGCTATAGCACAAGCATTAGAGTCATTGGTTTCAAAAAAATCAAACAATCAAAGTGTAGATTATGCGACCAAGTCATTAAGGATATCGATTAACAGCTATATATCCTTTTTAAATAATCCAACTCTAAAAAATGCCACGGAAATGAGTATTGCTTCAAATCTAGCAGGAAAAGCAATTAATATTTCTAAAACGACAGCTCCTCATGCTGCGTCTTATCCATTTACATCTTTATTCAATGTTAGTCATGGGCATGCGGTAGGACTATTTTTTGAACGTTTTTTTAAATTTAATTTTGATAATTTGGATAAATCAGTGACATCTTTTGACTTAGAAAAAAGATTTGACTTAATTTTCAATCTTTTCAATGTAAGTAATATTAATGATTTTAATTCTAAAATAACATTAATTAAAAAAAAGGCAGAGTTAGTAGATAACTTAGAAACCCTTAATATAGATATAAATAAAAATTCTGAAAAAATAATCAAAGGTATAAATTTATTAAGACTTGGAAATAATCCGGTAAAAATTGATGGTAATGATATTTTAAATATAATTTCAAATTAATAATGATTTATATAATTGAATGAATAATCAAATTTTTAATAGCAAGTTTTTTTAAAAAATTTATTTGTCTTAAACTGAAATATATAAAATAAAAAAATTATTTTATGAAACTACTTTTAAATATACTAAATAAATAATTTTATTTATTTGAATTTTTTTTGGCACAAAATTCGTAAATCTCCAGAACCAAATTTTTCATTAAAAAATTTGTCTTTATAAAATGGTTTATCAAAATCAGTATAAAATCCACCATTTAATTGTTTAAAATTTTCAAAACCAATCTTGTTTAGCATTTTTGTAATTCTTTTATAGGTTGTATGTCTATATTTAGCATTCATCCCATCTCCCAAATGATACTCTTTGTTATATACCAATCCTGCCTCTTTAATTTTTTCTATAACATAGGTCTTATCAATATTAGAAAGTATTTTTTGAGATAAATCCAATGTTATATCTCTTATTCCACCACCACCATCGGTATATAGCCAAAAATAACCTCCAGGTTTAAGTACTCGATAAACCTCCTTATAAGCATTTAGCTCATTATTCATATGATGAAAAACTCCATTTTGAATAGCAAAATCAAAACTTGCAGATTTTACTCCTGTTTTGTAAGCAGTTTTAATCTTAAAAGTAATTTTAGATTTTGATATACCAAGTTTAGTTAATACTTTTTTTGCAAAAGTTATAGAATTTTTTCCATAATCAATTCCATGACAATAATTTGCACCACTGTATAAGCAAGCGATTAAAAAATTACCATGGCCACAACCAAAATCAATTATTTTTTTATTTTTAATCAATTTTTGTAAACTATTGATCTTAATTCTTTTTACATATCTATTTATTCTATTTTTTTTATAATGATTAAGGCTGAAATTAGTCCAAAGTTTTTGAAAAAGATGTTTGTGCACAACCTCTATCTTAAAATTAATTTTTTTAATAGGCTTGTTAGATGAAAACTTCTTAAGTTGAATTATATTGTTAATAAATTTTTCTAAATCATCAAGATATTTTGATGCTACAATTACTGGGTTTCCAAGTTTATTTTTTTTATCAAATAAAATATTTTCAATGTTTAAATTAAAATATATTAAATAATTTATTATCAAATTAAAACTAAACAAATCTTTGTTTGTTTTTTTTGATTTGTTGAAAATTTTTTTTGATTTCGATTCAATATTTTTCATGATTTTAAATTTATACATTTTTAAAAAAATCTTATATCTCGAATTTTATAAATATACGTAAAAAATCTCAGCTGTTGAGGCGGGGGGGTAATAAAATATCATTAACTATTTTTTAAGTATCCAAAAATTTTTTTCAGTGCATAAATCAAGCCAATTGAGCTATTAGTACTGGTCAGCTACACGCATTACTGCGCTTCCACATCCAGCCTATCAACGTGGTGGTCTACCACGGCTCTATAG
>Ga0115004_10005323_pt1 | contig 10166 bp, 5 predicted proteins | sample ArcticOcean_MG_C_10_FD_88737 | JGI IMG/M metagenome (GOLD analysis project Ga0115004, IMG submission 88737) | Marine microbial communities from western Arctic Ocean - ArcticOcean_MG_CB11_90 | ecosystem: Environmental > Aquatic > Marine > Oceanic | place: Arctic Ocean: Canada Basin | collected... | reverse complement strand
TGGGGAGGGATCTGGGCATCTTCAGGACTTGGGAGGAGTGCAAGGAGGCAGTCGATAGGTATTCCAACGCCAAGTACAAGAGCTTTCTTACCCGCACGAAGGCTACGAAGTGGCTCGAGAAGTGCCAGGTGGTGATGGACAACCACGGGCGGTGGATCCACCTCCCACATGGGGATCGCTCTCGTGGTAGCAGGACTCCACCTCGCTCCCCACATCGCGACCGGCTCGGCTCTAGCGGTTCGGAAGGTGAAGAGCTAGTCGCTGCGAGGGGCAGGAGTGTGGACCGACACGACAGCAGGCACCACCACCGCCCGTCGAGCAGGGGCCTCTCGCCGACCAGAGATGAGATCGTGCGACGGTCGCTTCAGCGTGAGCAAGACGCATGCGACAGGCAGGAGAGGCGCCACTCTGAGCAAGTGCAAGAGCTGCACGCCAAGATTGACCTGCTCGCTAGGGAGCAGAAGAAGATCGTTAGAACGCAGGAGAGCGGCGGTCTTGCGTCGTCCCGCAGCTTCGACCGCATCATCACCGGTCTCAACATCCCGGAGTCCATGTGCCCACAAGGCTTCTTCGCGGATGACCTCATCCAATCGTGCATCGATGCGGGCCTGCAGCAGAAGCTCGACAACTCGCTGGATCCACGGAAGGTGAAGAAGGCGCACCTGCTCACGTACTTTGGAGCGCTTCCTGGCGACCCTCTAGGTGGGCTTCTTGCAGATTCTCAATGTCTCGTATTACCGGCTGGCGTGGTCTCTAGCGCCAGCAATTTGGCAATCAATCAGTTTGCAGGTGCTATCGCGGAGAGGATCGGCAAGGCGGGGGGAGGGAGTGAGAACGCCCGACGCAACTGGCCCGGCGACGCCAAGACTGAGGCGGTGCTGATGGCCTTGTGCGCCACGATCCCCAGGCTGAGGAGGCTCGGCAAGGTGATGGCGCAGAGGCAAGAACGGGAGCGCAGGCGGATGGCGCCGGTGGAAGGTTCGCTGAAGGCGATGTTCCATGCTCCTGCCCCGCTAGACCCGCAGGCGGATGAGTACGAGAAGTGCAAGTACCGGCGCGAGCAGCTGGCGCTCCGCTTCACACGGGTGTTTCACGCCATGTTCACCTACCTCGAAGGGGCATGCCGTTCTTCGCCCGACCCCGACACCGACAAGCTTTTCAAGGAGGTCATCGGTGTCAACTCCCAGCGCCAAGTCTGCGCCAAGGCGGAGCTCATTTTCAAAGAGCTCATGAGTCTGCGCAGGGGGCACGAAGACAACGAGCCACTCGGGCTGCTGGTCATGCTGGCGTTCTTGGAGCGACTCGAGCGGCAAGGTTTCGGCGATACGGTGATTGACGCTGCCTCGCTACACGCACCGGATACCTCCCAGAAGCTGGACCAGCTCGAGGCGTCGTTAGGCACCAACAAAGACCCAACGGTCATGGTGCAGAAGACTGACAAGGCGCTCGAGGCCGAGAAGGCCAAGAACGAGACCATGCGCAAGGAGCTAGCCGCGCTCAAGAAGAAGGTGGACGAGAAGACGGACACCAACGTCGACGGGCTGGTGAAGCAGTTGGCAGAGGCCACGAAGCGGCTGCAGCGCCTCGAGCATTCCAAGAACGATTGGATGAAGGCTGGCGACAACTACGACGGTGGCGGCCGCGGCGGTGGGGGCCGAGGTGGTGGTGGTCGCGGAAAGGGTGCTGATGGGCGGGGTGGTCGAGGCGGCAGAGGAGGCGCAGCAGCAGCTGCAGCTGACGGAGGTGCGCCTGCTGCCGACGGTGGGGTCTAGTTGGTTCGGCGGTGCTGCGGGCTTGAGGAGCCCACCTTACCGTCGGCGGTGCAGAGGCACCTCGACTGGAGAGCATCGGTTTGGTACCCTTCGTCCACCCTGGCAGCCTCGTCCGCTGCTTCAGAGGTGGCGATGTTGGCGACGGCTTCGGCCATGGTGCTGCTGTCTGTGACAGCAGTGCTGATGACGACGATTGACAGGCGACGAGTGGTACTTTCCACCCTCCTCGCTGCAACGTCGGCATCAGCTCCCGCGCCACCTGTACCTCCAACGCTCCCCGCACCAAGACTCAGGCTTACCCTGGGCGGCCCCCACGTGACGTGGGCGGCTGGCACGACCTTCGGCTCCTCCTCGCCAGAGGCAGACGAAGAAGCAGAGCTCGACGAAGACAACGTCGAGCCACACCACCGCGATCGAGAAGAGAGCGCCACGAGCTCCACCTTGCCGAAGTGCAGTCAGCAGCTCGGCAAAGGCACTTCCTCTTTCGCGGGCAGCGAGTGTAAAGTACCTCCTACCGGACGCCCTCCCGACGTCATACGTCGGCCGCCGTAGGAGTGCGCCATTAGTACCCACTCCGCGTCCTTGGCTACCAACACTTGCGCTACTACTCCTTACCTCTCCACGCTCGCAGATGAGCTGCCCTCGTTCGGCGGTGTCTTCTGCGACGCACCCGCTTACTTCACCCACTACTCAGGCTTCGCTGGTCTCGGATCGTTTGCTCTCGCTTTCAAGTACCTCGGAGGGAGGTGTTTGGGAGGCTTCGATTTCGACGATTCAGTTGCTGCAATATTCGCAGCCGAGAACCCTGAGGCGGTGGTGGATGGCGACTTCCACGATCTGGACGTACGCACGCTAGTGGCGTGTGACATCTACGACGGAGGCGCACCTTGCCAGACCTATTCGGTAGCTGGCAGGAAAGCGGGCAAGAAGGAGAGAGGCATGCTCATGTTCGAGCAGCTGGAGTACCTGCGTCATCACCAGCCCTTGTTGGGGGTGTTTGAGCAGGTACCAAACTTTCAATTGTTATGCGACGGCGCGTACATGCGAGAGTTCGTCGAGACCCTTGCAGGGCTCGGCTATACAGTAGCGCACAAAGTTCTTGAGGCGAGGCACTTCGACTCCTGCCAGCACCGCGAACGGCTATTCGTGGTGGCGGTACGAGACGACATACACCGAGAGCGAGGCGACTTCGAGTTTCCCGCACCGGTGTCGGCAACGAGGCCCGCGAAGACGGTCCTGGCACCACTACCAACGTTCGAAGGAGAGAGGTTCCCCCTGAAGGACTTCCTACCTTGCGATCCAGTGCGGTACGACTCCGGCCTGATAAAGGTTGGTTCAGTCTTCCCGCACAGTGGCCGCGGCTGCACAGTCTGGAGCCCCGAAGGCCTTCTCCCCACGCAGCGATGCGGTGGTCAAGGTCCTGCAGGCGCTACCGGCTTGGTGCTCCGCGAAGGTGTGCCCACGAGAGTGACCGTCGAAGAGTCGATGGTGGCCCAGCAGCTACCAGAGCGGATGTTAGACGACTACGACATCACGCAGCCGATGGTGGGGAACGCCGTACCCACGGGCATGGTGTTCCACCTCGGTAAGGCTCTCCTGAAGTATGCTGCTCCCTACCTAGGTACAGCAGCCTCTACTTCCCCGGCAGCACTGCCCACGCTGCCCCCTCAAGATTACCATACTTACTCAGCCGGCGCGGACCCCCCTCCCGCTTCGACTACTATTGACTGCTCCCGCTGCGGTACACGAGCTTCCCCTCCACGTCTCTCCCCTCCTCAGTTGCATGAGCTTCGCTGTGCTGGCTTCGGCCGAGCAGCAGTGCGACTGTTAGAGTGGAAGTGGTGGATGCTCCTGCAGCGACGAGCTTTACATGCGGCTATTTCTGTGCTGAGACAACAGCGCAAAGGTACGCCACGAGATCTACGCGCCTGGACGGCGCACGGTCTCGCACTCATCGCCAACAGTTTCCACGGCATCGGTGACGACGCGAGTTTCTTCGAAGCCCACTGCGTCTCGTTGCTTTGGTGGAACTGGAGGCCACACTTGTGGGAGGCGCTGCGAGAGGGGCAGCGGCTACCGCTCTCAGCTCCTCCTCCCCGCTGTTTCAAACCGAATGCTCCTACCGCCGACCACCCCAATGTCGATCGCGAGTTCAGGAGACTCATTCGTTTGGGCTACTTGGAAGGTCCTTTCAAGGCTGGAGATCGCGAGCTACACTGCGTGAATGCTGTCCTGGGTGTGCCCAAGAAGGATTCGCCCGACAAGCCCCGCATGTGCGTTAACATGACGGGGTCAGGGGTCAACGGCGGGATGGACGAGGTGAAATTCCTGTACCCGTCGTTTGACGACTGCGTGGATCTCGTGTACCCGGGGGCGTGGTTGGCGAAGGTGGACTTGACAGACGGTTTCTTTCACCGGTTGGTTCATCGCGCAGATCGCAAGTATCTAGGTTTGAAGATTCCAGAGTCCGGCGACTACATGCGCTATCGTGTGTTTCCGTTCGGCCTTTCGGTGAGCCCACACTACTTCTGTGCGGCGGTCTCGGAGGTACATCGACGACTGCGGCTGCACAAGCTGTTCCGCGGGGCGCCAGTACTCAACTTGCCCGGCTCCGCCGGCTACGATCCCGCTAAGCCTGTGGTCTACCAGGTCGGTGGATCAGGCAAGCCTACGTGTGCTGTTTCGATCTACGTCGACGACGCCATGATCTCCGCTCCCACCTACGCAGACTGCAGGGAGGCGATCAAGGTGATCTCGCGTGTGTTCGTGCAGCTAGGGCTGCGAGAGAAGAGGAGCAAGCGCGAGCTGCCCTCTCGGCGGTGCATGTTCCTGGGAATCGAGGTGGATACTTCTGGCGGCTCGGTGTCGCTGTGTATCCCCCCCGAGAAGCTAGAGACGATCAGAAGAGCTGTGCGCAGGCTGGTTGATCAAGACAACCCGCTGGTCAACAGGCGCTCGCTGGCTTCGTTGGTGGGTCTGCTGTCTTTCTTCGGGAAGGCCATACCTTCGTCTCGTGCTTTCTTGCGACGGCTGTACGGCTGTCTCCACGGCGGTGCAGGCGACGCCCACGATTACGATCGTGACATTACCCTTACTCACGAGGGCAAGCTCGACTTAGCTTGGTGGGACGAAGCTCTTCACGGCTTCACTAACGACAAGGTGGTGCGCGGGGTGGGAGCAGTGGTGCTGAAGGTGCACACTGACGCGTCCAAAGGTGGCTGGGGCTGCACGGTGGAGGAGTACGGCAAGCCGAGCGTGCACTACCGGTACGGTCTGTTCGCCAGCACCAACTCCGAGCACACCTCCAACTACAGGGAGCTCCTCACCGTGTACCGCGCCCTTCGAGAGGCGAAGGAGGTGCGGCCAGGTGTGGGGTTACAGGCGATCGTGTACACTGATAACTCAGTCACCGAGAGCTGCATCAACACTGGCACTTCGAGGTCGGCGGAGCTGCTCCCTCTCGTGAAAGAGATCGGGCTGTTCATGGTTCAGCACGGCGTGCACTGCAAGGCGGTGTGGATGCCGGGCAGGATGCTCATTCAGCAAGGAGCTGACCCGCTCTCGCGAGGGGCGTTCCCGTACGAGCATTTGACGAACGATCGGCGTGCTCATTTCGACCCCTACTTCGCCGCGCTCACGGTGGTACCTGAGGCGGTTCAACGTGCGGTGCGAGAAGCTTACCCCCAACGTCCTTGGGTTCAGCAGCCTCAAGACTGGCTGTTCGAAGAACTCGAAGGCAAAGCTTTGGTGCTCACCCCTCCACCTGCAGCTACACGCTCGTGCGTGCTGCACTACTTTGACGCGCACAGGAGGCACTCGGCGTCGACTTCCGCGGTCGCTCTGATCGCGGGTGTGGCTTCGTCCGAGTGGTTTCGTCTGCTCAAATATTTCCGAGACTACATCATCCTTAGATACGATGAGTGTGGTAGCAAGCTACTGTATCCGATTGTGCTCGCGCACTCTCCGGCTCTGCAGCAGCGGTCAGAAGACGACGGGGCGTGGACGGCTTTGAAGGCGGCGCTGCTGCCGCAGACGCGCGCGCCACCAGACCACCCAGCCGGCTTCGGCCACAAAAACTAACCTCTCTCTCCCATTGTTAGGTAACTTCGAAGCGATGAAGTGCATCTCGTGCGGTGATGTAAAGTGCCAGCTGATCTGCAGGGCTTTGGGCTGCAACGTGGCGCGTCATGCGAAGTGCTTTGGGATCGACAGGGAGAAGTACAAGCTGGTCATGGGCGACCAAGCTGGTAAACACGGTGGCTTGCACGTCCACCACGATGCGGGGGGCTACTGGGTATGTCCCGAGCACGTGGTGGCGTATGAGTACCGCAATCTGGCCCTGCCCAGAGGGGAGGCGCTCAGAGAGGTAATTGAGTTGGAGACGGTGCGGCAGTACATGTGGTTCTACTCGCGCAGCTCCAAGGCCACGATGAGCAACATGTCGTCGGGCTACAATATGATCCGACGGTTCGAGAACGAGTTCGGAATTGCGGTGTCGCCCTCAGTCTACGGGCTTGACGATCACAGTGAGATCGCCTCGTCGTGGCTGGTGATGAAGCGCGCTGCAGAGGTCAAGGTTCAGTCGCTGGGCAGCGTGTACTCTGCGTTCGCGCACGCTTACGCGGCAGCAAACCTCGCTAACCCGCACAACCACCCTCAGCGCAACCACTACTCAACAGGTGGTCACTCGCGCAAGGGTTTGGGTCACGTGCTGGGCATCAACGTCATGTCCCAGCCGCGCATTCCTCTCGCAGTGGTGATGGAGCTACAGGATCATTGTTTCGCTCGAGCGGCGGCGGCCACATCGAAGTGGCAGAAGCTGCAGCACCTCGAGCTCGGGTTCTACGTCACGGCAAGCTACATGGGTTTCCTACGCCCCAACGAGTTACCGCAGCTGTGTTGGCTGTACGGTATGTGGCTGCATTTCTTCATAGGCGAGCGGGCGCAGCGCTGCGGTGTGGTGCGTCCGTACGTGGGCGTTTTCTTCGGCGAGCCGGAAGTGGATGTGACTACCGGTGTGGTTACCGCCACCGGCGGCCAGTCGAAGGTCACAAGGAGTAACCAGCGGATCGACGTCGATCAGCGCGGTTCGGAGGTGGTGATCTATGCGCGGGCGCAGAACGGCCTCAACCCTGGGAAGTTCCTAGCGGACCTCATGGCGTTGCATGGAGTAGATGCTTACTCTATGACCTGGCCTGCGAATGTCAGCAAGAAACTGCCATTGTTCCACTCGCCGGGGGGTGCTCGCAGGTACTCTAGCATCGGTGTTCGGCCGTTCCTCCCACAGGTGCGGGCGGCGCTGATTTACCTCAAGGCGACGAGAAAGCTGCCGGATCTGCAGACAGTGGTGATCGACAAGAAGTTGACGAACTACTGGATGAAGATTGGGGGGGCTTCAGAAGCGCAAGCGAGGGGAGTTCCGGAGTGGCTTCGTAACGGTCACGGTCGCTGGAGGCTCTTCGCCCAAGACCCGCCTGAAATGGTTCGCCACTACGCCAAGGCGTCAGTTCGTGAGAAGCTGTCGTGCTCGGATTTTGGTGCACCCTGGAAGGCGTGGGATTGATTGATTAAGTATAGGAGTGGTGGGTGCTCGACTTCTTGCTTTGGTTGGAGTTGGTTTGGTCGGCTCTCGTGTGTGGTTGTCTTCAAGGTCATCACGAGCAGCCGATATTCTTCATTGGGGGTGGAGGTGTTGGGTGCTGTGGCTTCTGCCGCAGCTCCATACCAAAGCCGGTCAACGGCTTCAACAGTCAAAAATAAAAAGAAAGCTCAAGCGCATACATTTTACAGATGGGGCTGTACAAGCGCCTTCTCCATGGTCCAAGTTATGCTAGTTCCGTTGGAACACAGCGAAGTGGGGCCAAGAGAAGGAAGGGAAGTGCGAGACCCAGGCGGAAAAGACAGAGTCCACGTGCAAGACGCACGTCACTCTTTCTTTTCCTTTTTGTCTGTTGTCGCTTGACACGGTACATCAAGCTCTCCTACGGAAGTACACATCCGTGTACGTGGGTATGAGCATGGAAATGGCTGCCGAGGAGGCAGCAATCAAACGCAAGTTCGGATTAATCCAATCCGTCTGGGCTGAGCGTATGAACTTAGAGGAGGGGGAATTCGAAGCCCACGAGCTTAGAATGAAGGCCCTCACGGACGCTTTCCAGTCTGAATTTAATACGGTGATAATATACTCTGCGGAGTCCGCCATTTCATTCGAATTCAGGGAAGCGCTCCCCCGCGTGGTGTCGGACGAAGTCTACAATCCGGAGGAAGAAATAACTCCTCATGTCCATAGCGGTGCGCTGCCCCGGCCGTTGAAACTTCTTACAGTAATGATCAACATTAGGGGAATGATGGCGCCAGGAGTGTGCACCAGCATTGGGTTAGAATCGCAGGCCCCAGAGGCACGCAAGGAATACTTCAATTACGGGTGTGGCAGATGTAGTGTTCAAGGCTCTGGGACCCCGCAGTGTTATCGTCACAACAAATTACACAGGTCGACGGGCAAAAATAAGATGCCAAACGCCTGGCGTAATATGGCTTGGGACTCCGACCCTGATGCTGAGTATGCAGCCATTTCTCCAGTAGAAGGTTGCGCATGTATTAAAATATTCTCTGGTAGGAATGGGCTGGCCAACGCGAAGGCGCATGCCAAGGTAATTGGTATGCGGTCGTTGGCGGGTGCGGAGAACCCGTGTTTGGATTCGGCCGAGCATGCCCCGTCCCCCTCCAAGGTTGCTTTCTTGGATCACCAGGCGCGTGTTGAAAGGGAGATCCAGATCCAGCTGGAGAAGAGCGGCGGTGGCATCATGGATACCACGCAGGATGAGGCTGACGCGATTGAGTTGGTTGCCTTGCGGCTCAAGTTGGAGCAACTCGGAACGGCATCTGCCGGCGCCAGCAAAGATGGGTTGACTACCCCTGCTGCCTCTCAGATGGATTCTTCTGGCGACGAGCGCGAGGATTACGATCAGGCCCCGAAGAAAGGTGCCGCGTCGAGTGTGAAGAAAGCTTTTGCACGCGGCGATGTCGCTGCGGACTTGCACGAGCTGAAGAAGCAGGGTGGGGTCACGCGGGACAAGATGAGGCGCGAAGCAGCAGACAAGATCGCTGACCCCCTCTGGTACGATGGCGAGGACGGTGTGTACATGACGCTGGACGGCAAGACCGTTAGGCGCCCACCGGAGCACAGCAATCTTTTCACACAGGGTGCTACCCAGTTTGGCAGTGGTGGCCCCGCGGCTGAGCAGCAGGTGGGAGGCTGTGGACCAGCAAAACAGTTGCCAACGGTCTCGTTTGCTTTCCCTCCGTCGCAGCTGCGTCGTTCTGAACTCGGCGCCGGGAACTTACCTGGCTCGAGAAGGACGAGGGCCTCGCATGCACAAGAGCAGCAGAACGAGCAGGAGGAGCAGACCAAGTACAACCTACTGCACTTCAACAACCCCCACGGCCCCAACGGGCTAGCGGCGCGCAGCAAGTCACCGTTCATCCTCACTCCAGTGAGCTACGCCGGCACGCCGCAGCTCAGGGCGATGGGCGAACGGTTCAGTCAAGTGCAGCTGACACTGTCCGAGCTCTACGGACGACTGAAGGACTTCCAGTCGGGGCGGTTCAAGCTGTGGCACAAAGGTGCAGAAGCACTGGACATGGCGGCGGAGTTCGAGGCCAATCGTGCTAGCACCGATGCGTCTTTCGCCACCACTTTCAACGCCGAAGTCATCTCGATGCTGGCGCTGTACAGTGCCGAGTCGTCGCGGCTCCTCAAGTTCATTGGCGAGATTGAGCACCACCAGATGCTGATCTCGCAGGACCTCAGGCTGGATGACGCGCTGAAAGAGTTCGCGCTGCAGCACTGGCCCCTCGTCACCGAGCAGGCGCGTCAGTGCCAGTTCGCGCTCACCCATGACGCGGGGGTCTTTGGCTCTCTCCTCCACCTGGTGCCCAAGCCGGGGATGTCGGGAGAAGGTCACTACCTGCAGCCACCAGCCACGATCGGCGACAACGAGCTCGACCTGCGTGACCTGATGGGCTACTACGACTGCTCTCGCGCTGCGCTGCTCAGTCAGTCCGGCGCCGATCTGCACAAGATGTCGCAGACGCTGAGGAGCTTACCGGTCGATGCCTTCACCGCTGCAGGTGTAGCCGAGTCCGAGCAAGTCCTCAGGCTCCTCACGGCACTCAACACTCTGGCGGTGAGGCGCCAGCGTTTCGACCCCCACGCCAGGGAGGAGCCCGCCAAGGAGTCTTACTCGAAGCGGCCCTACTACGCCGTCGGTGTGGGGAGGGATCTGGGCATCTTCAGGACTTGGGAGGAGTGCAAGGAGGCAGTCGATAGGTATTCCAACGCCAAGTACAAGAGCTTTCTTACCCGCACGAAGGCTACGAAGTGGCTCGAGAAGT
>Ga0115004_10005320_pt1 | contig 10168 bp, 9 predicted proteins | sample ArcticOcean_MG_C_10_FD_88737 | JGI IMG/M metagenome (GOLD analysis project Ga0115004, IMG submission 88737) | Marine microbial communities from western Arctic Ocean - ArcticOcean_MG_CB11_90 | ecosystem: Environmental > Aquatic > Marine > Oceanic | place: Arctic Ocean: Canada Basin | collected... | reverse complement strand
TTAGCAATAAACCCAACGCCACAAGAATCGTGTTCATTTTTTGGATTATATAAACCTTGTTTTAAATTTTTTTGATTTGCCATTAACTTTTATTCTTTATATTTTTTATATTTTTTATATTTTTTATATTTTTTATATTCTTTATTCTGCTAAACGGGACCGCCAATTTTATGCTTATTTATCTATTTACTCAATGATTTGAAAGAAATTAATTTAAGCATTTAAGCTTTCGAATGCTCTGTAAGAGGCTTTAATTGTTTCATTAATATCTTTTTCTGTATGAGCTGCCGAAACAAAGCCAGCCTCAAATGCAGAAGGGCCGAAATAAATACCTTGTTTTAACATTGAATGAAAAAATTTATTAAATTTTGCACGGTCACTTTCCATAATTTCATCAAAGCTATTTGGAGGTGATTCTCTGAAATAAAGTCCAAACATTCCCCCTACACTTCTAGCAGAGAATTTAATACCATTCTTGCTTGCAGCCTCTTTCATTCCATCAACTAACTCTTTTGTCATTAAACTCAATTCTTGATAAAAATTTGGTTTTTGAATTAGTTCGAGTGTTTTTAAGCCGGCCGCAACTGCAACTGGATTTCCAGATAAAGTACCCGCTTGATAAACTGGCCCTAATGGTGCCAACTTTTGCATAATCTCTTTTTTGCCTCCAAAAGCACCGACCGGCAATCCACCGCCGATTACCTTGCCTAAAGTAGTCATATCAGGAGTAACCTCATATAATTCCTGAGCCCCTCCTAGTGCCACTCGGAATCCGGTCATTACTTCATCAAAAATTAGTACAGCACCATATTGCGTACAATGCTGCCTCAATTTTTTTAAAAACTTAATATCCGGTAAAATTAAATTCATATTCCCCACAATGGGTTCAATAATTACACATGCAATCTCATGCCCCATATCACTAAAACATTTTTCTAAAGCCTCAGTATCATTAAAAGGAAGTGTGTGGGTATGCTTTGCTACATCTTTGGGTACGCCGGCAGAACTTGGCTGTCCAAAAGTTAAAGCACCTGAACCAGCTTTTACTAATAATGCATCTGCATGCCCATGATAACAACCTTCAAACTTAACTATATAATCTCGTGAGGTAAATCCTCTTGCAACCCGGATTGCACTCATGGTTGCTTCCGTTCCGCTACTTACCAAACGAACCTGCTCCATACTTGGAACCAGTCTAACTAACATTTCAGCCATATCTAACTCTTTTGAAGTAGGGGCCCCAAAGGATAAGCTATTTTTTGCAACCTCCTGAACTACTTGAATTACTTCTGGGTGAGAGTGGCCTAAAATCATTGGCCCCCATGAATTAATATAATCAATATATTCTTTATCATTTTCATCCCAAAGCCGACTTCCCAACCCTTTTTTGAAAAAAATTGGCGTGCCGCCAACTGAAGAGAATGCACGAACCGGTGAATTTACCCCTCCAGGAATAAATTTCTGAGACAATTTAAATAGATTTTTATTTTTATCGGTCATAATTCCTCTTTTTTATGAGACTTGAAAATTTTCTAGCGGTTCCTTCTATATCTTTTACTTTAAATAAACTATTAATCACTGCAATACAGTTAATCCCTTCATTAATAAGTAAGTCTATATTCTCAAGATTAATGCCCCCAATTGCAACTACAGGTATTTTAAAATTTTTTAGAACTAAAGCTATCAATTCTAATGATACTGATGGTGCACTTGGTTTTGATGTTGTTGGAAAACATGCTCCCAATGCAATGTAAGTTGCACCCTTATCCACTGCCTTTTCTACTCGATCAATCGAATTGTAGCAAGAAACACCTATTATTTTTGAAGGGCCTAATACCAAACGAGCTTTTTCTAAACTATCGTCATTTTCTCCTAAATGTACTCCATCTGCATCTAAAATACGGCATAATTCAATATCATCGTTTATAATTAGAGGTACTTTATAGTAATCACATACCATTTTAATTTCTCTTGCTTGTTTATTCTGCTCAATTTTCGAAAGCATTTTAGATCGATATTGAATTAATCTTGCTCCACCTTTAATACAAGATTCTACTTTTTGACTTAATGTAAATAAATCTTTTTCATCAGGCGTTACAGCATAAAGACCATTAATGGTATGTGGATTTTCCATCATCTTCAACATCATTATCTCGAAATAATCGGTTTGGAATTAATTGCCCCATGCCAGGTTTAAAACCATTCTTTAGTGCGTGCCATGTAAAGTATTGTGCCTCTTCTACTGCCTCACCAATTGATAATCCTAATGCATAATAAGCCGAGATAGCAGCAGCCAATGTACAGCCTGAGCCATGGTAACTTCCAGGAAGTCGATCCCAATGGTATGGAATTATTTGATTTGATGAGCTATATAAAGTGTTAATTACATTTTCTGTGTTCTCATGACTCCCTGTTATTAAAATATTTTCGCATCCCATTTCTTTTAAACGATCAACACATGTCTCAATAGGCAACTCTAAGCCTTCTGTTTCATCCCTTACTAGTTGCCTCGCTTCTAAACTATTTGGCGTTATTAATAAGGATTCCGGGAATAGTAAGTCCATCATCATTTTCCTGGCTTCAATATCAACAAATTCGTCTCCGCGCCCAGAAGCTAACACAGGGTCTATAATTAAAGGGATGTCTGGATAATCAGAAATAATTTCAGCGATGGTAGCAACATTCTCCTTGCTTCCCAATAAGCCTAATTTAAATATTTCCACTTCCATATCCTCTAATACAAGACGGGCTTGATCATTTAACAAATCAGAATCAATAGGAATTAATTTATTAACGCCAATGGTATCTTGGACGGTGAAACCCGTCGCAATTGAAACTGGGTGACAACCTAAACTTGAAATTGTTAAAATATCAGCTTGCAAGCCTGCGCCACCCGTGGGGTCTGTCGCAGAAAATGTCATTATATTTGGAGGTGATTTGATCATACTGTTATTGTATATGAATTAAATAGACCATTTAAAATTCTATCGGATCGACATCTATAGACCACTTCACTCTATTAGCTAAAGGGGATTGCCTTAAATAAGCATTCCATTGTCTTAATAAATTTTGTAAATCTTTACGGGCATTAGCTTGAATAAATAACTGAAATCTTTCATAGCCTTTTAATCTGTCTATTGATGGTCTTACAGGGTCATATATTACAACTTTATTTGATAAAGATTCAGCATATTTAGCTGCATCATTTACAAATTGTTCGGCGTTCTTTAATTGTTTTGATTCAGCTCTTAAAATAGCAGTAAAACTAAAAGGGGGAAGTCCCATTTGCTCTCTTTCCTGAAGAAGTGTTTGAGCAAAAATTTCATAATCATGTTTTTTGATCCCTTCAAATACTGGATTATTTGGAAATGCTGTCTGAATAAGTACTTGGCCTTTTATATTGGAACGGCCTGCACGTCCAGATACTTGCATTAGCTGCGAAAATAATTTTTCAGGGGCGCGGTAATCTGGGCTATATAATGCATTATCTGCATCCAGAACTCCAACCAAAGTCAAAAAAGGAAAGTCATGCCCTTTAGCTAACATTTGAGTTCCTACTATGATATCAATTTCTCGATTGTTCATTCTATCGTGAAGTAAAGTTAACGATTTCTTAGACCTTGTGGTGTCTCTATCGACCCTTAAAATTGATGCCTCAGGAAATAATTTATTCAAAGTCTCTTCTACTTTTTGTGTTCCTGAGCCAAGTGGGTGTAAATTGAAGCTATCGCATACCGGGCATTGATTAATTATATTCTGATCATAGCCACAATGATGACATTTTAATCTATTGGTCTTCCGATGAACTACCAGTTTAGAGCTACATCTTTTGCATTCCGCAGTCCAGCTACATGATGAACAAAATAAAGTTGGGGCAAAACCTCTTCGGTTAATAAAAATTAATGATTGCTCTTTCCGTTCTAAACGATCTTTTATGGCATCCACTAGCGCCCTTGAAATTCCATTTTTAGTTTTATCATTGACTAGAACTGTTTTTATCTCTGGAAGAGATGCATTTTTGACTGCTCGATAATTTAACTTCAAAAAATTATATTTATTATCTATCCGCGTAGCATTGTGCCAGCTCTCTAAAGATGGGGTTGCAGTACCTAACACAATAGGTATATTAATATTTTTAGCACGTACCATTGCAACATCTCTTGCATGGTATCTCAATCCATCTTGCTGTTTAAAAGACATATCATGCTCTTCATCAATAATAATTAATTTAATGAAAGGCATTGGTGTAAAAATCGCCAGCCTTGTGCCAATAATGATACTAGCTTCTCCTGACTTTGCTTTTCTCCAATTATCTAAGCGCTCAATATCAGTTAAATGGCTATGTAAACTTACTAATTTTTGATTAGGAAATCTTGTGCGAAATCTATTTTCTAACTGTGGCGTCAAATTTATCTCAGGAACTAGAATCAAAGCTTGGCTCTGTGATTCTTTTAAAATATATTCGATTAGTCGCATATAAACTTCAGTTTTACCACTTCCAGTAATACCAAAAATTAAAGATGCTTGATAGCCCCCTTTTTTTGTGATGGCATTTATAACTGATTTTTGTTCATCATTTAATATTGGTATTTCCACTTTTAAAACATCAAGTTTAGGCTCGTATCTTTTTGATTTTACGCAGCCATAGGCTTCTAACTGATTAATACATTCTGACCAATTAGAAACTAACTTCATTGCATCGATTTGTCTTAGATCACCATTTAATATTTCTTCAGCAACTTTTCTTATTCTTAGTTGGCGGGCTGGTAATTGATTAATGAATGCTTTAGTTAATTTTGGGGTTGCTTGATAAATTAATTCAAATTGACGTAATTGATTTAAATTCTTCTTTAAACGGCTAGGAACAACAGACATTACTGTTTGACCAATTGGATAATGATAATATTCTGAAACAAAAGTAAGTAATTTAAACATTGGTGCATCAAAAATGATTTCGGGGTCTACATTTATAACTGACTTTAATTTAGACGGATGAATATTTGAACTTAAAGAGATTCCATAGATGACCCCTATCATTTTTCTTCTACCAAAAGGAATAGTTACATACTGTCCAATAGAAAAAATTTGCTCATTTGGTAAATAATCAAATAATTGATTAATGGGGACATCAATAGCTACTTGTAAAATTTTTTGTTTATTGTTCATTGCCTATTTGCAATTTATTCCTTAAAAATAACTCAATGGATAGGGTAAAATAACTCTTTTAACTATTATTGTAACCTTGTGAAAGCACACCTGACCGAATTACTTTTTTTAGCAGTTAAACAAATCACCGATTGCACTGATTCATCTATTATTGCCCTTGATAGGCCTAAAATAATTAGTCATGGAGATTTCTCTACAAATTTATGTCTAGTATTATCTAAAAAATTAAAAAAATCCCCACGAGATGTTGCTGCCATCATTTTAGAAAAAATACCCCCTTCTGATCTAATTAGTAATATTGAAATAGCAGGTGCGGGCTTCCTTAATTTCTTTTTAAGTAGCAAAGCAAATAATGAAATTATTAATAATGTCCTAAACCTAAAGGATACTTATGGTAAGAACAAAACAGGTGGCAATACAAAAGTACAAATTGAATTTGTTTCAGCAAATCCCACTGGCCCCCTTCACGTTGGTCATGGAAGAGGCGCAGCAATAGGAGATTGTTTAGCACGACTTTTTGAAGCATCTGGTTGGATTGTTACTCGAGAGTTTTATTATAATGACGCTGGCGAACAAATTAATAATTTGATGCATTCTGTAAAAGCATCGTGCCAAAATATTCCGACCCATGATCCTAACTTTCCTGCTGATGGCTATCATGGAGACTATATAAATGAGATCGCAAAAGCTTTTTTATCTATGAAAACAATAGAATGCCAGGGCCAAAGCATTAAGGGTTCTGGGCAAATTGAAGATACTAAATCAATTAAAGAATTTAGTGTTGCCTATCTAAGAAACGAGCAAGATCAAGATCTTATAGCTTTTAGAACTAAATTTGATGTCTATACTTTAGAGTCTTCTTTTTATGAAGATGGAAAAGTTGAAAAAGTAGTTAATTCACTGATTGAAGAAGGGCACACATATGAAAAAGATGGGGCACTATGGCTAAAAACTACAAATTTTGGGGACGATAAAGATCGTGTAATGAAAAAAACAGATGGCGCCTATACTTATTTTATCCCTGATGTTACTTATCATTTAGATAAGTGGGAAAGAGGATTTAAGAAAGTTATAAATGAACAAGGGGCAGATCATCATAGTACAATTAGCCGAGTTAGGGCTGGGCTCCAAGGTCTAAATAAAAATATACCGGAAGATTGGCCAGAATATGTGCTTCATCAAATGATTACTGTTATTAAAGGGAATAAAGAGGTTAAAATTTCAAAAAGAGCAGGTAGTTATTTGACTTTAAGAGAATTAATTGATGAGGTAGGATGTGACGCAACCCGTTATTTTTTAGCGGCAAGAAGGCCTGATTCCCAGTTAGTCTTTGATATTGATTTAGCTAAAAGTCAAAATAATGATAACCCTGTTTTTTATATTCAATACGCGCATGCAAGAATATCTAAAGTACTCGAGCAATGGGGGGGAGATATTTCATCACTAAAACTTGATGATTCTTTTATTTTCGACAGTCAAGCGGAATTAAAATTAATTAAAAGCATTAGTATTTATCCTGAGATTGTTTTACAAGCTACAAATGAGCTTGCGCCCCATCAAATTGCTAACTTCCTCAAAGATTGTGCAGCGGACCTTCATAGCTATTATAATGATAGTAAATTCTTAGTAGAAGATGAAAAAATTAAAATGGCTAGGTTGTCATTGATCAATAGTGCAAAGTATGTGTTAAAAAATGGGTTGCAGTTATTAGGAATTGAAGCCCCTCAACAAATGTAAAAGGAAGAAAATTATGGCGGACGACTACAGAACTAAGCAAGCAAAAAAAGCTGAGGGGACTCCTTTTACTAATGGGGTATTTGTTGGTTTACTTTTTGGCATTATCGTTTCTATTGCTGTAACTCTTTTTATTACAAATGGTAAGAGCCCTTTTGTTTCTAAAGATACTGAAGGGGCTTGCATAGAAATTAATTCTGCACTTGGAGATGAAGATGTTATTAATATTGATGAAGATACTGGGTTTGATTTTTATGATGCCCTGCCTAGTGACAATAAAAACTATACAACTGATAATATCCAAGCTGATCCAGACCAAAATAGGGATGTAAATTACTATTTACAAGTTGGGGCCTTTTCCGAGGTTAGTCCAGCAGATAATTTAAAAGCTAAATTAGCCTTAATGGGGTTTGAATCAGTTATTATGTCTGCCAAAATTGGTGACAATGCTTTCCATCGCGTTTGTGTTGGGCCGTATAGTGAACTTGTAAAAACAAGAGATATGCGTGAAAAACTAATTAAAGAGGGATTTAAGGCGAACTTAATCAAACTTACCAAGCCTAAATCTTACTAAAATAAATTTAAAAGAGGCCATTATGAAAAAATTAATATTTATAATTTTATTTACAATATCTAGCTTTGTTTTGGCTGTCCAGCCTCAACCTGGCATAAATTTTAAACCCACAAAAGAAGTAATCCCTACTGAATCAAAAGACAAAATTGAAGTAGTTGAATTATTTTGGTACGGCTGTGTTCATTGCTTCAATATGGACCCTTATCTAGATAAATGGGCAGACAATTTACCTAAAGACGTTACTTTTAAAAGAATTCCTGCAATACCAAGAAAAGATTGGGTTGCATCTGCAAAAGCATATTATGCTTTGGAGTCGTTAGGTCTTTTAAATAAATTACATGAAAAATTATTTGACGCTATTCATAAAGAAAAAATATTTAAACATGATAATACAAAAGCACTTATTAATTGGATTGCGCTTAATGGCAAACTGGATAAAAAAGAAGTAGAAGCTGCTTTTAATTCATTTTCGATGAAATCTAAATTATCCCGTTCATTCAAAATATTTAAAGCCGCAGGTGCAACTGGAGTTCCAACAATGATCATAGATGGAAAATACTTTACCTCTAGCACAATGGCAGGTGGCGAACAAAATGCGATCGATATAATTAATTTTATTATAAAAAATGTTAGAAAAGATAAAACTAAAAAATAAAATTATGATTGAACATAGACGACCTGAATCGCTGAGTGATTTCATTGCATTGAGTATTACTAAATTCTTACGGCTTTTTGCTGACACTTTCTTTGCCAAAAGATATGGACATCGGGCTGTAGTGTTAGAAACTGTAGCAGGTGTTCCAGGAATGGTAGCTGGGATGTGGATACATTTAAAGTGTTTAAGAAAGATGCAAAATGATCGAGGTTGGATAAAATTACTGCTTGATGAAGCAGAAAACGAACGGATGCACCTCATGACTTTTATTGAAATAGCGAAGCCGAATTGGATTGAACGAACAATGATTTTATTCGCCCAAGCTTTATTCTGGCATTTCTATTTTATTTTATATGTATTCTTTCCCCGGACTGCTCATAGATTAGTAGGCTATTTTGAGGAAGAGGCCGTCATTAGCTATACATCTTATTTGGAACAAGTTGAAAAGAAACCGGAACTTAATATACCAGCCCCTCAAATAGCAATTGATTATTGGAAGTTAAAAAGTGATGCTAGATTAATTGATGTTATTAAAGTGGTTAGAGAAGACGAAATAGGTCATTCAGTTGTAAATCATGGTCTGGCAGATACATTAGATAAAGATTCTTTAGTAGAATGATATCTAATCTATTTTAGCTCTCTGATTAGAGTACGCGCAATTTTCACAACTAGGATTAGATTCAGGTACTGTCTTTTGATTTATTAGTTCAATCATTTCATCTACCTTTAATGTTATCCAAGTAATATTATGGGAATATGGAACCAATGTCTCACTAAAATCTAACTTTCCATGAAAGCCATCTGCCCCACGGTCCGCATTTACTACAAGAAAATATGATAGCGTGCCTACCTGAAAGCCCATAGAAGTTAATAAGTAATTGTAAAAATCCATCTGAATTTTGTAGCCCTCATGATAAGGCGATGCTAAATAATAATCTGTTCTCACCTCATAATTACTAGCTTGAGACTTATAATCAACAACTATTAAATTTTTTGTCTTAGTATCCTGCCAAATATCATCAATACCGCCAGATAAAATTATATTAGTCTCTTTAAAGCGAGACATTAAGCCTTTGCTTAGCGAGTTTCTCCAATTATCCATTTCGGGATGCTTAAAAGGTACAAGATGGTCTAATCCATTCTCAATAAATATTCTATGGGGTTTCTGCTCTTCTCTACAAGCATCAAATTCTTTTTTTAGTAAGATATCTGTAGTTTCGTTTAATGACCACCCTGGCATACCAGGGCTTTGAAAGCCTTTAACACGGTCTAAATAAAAGCATCGTTGGCATGTTAAAAAATCATTAAATTTGCCACGACTAATTTTAAAATCTTCTAATTGATTTGGATTATATATTGAGGAAGCACGACTCCGAATACCTTTTGCCTCTACTAATTCTAATTTACTATTTCTTTTTAAATTAATCATAAAAATTATTACTTATAAATATTTATAAAGTTCCTCTGAATTTCTTTCCTTCATTACTCTATATTTTTCTTCTACTTCACCAACAAAAATAATTGCTTTTTCATGAATCTCTTTTATTAAATCATATTCTGGCAAAACTCTTTTTACGTAGAGTGAATGATGAGAGTCAGGATGGTAAGCTACAAAATCACACCATGCTCTATTTGTGCATGCTAATTGAAATTGAATTTGAAAATTGTATTGCTTGGGTAAAGTTTGTTTTTTTACAATTTCATTATGATTTTTTATATTAAGACATTTAATCTCAATTAATCCATCTTCGCCAACTAAGCCATCAGGACTCGCCCCTGCTTCTTTTATTGAAGGGTGATCAATAAATCCAGTTAAAATTACTTTTTGATTTTCTAATTCGTAAGCATTTCTTGCTTCTGATTCAAGCTCTAAACCTCTAGCCATTGGCCCTGTCACAATATTTTTAGTTGGCGAGCCTGATATACGCTCCAGAGTTAAATCTTGCAATAATTTCGATCTGGTTGATGAATTTTCTTTAAGTGACATTATTTTATGAATAGTTGATCCAGTAATCTTACCTAGTCTTTTTTTAAGCCAT
>Ga0115004_10005317_pt1 | contig 10168 bp, 7 predicted proteins | sample ArcticOcean_MG_C_10_FD_88737 | JGI IMG/M metagenome (GOLD analysis project Ga0115004, IMG submission 88737) | Marine microbial communities from western Arctic Ocean - ArcticOcean_MG_CB11_90 | ecosystem: Environmental > Aquatic > Marine > Oceanic | place: Arctic Ocean: Canada Basin | collected... | reverse complement strand
TATCTCAGGAGGTTTATATTTAACCTTTTGTATAAAATCATTCATTTTTATCCGTAAGCAAAAAAATCTTTCAAAATCTGGTCTCTAAGAGTTTCTGTAGATAACTAACTTTTTCTTTCTAGCGCTGGGGCTAACTAAACACCCCACCTTCAGATACTGCTTAGCGACTGACCTGCGCCCCAAGGCGGCCATCTTGTCCATAATTGCTCTTTCTAAAAATTCCATTGGTGCCAGATTTTCCAGAGCTGAATGTGGTCTGCGCCAGTTATAATCCTCCTGCTATTTTTTTAGCGTTTCGCGTGCGTCAGCTAAGGGGCCAAACAGAGTTTCATTAAGACATTCATCTCATAGCTTGCCATTGAAGCTTTCGATAAAGCTGCTCTCTTGGGGTTTCCCAGACGTAATATAATGCTAGTCGATTCTTGTATCCTTAACCCACTTCAGGATCACCATGCTGGTGAACCCTGCACTGTTGTCCGACACAATCGTCTTTGATATGCAGCGTTCGGCGATGATATGATCCAGTACACGCAAAACCCGTTGACTAGACAGTGACGTGTCAGCCACCAACACCAAGTTCTCACAGCTGAAATCGTTGACGACCGCAAGAATGCGAAATCAGCGTCCGTCTGTCAGCGTATCAGATACTAAATCCAAGCTCTAACGCTGGTTTGGGCCATCAGCGCAAAATTAGCTTTCGTGTGCCCAAAGCACGGTTCCTACCGGCCCGCGCCAGGCTCCTGTAGCTTCTCCTCTGTATAAATGCGCCTCACCTTTTTGTGGTTCGTGATAAAATCTTCCCGCGCCACCATCATATGAGCACGGTTGGCTCACCCCGTGCGTCTCGCACAGATGGGCCAACGCTTTTCGCTTCACAGTAGGCATCACCATTTTTTGCGTTGATGTCTTGCAACATCGCGTTGCTTAAAAATTATTCCGCAAGCAACTTCTCCAGCTTGTTATTCTCGTCTTCAAGCACGTAATCGTTTGGCGTTTGACGGCTTCATCTCGCCATACTTCGACTTGTATTTGTAGAACGTCACCGAGCTGATCCCCTGCCAACACCTTACGTCTGCGGTCTTCTCACCGGGTGCCCACTCTTGGATAATCGCTATGATCTGCTCGTCCGTAAATTGTAACTGCATTTATCCGTCCCTTTGTTAGGCGGTCACTACACAAATCTGGAGGAGTTTTAGGGGTGCGGGTTACGATCACAATCAGTCAAGCCTCAGAAAAGCCACTCAATCGTCTCAGCGGCTCTCTCGAGGCCGTAATAGGCTTCCCATCACTATTGGTGTTTGGGGTTGGGGGCGCTCTTGGGCCCTTGGGTTGGCTCGAGCTACGCCCCAGTAAACATATCACAAAGCCACCGGTACGGACGTCCCTCACCAGACGTTTGCTGGTAAGTTTAGAAAATTAATTTTTATGGGTAAGCCGATATGCCTTCCAAAACATAATAAACCCAACCAATAAGAAACTCAAAAGTGTCAATAACATGAGATCATACCCTCCCCAGTTCCAAAGCAAGGATCCTAAAAAAGGCGCCATAGCTGAACCGGTAAGGTAAAGCATAGCGAGTGCCCCTGATTTCGCCCCAAAATTTGTTTCTCCCAGTATCTCGCGTGCCAATAATGGGCGGAGTATATTCACCGTTCCGTGGGCACTGCCGAACAGTATAATGAAACCCAATATAATTGCCGGAGATGCCGCACTAAGCCGCAACATAAAAATTGACAACCCAACCAAGCCAAAGGCAATAGCTGTTAAACTGAAATTCGAAATAAAGCGCGCCGGTCCCATCATCACCAGCCTCCCTACCACTTGCATTGGCCCAAACAGAGCGGCAGTAAGCACAGCCATTTTTGCTGAAAAAAGACGTTCGTCTAGAATTGGCAGCAAATGGTAAATGATGGCTCCATGGGCTATTGCCAGACAACTAAACCCTACGCCTAAAAACCAGAATGCAGGCTGGCAAATAACCGCTTTTGTTGATCGGATCTTATCAAGTTCTTTTGTATTAATAATTTGACCTGCTTCGAGTTTCCAGACCCCAATCCAAAGGATTGGAGCGACTGCGAGGATCATAATAACAGCAAATACTCTGACAGTTCCACGCCAGCCAATTACTTCAGAGAGAAAATATGTCGCCGGGTAGCTTATTGCACTCGCAAACCCAGCTACCAGTGTTATCAGAATGATAGCTTGTTTGGCATTTACACCACGTGACTTTGTCACCAAAGCAAAGCACGGTTCATAAAGGCAACCAGCTATAGATATACCCATGAAAATCCAAACAGTATAAAATTGCCATTGCTGGTTAACGAATGAAAGCAGAAAAAGACTAAATCCACCAATAAGAGCAGAAACTCCAACCATTGCTGATCCATAACCACGGTCAATAATGCGTCCGGCTGCAGGCGCAGCTAATGCGGAAACCAAAATTGCAATCGTAATTGCCATAGTTAAATTTGCTTTTGACCAGCCAAGCTCTTGTTCCCAACGGAGTAAGAGTGCCGGAAAAACATAGTAGATTAACGCCCAGGCGAGTGTTTGGCCGATTGCCAGGAGATAAATTGCAAGGTCGTGATGCTTTTTCAAAAATTCAATCCCAATGTGATCAACCCCCATTGATTGGTCTAACCTTATAGTTGGACACCGTCGGGGATTAGCTAGAAGACAAAATTGGTTATTAAATAAAGGAAAGTTTTAATTGAATGCTTGCATTCGAAACTATTCTATCAATAATCCAAAATTGACGCTTTGTAGCGTGCTCGCATCTCACGCGGGCTTTCTCCAAACTCCTCACGAAATGCCTTTGATAGCGTACTTGATGAAGAAAATCCTGTGGCAACAGCAACTTCAAATAAACCCATTCGCGTTTCTACCAGAATAATGCGCGCACGTTTTAAGCGCAATTTCCGATAAAACTTTGCAGGGGAGATGGCGAAAGCAGATTGGAATTTGCGCTCAAGTTGGCGAACAGAAAAACCCATTTTCTGAGATACTGCTTGCACAGTTATTGGAAACTCAATGGCTTCATCCATCAGTTTTACTGCCTGAGTTATTCGGTAGTCTAATAGGTTATTGGTACCACTTATTTGTTTGGGCTGCTCCGTGGAGTTTCCACGGAGCGTGTGTATCAATAAGAAACTAGCTAATTCTGCAATCTCATTTGGCATCAAGAATTCAGAAATTAAGCCCATAACCAATTCAGTTGTAGAACCAGATCCTGCAGAGGTAATTATATTTCCTGATTTTTCAGAAAACCGGGATGTAAGCTGAGGGTAATAATTCGTTTCACGGAGCACAACTGCGTCATGCCAGTGAGTTGTAATTGCGCCCTCTGTTATCTTTGTAGCCTTTATGTATGCAGTAGCGGCGCCAGATAGTAGTACTGTGACCAGACCTCGGCGCGACATAGACCGTGTCCGATTCAACCAGGTGTAAATATTGGGGCGATCAGACCCAACTACAATCATCCAATCAGCAAAGCCATGACCCGAAATCGATGGAGCTGCACGTACAAAGCAGCCAGTTGTCCCTTTGACAAACCCCGGCGTATCAGAGACAAATCGCCAGCTAAATAATTCACTAGATCTAATTTTATTGGCCGCCTTAAGCGTTGTCGTAATTGACGCCAATTCAAACTCTGAAAACCCATTTTGAACGAAGATTTCAAAAGCAAGTGCTTTGAATTCTCGATTACCCTTTGGTGGGTGAATAATATGTTCGTGCTTATTCATTTCCAATGACCATCTAGTTCAATACTTACACCCAACCTTACAATACTTGAGGGCAAAGAAGTGGCAAAAAGTAGCTCAACTAGCCAATTGATTTCCATTAAAGTCATTCGTGGCGCATGGTAGATAACAACGTCTAACGTTAAGTGTAGCCTCCCAATTTGCTAAGTTTTACAGTATTTTCCCTCGTAAGTTCGTTTTCTCTTACTAGTAATGACCCTGTTAAACAGACAGGTATCCGATTAAGGTTTTCTCATCTACATCATCACGTTTGTCTTCGTGAACAATGCTCCCGTTTTCGATAACCATAATTCGATCAGCTGCATCCATTACGAAGCTCAAGACTTGTTCAGAGAAGAAGATGCTTAGACCTCTTTCATCACGAATTCTTCTCAAGACTTGTGCCATTTCCTTAATGATGGATGGCTGTATGCCTTCTGTTGGCTCATCGAGTAATAGAATTTTGGGTTCGGATACAAGCGCGCGGGCAATTGCTAACTGTTGTTGCTGACCACCAGATAAATTTCCACCTCTGCGATCTTTCATTTCAAGCAGGACAGGAAATAGCTCATAAATATCATTCGGTATTTCCTTTTTATTCGACCCCGCCAGTCCAGTCTCGATGTTCTCTTTAACCGTCATTGTAGAGAATATCATTCGCCCCTGCGGAACATAGGCTACGCCATTTCTCACCCGTTCATACGTAGGCATGGTGGTAATATCATTGCCATCAAAGGTTATAGTGCCTTTATGGGATGGCGTAATGCCCATGATCGATTTCATTAACGTTGTTTTGCCCATGCCATTTCGCCCAGTTACAGCGACAATCTCACCCGGTTTGATATCTAGGTTCATCCCATGAAGAATTTCACTCTGACCATAAGACACGTGGTAATTATTTATTTGCATCATTTCTGTGTGTTCCTTCTCAACTGTGGCCTAAATAGACTTCAATAACTTTTGGATCTTTTTGCACGTCTTCCATTAGACCCTCGGAAAGAACTCTTCCCTGATGCAATACAGTTACCCAATGAGCTATATCCTCGACAAACTTCATGTCATGTTCGATCACAATCACTGACCGACCTTTGGAGATTTTATTCAAAAGCTCTGCTGTTTTAACCCGTTCACTGGCACTCATGCCCGCAACTGGCTCATCTAACATCAAAAGATCTGGATCCTGGATTAGCAGCATGCCAATTTCCAACCATTGTTTTTGGCCATGACTTAGCGAGGCAGCTGATTGATCCATGGCATCTTTTAAATAGATTATTTCGGCAATTTCTAAGGCCCTAGCTTTAACCTCCTCGTCCCGTTTGAAAAAAAGTGCCCCAAATACATTCCGGCCACGGGGAAATGAAATTTCGAGGTTTTCAAACACGGTCAAATCTTCAAAGATTGATGGAGTTTGAAATTTTCGACCGATTCCAGCATGAACAATCTCATGCTCTTTCATTTTCATTATTTCCTTATTCTGAAACTTTACGGACCCTGAGGTCGCTGGTGTTTTCCCACTAATAAGGTCTAGTACTGTTGTTTTTCCGGCTCCATTAGGGCCAATAATGACCCTCAATTCGTTCTTTTTTATTTTAAACGATAGATCATCGACGACCTTAAACCCGTCAAATGAAACTGTAAGGTTTTCAACAGATAAGACGTAGTCTTGGTTTGATGTATTAAGTTCCATAATAGACTCCTCTACTTGCCAGATGAAATATTCGATGTTTGCGTTTTCATAGATCTCACAATTTTGAGTATGTGCGGTTCAACATAAACCTTATAGAGACCAGCCAAACCTTCGGGAAACGCCAAAACAACACCAATAAACATGGCTCCCATAGCGAAGAGCCAAAGTTCGGGGTAGGCTTCCGAAAAGATAGTTTTTGCGAAGTTTACGGCCAACGCGCCATACACAGCACCAAATATTGAAAACCGTCCACCAATGGCACAAAAAATGACCATCTCGATGGATGGCACAATCCCGACAAATGTTGGATGGATAAACCCCACATTTAAAGTGAATAATGCACCACCTACCCCAGCGAGGGCAGCACCAAAGCAGAAAACAAAGATTTTGAAGTTGGCTACATCGTATCCAGAAAACCGAACACGGTCTTCCTGATCCCGCATCGCGATCAGGACACTCCCAAGTTTGCTTTTCAAGACTATTTGGGAAACGACCAGAGCCAACAAGATCAAAATTGCCGTTACAAAGTAGAGAAGAACCTTGGCATCATCCGTACGAATATCCCACCCATGGAGTGTACGTAAATCAGTAATACCATTAAAACCACCTATATAACCAGCATTACCAATAATTAAAATACTTAGAACGGCTGCTAATGCCTGAGTTATAATCGCAAAGTAAACACCACCAACCCGCCGCTTGAACATAGCAACACCGACTATATATGCCAATGCCGTTGGAACGACCAAAACCATAATTAATGTTAACGGAAAGCTATTAAACGGCAACCAGAAGAAGGGTAGTTCAGTCATTGAAGCCCAATCCATAAAATCAGGTATGCCCGGCGTAGATTGTACAATGCATTCTCCTAATTCTTGTTGCGCACGTGTGCATCCGATATCGGCCTGGGCAGCTTCAAGTTTTAGAAACATCGCCATACAGTACCCGCCAAGACCAAAGAAAACACCTTGCCCCAGGCTAAGAATGCCACCAGCTCCCCAGCAAAGTACAAGTCCTAGAGCAACAAATGAAAAGGTAAGGTATTTGCTAACCAAATTGAGGCGAAACTCGTCCAACCCGATTGGTATAACAATGAGAAGTAATACGGCCAGGATAAGAAGATTAATCCTTGATGCCGTTGGGAAAAGTCTAGACATTATAATGGATCCTTATCGCCGAATTTTCAGGCTAAACAGCCCTTGAGGTCTAATCATCAAAATTCCAATCACGAATAGGAGTGTAATAACTTTCGCTATTGATCCCGTCATGAAAAATTCCAATGTTGATTGTGCTTGAGAAATCATAAAGGCTGATGCAACCGTACCAAGTAAACTCGAGGTGCCGCCAAATACAACCACGAGGAATGTATCGACAATGTAATGTTGTCCTGCGTCAGGGGCAGTAGAGCTAATCATTGTAAATGCACTGCCAGCTATGCCAGCGATACCGCAACCAACTGAGAATGTTATTCTATCTACGATCGCAGTATTAATACCAACCGCACTAGCCATTTCTCGATTCTGAACAACAGCCCGGACGTGATTTCCCCATGTAGAACGATACATTAAAATCATGACGCCTAACGTTAGAACAGTTGTAATTACCATAACAACCATGCCGTAAATCTGGATATCGATCATATCGGTAATAGCAACGGCCCCCGACATCCAATCAGGCTTAACAACACCAACTTCACGGGTTCCAAAAATTACCCGTACAGTCTGTTGTAAAATCAGGCTAAGGCCCCACGTCGCTAACAATGTGTCGAGAGGCCTTCGATATAGGTGACGTATCATCGCCCATTCGACAAAGGCACCGAGTGCTGCCGTTATGAAAAATGCTATTCCCATCGCAACAAAGAAATAAATACCAAATAAACCAGGCAGAAACTCAGCGAAAAGCGTTGAGACGACGTATGTAACATACATACCGATCATCATAAACTCGCCATGCGCCATATTAATAACACCCAATTGCCCGAAAATAATGGCAAGTCCGAGAGCCATCAAAACAAAAACTGAGAAAAGGATTAACCCTGCAAAACCTTGCATGGCAAAAATGGAACCAAGTTCGCCAAAAGAATATCCGAACATAAAAATTTTCCTTTATTTGTACGTACTGGCTGTGCAAACCAGATTTTCTAATTCCCATATGAGAAAGTGTTAGCTTAGGGCATCCATTTTCAGGACGCCCTAAGTCATATCTTATCGCTATTATTGATAACCTTCGGGGAAAGGATCTGGCTCCATCAATCCAGATTCATATACGACATCAAATTGGCCGTCCATTCGTGCCCGTCCAACTCTTAGCTTGCTGTAGAGGTGCTGATTCGTTTCATGAATCCTTACGTAACCCTCAGGGGCATTAGTCATTTCAATCCCAGGACTAGCCAATTTTATCTTGTCGATATCGAAGCTGCCAGCCTTCTCTACCGCAGCTTTCCACAACCAAGGACCGAGGTAGGCATTATTGGTAACGTCCCCAATAACAATATCGTCGCCCCACATTTCCTTAAATGCTTTAATAAACGCTTGGTTATTCTCGTTTGGTAAACTCTGGAAATACTTGGCAAACATGTAAGTACCGTGAATGTTTTCTCCACCAATACCGCGAACTTCATCTTCAGTTGCGGAAATCGTGATGACAGTTTGCTTTGTAAGATCCACCCCAGCTCCGGTGATTTGCTTATAAAAAGCAACGTTGGAACCACCTACAACGATAGAAAAGATTACATCAGGTTTCTTGAGCTTCATTTTGTTAATTACGGAATTGAACTGGGTATGACCAAGAGGGTAATACTGCTCACCAATAACCTTAAGCCCATACACATTCTCAATATGCTTGCGGGCAATTTTGAATGATGTCCGTGGCCATATATAATCAGAACCCACGAAGTAAAAAGTTTTAGGATTTTTTTCCTTAATGATCCAATCAATACCTGCCAAAATTTGCTGAGTTGCTTCTTGGCCAGTGTATATCACATTCCGTGAGGCCTCCAATCCCTCGTACATAGTAGGATAGTATAGCATGTTATTGTATTGCTCAAACACGGGGAGAACCGCTTTCCGCGAAGCAGAGGTCCAGCAACCCATGACCGCAGCAACTTTATCATTCACGATTAGCTTCTTAGCTTTTTCAGCAAAATTAGGCCAATCTGTTGCGCCATCTTCTTGTATCCATTTGACCTGGCGGCCCAGAACGCCACCCGCATCATTGATCTGTTTGATTGCAAGTTTTTCCGCCTGCACAGAACCAGTCTCACTTAACGCCATGGAGCCCGTAATTGAATGTAATATCCCTATGGTAACATCATCATCCGTGACAGCTAATCCTGTAGTGTTCACTACACTTGTGGGGAATTCTGTATTGGCAAGAGCGCCATTCGACATGACGGTTAGAGCAGGCAATGCAATTAGTCCAAACATCAACCCACGTCTCATTGCGGATATGGGATATAGTAATTTAAGCTTATAGTTTAATCCAAACATGTAATTTACTCCCTGTTTAATTGTGGTTTCTTAATGCTAAGTAGGTAACCTAGACTGCCGCACTGAGTTGAAACACTCAGAGCACGCCTCCGTGCATGTGCTAGAAGTTTCAGTTCTGTTGCACTACGATCCGTGGATCATAAGCCGCTGAAATTTCTGTAGGTATACGTCAATTGACTATTCGGGATGCCATTGGTCATCTGTACGTTATTTGACGTACAGGGTGTGCTCAGTAGAAAATGCTACCATAGGCAGGGTAGGTGCATACATTTGTATACATATTTCTAATTAACAGGATAAGGTGTTCATGTGGCGATTGCAGAATAGCCAGAAACTATAGCCCACGCGGTAAATATTAATGTGACTATGTAAAGTATATTAAGGATAAATATCGACGTGAAATACGCAATGATTACTAGCAACAACACAAATTTGTGAATTCAAGTATGCCACAGCAAAAAGTTGAACGCGCTCGTCGCGTTTATAACAAATGGGTATCTAATCAAAAAATTGAAGACTTTTCGTTACGGTTTACGGCAAAAAAAATTCGCAAATGGTCTCCCTATCTAGTAGCGAATACAGCTCTTGGGTCCATTTCATTTCTGGCACTCGAATCTATTGGTGCCTCAATCACGCTACAATACGGCTATATCAATGCCATAACGGCAATTATTATGGTCTGCTTTCTGATATTCATCACCAGCGTGCCTATTAGTTACTATTCGGCAAAACATGGAGTGGATATAGATTTATTATCCCGTGGTGCTGGCTTTGGCTATATTGGCTCAACAATCACATCGCTTATCTATGCTTCTTTTACATTTATATTTTTTGCAATCGAAGCAGCAATTATGGCCATTGCACTTGAATTGTTTTTTAGCGTTCCATTAGTTGCTGGATATTTATTTAGCTCGATCATCATTATTCCTATGGCCATCTACGGATTTACATTCATCAGCAGGTTCCAACTTTGGACACAACCAATTTGGATCGTTCTTCATATCTTACCATTCGCGTTTATCGCAGTGCAACATCCAGAGTTTTTCACGGAATGGACAGAATTCACGGGACAAGATGAGGGTCCAAATGGTGGGTTTAATATACTATTATTTGGCGCAGCATCAGCTGTCCTTTTTTCTTTAACTGCGCAAATTGGTGAGCAAGTCGACTATTTAAGGTTCTTACCTCCGAAAACTAAGAAAAATAATATACAATGGTGGATAGCATTACTATCCGCGGGACCAGGCTGGATT
>Ga0115004_10005313_pt1 | contig 10174 bp, 9 predicted proteins | sample ArcticOcean_MG_C_10_FD_88737 | JGI IMG/M metagenome (GOLD analysis project Ga0115004, IMG submission 88737) | Marine microbial communities from western Arctic Ocean - ArcticOcean_MG_CB11_90 | ecosystem: Environmental > Aquatic > Marine > Oceanic | place: Arctic Ocean: Canada Basin | collected... | reverse complement strand
TGATTTGATTAATTTATTTGTCTCAATATTGAAAGATTTTATAATTTTAAAATTTTTATTTAATATAGAAATTTTAGTTAAAGTATTTCCAATATCACCAACTAAATAATGCATTATAATTCCTTCAAGTATTTTTGATTTATATAACTAATCTTATACACCCTTATATCAAATAAGAATTTTTCGTACGCCTCTTTAAAGTCTTTTATAATACTAATATTACTAATCAGTTTATCTGTGCAGTTATTTAAAGCTATTGATTTAAATTTTTTATTTGAAATAGCAAAAAGTGTATTAACTCCTATTCCTACAATTAAAAACTTTTTATTTTTAAACTCTAAAACTTCTTGTAAAACCCCACAGACTTTTTTTTTATTAATGAAAAGATCGTTTGGCCATTTTATATTAATTTTATATTTTGAATATTTGCTTATTATTTTTCTTATGATGTAAGGATTTAAAATAGCAAATTTATCGAAATTTAATTTTAAGGCGTCAATTTCAAAATATATAGATATAAATAAATTACCTTTTTTTGATATCCATTTTTTACCCATTGTTCCCCTGCCCTTTGTTTGTTCATCTGCTATTATAATAGAAGGTTTTAAGCAATTATTCTTTATTAAATTTATTGCTACATCATTAGTGCTTGAAACACTTTTTAGTTTTATCTTTTTTAATTTCATTTATATAAATATAAAATTTACTATATTGTTTAAAAAAGATGGGTACAAAAAGAATGTTATTAGAATAATACAGCTTAACAATATAGTGCTAATAATATTAAAGTTTTTTACTTCATCTAGTGGTTTTTCTAACTCATCAAAATAAATGATTTTAATTATCTTTAAATAATAAAAAGCGGATATTACTGTGCTTAGAAGTCCTATTATTGCAAGGGTGTACATTCCATTTTCAATTACTGCCATAAATATATAAAATTTTGCAAAAAAACCTCCCAATGGTGGAATACCTGCTAGGGAAAATAAAATTATTAAAAAAGATAATGATAAAATTGGATGTTTTTTTGAAATTCCAGATAGATCTTTTATTTGATCTGTATATTTACCATCTTTTTTCATTAAGAATATGCAGCTGAACATTCCTATATTCATAACAACATATATAGTTATATAAACTATGGAGCTGCTGTACCCGGATATCGTGCCTGTGGCTACTCCAGCTAATGCATATCCTATATGACCAATTGAACTATATGCCATAAGTCTTTTTATATTTTTTTGCCCTATAGCAGCCACCGCACCTAAGATCATAGAGGCAATTGAAATAAAAACTATAATTGTTTGCCACTCATTAATAATATTTGAAAAAGGTACTTGCATAAATCTTATCAAAACTGCAAGTCCCGCAACTTTAGGGGCTATTGCAAAAAAACTTGTAACGGACGTTGGTGAGCCTTGGTAAACATCTGGTGTCCACATATGAAAAGGAACTGCAGAAATCTTAAATGCTAAGCCTACTAAAATAAAAACCATAGCGAATATAGCTCCTGTATTTTCTGAGTTTAACTGATTTGAAATAACATCAAAATTTGTTGAACCTGTGAATCCATATAATAACGAGCACCCATAAAGTAGTAGCCCAGAAGATAATGCGCTTAAAACAAAATATTTGATTCCAGACTCATTAGATTGAATATTGTCTCTATCGATTGCCGCCAGTATATAGAGAGATAAAGATTGTAATTCAAGACCTAAATAAAAAAGAATAATATCATTAGCACTGATCATAAAAAACATTCCTAAAATCGCCAACATTATGATCACAGGATATTCAAATTTTGCAATATTATTTTCTTTAATAAACATTTGTGAAGAATTCAGTACAAAAATACTTGCTATCAAAATTAAAATTTTTATAAAATTTGTGTAAGGGTCTCTAACAAAACTATCTAAAAAAGCTTTTGCTACATTATTGTCACTACTAAATATAAGGTATGCAGTAAAAAACAAAGAAAGCAAACATAGTTTTGTTACTAGATTATAACTTTGCTTTATAAAAACACCTATCATTACTAAAGAAAAAATAGATAAGGCTAAAAAAATCTCTGGTATTAATATGTTTATATTGTTTATCATTTTTGTATTGTTAAATGGTGAATTAAATCTACTTGATAATTATTTATTAAGTGATTTACAGATACACTCATTGTGTCTATCAATGGCTGCGGATAAAATCCAAATAAAATTGTAACAAATGCTAATAAAAAAAGAATAAAACCCTCTGAGAAATTAACGTCTCTCAATTTTTTAATCTCTGGATTTATTGTTTCACCAAAAATAACTCTTTTAGCAAGCCACAACATATATGCTGCACCTAGAACGACGCCTATACTAGCTAATATTGCCACAAGATAATTTCTTTGGAAGGCACCCACCAATACTAAAAACTCTCCTAAAAATCCGCTTGTCCCTGGCAATCCAAGACCTGCTAAGACAAAAATAATGAATATTAGTGAATATCTTGGCATATAATTTACTAGCCCGCCATAAGTACTAATTTTTCTAGAATGTAATCTATCGTATATGACCCCAACACATAAGAATAAAGCTGCAGAAATTAATCCATGACTTATCATCTGGAATATTCCGCCCTCCAAACCTTGTTTTGTAAAAGTAAATATTCCAAGTGTAACGTAACCCATATGAGCTACAGAAGAATATGCAATTAATTTTTTCATATCATCCTGCATCAGCGCTACTAAAGAAGTATAAATTATTGCTGTAATACTTAAAATATAAATTAGAGGCACAAAGTATTCCGAGGCAACTGGAAACATTGGAATAGAAAATCTTAAAAAACCATAGCCAGCCATTTTTAAAAGAATTGCAGCAAGAATCACAGAACCAGCAGTTGGCGCTTCTACATGTGCATCAGGTAGCCATGTATGTACAGGCCACATAGGCATTTTTACAGCGAAAGAACTAAAAAAAGCAAGCCATAGAAGATATTGAAATTCTTTAGGTATTTTAATTTCATAAATTTGCGTCACATCTGTTGTGCCAGTAATCCAAAAAATTGCAATGATTGCAACTAACATTAGTACGGATCCTAGAAGTGTATATAAAAAAAACTTAAAGGCTGAGTAAACTCTATTCGGACCACCCCAAACACCGATGATTAAAAACATAGGAATTAAACCAGCTTCAAAAAACAAATAAAAAACTACTAAGTCTAAAGAACAAAATACACCTATCATAAACGTTTCAAGAATTAATATTGCAATCAGAAACTCATTAAGCCTCTCTTTAATACTATTGACACAAGAAATAATGCATATTGGGATAATAAATGAGGTCAGTACAATAAATAAAATTGAAATACCGTCTATACCTAGTTTAAATTTTATTAACCCACTTATCCAATCTGACTCTTCTATGAACTGAAATCCAACAAAGTTTCTATCAAATGAATACCAAAGAAATAGACATAAAAAAAAATTTGCTACACTGGTAAATAAAGAAATAGATATTACGCTTTGATTATTTTTAGATTTTGATAAAAAAATAAATAAAGATCCCAATAGAGGTAAGAAAATTATTGAAGATAGTATTGGAAAATTCATTTTAGTTAAGTATTAAAAAAGTAATTAATGCGGATAAACCAATTAGCATAACAAAAGCATAATCATAAATATATCCGGTTTGAAATTTAACAGCTTTGCTTGAAATAAATTTAATCATTTTAGATACGCCATCAGGACCAAATCTATCAATAGTATTTTGATCTCCTTTTTTCCAAAGAAATAAACCTATCTTTTTAAGAGGGTTAACAAAAATTACGTCGTATAACTCGTCTATATACCATTTATTTATTAAAAAATTAAAAAGTGGTAAATTAGTTTTTTTAAATTCAACTAAAATTTTTGTATTATTGATAAAGTAGTAATAAGAAATAGGTATAGCAATTATTACCAATATAGGTGTTGTTATTAATAACCAAAATGGAACATGCTCATGTTTAATTTCTTTTAGAAAAAAAATAGATTTACCCCAAAAATCAACACTATTATGTCCTATAAAAATTTCTTTAAATACAAAGCCAGAAAATATTGCACCTATGGCTAACAAAAATAAAGGCAATAACATTACAAAAGGTGAATCATGGATTTTTTCTATTGGTAAGTTTTCATTATTATAACTGCCATGAAATGTTTTAAAAAATAATCTCCAAGAGTATATGGCTGTCAAAAAAGCCGTAAATATGCCGACAACCATAGCATAATTACCAACGTTAGAATTTCTAAAAAATGCAAATTCAATTATTGCATCTTTTGAGTAAAATCCAGATAGAAATGGAAAGCCTGTTAGTGCAAGAGTTCCGACTAGCATTAAGACATAAGTATATGGAAGTTTTTTCCAGACATTCCCCATTTTTCTAATATCTTGCTCATCATCAAATGCATGTATTACTGAGCCGGCACCTAAGAATAATAATGCTTTAAAAAAAGCATGCGTGAAAAGATGAAACATCGCAACATGATAAGCCCCGACACCAGCAGCAAAAAACATATAACCTAGCTGGCTGCAAGTTGAGTAGGCTATTATCTTCTTTATATCGTTTTGAACTAAAGCTACTGAGGCAGCAAATAATGCTGTTATCATTCCGGTAATAGCGACTACATTAAGAGCTACCTGAGAATATTCAAATAGTGGAGAGCATTTAACAACCAAAAAAACTCCTGCTGTAACCATTGTAGCCGCATGAATTAAAGCTGAAACTGGAGTTGGACCTTCCATGGCGTCAGGTAACCAAGTGTGAAGTAGAAATTGTGCAGATTTACCCATCGCACCAATAAATAAAAATAAGCATATAAAAGTAATTAGATTTCCCTCCATTCCTAATAAGCTTATTTTCTTATCCAAATACTGAGGTGCGGCTTGAAAAATTTCATTAAAATTAATTGTTCCAAAGTGAAAAAAAATTAAAAATATTCCAATAGCTAAACCAAAGTCTCCTACTCTATTAACAACAAATGCTTTGATAGCAGCGTTATTTGCAGTTTCTTTTTTATACCAAAAACCAATTAATAAATAAGAACACAAGCCTACTCCCTCCCATCCAAAAAATAATTGTAAAAAATTATCTGATACAACTAACGCTAACATTGAAAATGTGAATAAAGATAAATATGACATAAACCTAGGTTTATGAGGATCGTGACTCATATAGCCTATAGAATAAATATGAACCAGCGCTGAAACAAAAGTTACCACTACTATCATTACTGAGCTTAATGGATCTATATTAATTGACCAATTTGCAATGAAACGTCCTGAATTAATCCATTCAAAAATTATATAGTTTGAATAAATACCTAAACTTATACCTTTGTAAAAAACTACTAAAGATAGTATCGCGGCTATTGAGATAAAAAAACTAGTTATAATTTCAGAAAATTTAACGCCTATTGATCTTCCAAAATAACCAAATATTGAACCAAATAAAGGTAAAAATAATATCGCGTAGGCCATTTATCCCCTCATACCATGAATATCTTCAACTCGTATCGATCCTTTATTTCTGTAAAAGATAACAATTATAGCTAAGCCAATAGCGGCTTCTGCTGCTGCAACTGTCAAAATTAACATAGTAAATATTTGGCCAAGAATATCATTTGAGTAAATAGAAAAAGAAACTAGATTAATATTTACTGCTAGTAATATTAATTCAATTGACATTAAAATAACTATAACATTTTTTCTATTTAGAAAAATGCCAATTACACCCAAAAAAAATACGATAGCTCCTAGTGTTAAGTAGTGACCAAGACCAATTTCAATCATCTAATTTTACTCCCTTCTCGAACTCAACTTCTTTTATTTCTATTGAACTACTTTTCTCTCTTGAAATCTGGTTAATATAACTTTGTGTTTTTACACCTTCTCTTTTTCTGTAAGTTAATAAAATTGCACCAATCATTGATAAAAATAAAATCATTCCAGAAACTTGGAAATATAAAATGTAATCGGTATACATTACTTGTCCAATTTGGTGTGTATTGGATAAAGTTTTACTTATTTGTATTGAGCCAGTTGAAATAATATTTTCTTTATGCTTCCAACCTCCCACAACAACTAATAATTCTAAAAATATTAAAACGCTAACAATTAGGCCCGAAGGTATATGTGTGGACTTTTGTCCAATAAACCATGATTGTTTTTGAGCAGAAACATTTAACATCATAACTACAAATAAAAAAAGTACGGCAACAGCACCAACATAAACAATTAAAAGTATCATTCCTAAAAATTCAGCACCAACCATTATAAATAGACATCCAACAGAAATAAAATCTAAGATAAGAAAAAAAACTGAATGAATTGTATTTCTTGATGTAATAACCATCAATGCAGAAAATATAGCTATAATAGAAAAAAAATAAAAAAATATGGCGTGTGCTAACATGTTATCTGTAAGGTTTATCTAGTTTTATATTTTTTGCTAAAACTGTTTCCCATCTATCTCCATTGTCTAATAATTTTTGCTTATTGTAATAAAGCTCTTCACGTGTTTCTGTAGAAAATTCAAAATTAGGTCCTTGTACTATTGCATCTACAGGACAAGATTCTTCACATAAACCACAGTAAATACATTTGATCATATCAATATCATACCTGGTCGTTTTTCTACTACCATCTGATCTTTCTTCAGATTCGATTGTTATAGCTTGAGCAGGGCAAACTGCCTCGCACAGTTTGCAAGCAATACATCTTTCTTCGCCACTAGGATATCTTCTTAAAGCATGTTCGCCACGCATTCTTGGGCTTATAGATCCTTTTTCATAAGGATAATTAATAGTTTTTGATGGCCGAAACATCTCTCTTATTGCTATAGCTAACCCTGAGATAAACTCTAATAAAAATATTGTTTTTATAAATCTAGATAATTTCATTTAAAAACTTTTTGTTGGTAACAGGTCAAAATAAAGTAAAAAACTTGCTGTTAAAACTACATAAAATAAAGAAAACGGTAAAAAAATCTTCCATCCAAGTCTCATGAGCTGATCATACCTATATCTTGGTACTATAGCTTTTACTAAAGCAAATAAAAAAAATAATAGTAGTATTTTAAATATCATCCAAATCGGTGCTGGAACAGCATTAAAAGGAAAGATATCCAAGGGTGGTAACCAGCCGCCTAAAAATAAAATAGCACCCATGGCGCACATAAGTAATATATTTGCATATTCTCCTAGCCAAAACATTGCATACATCATGCCTGAGTATTCAGTTTGATATCCGGAAACTAATTCAGCTTCAGCTTCTGGTAAATCAAATGGAGGTCTATTAGTTTCAGCTAGTGCAGAAATAAAGAAAATCACAAACATTGGAAACAAAGGAACTATAAACCATAATTTTTGTTGAGCAAAAACAATATCTTTCAAATTAAGTGATCCTACGCAAAGTAATACATTAATGATAATTATTCCTATTGAAACTTCATAAGAAACCATTTGAGCAGCAGATCTAATTGCTCCTAAAAAAGGGTATTTAGAATTTGATGCCCAGCCACCCATGATTATTCCATATACACCTAAAGATGACACTGCAAATAAATATAAAATTCCAACATTGATATCTGATAAAACTAATGTATCACTAATAGGTATTACAGCCCAAGCAGCTAAAGCAAGGGTCATCGTAACTATTGGAGCAAGAATAAATATTGTTTTATTTGCGCTGGCAGGAATAATTATTTCCTTACATATATATTTTAAGGCATCGGCTACGGTTTGCAGCAACCCAAAAGGACCAACTACATTTGGTCCTTTTCTTTTTTGAACTAGTCCCCAAACTCTTCTATCTAACCAAACAACTAGGGCTACGGAAACTAATATTGGTATTAGTAAAAATAATATTTTATACATTTCTTGACTTAATATATTTAAATAATCCATTAACTATTTGTTCCTTCTTTTAATTCTTTTTGTTTTATAGCTCTACATTCATTCATAGTTTTTGAAGAGCGTGCAATTGCATTAGTATAAAAGTAATCAATCTCTTTTATTTTTAAGGTTTCATTTAAAAAATTATTGTTTCTTTCTGTCTTAATTACATCGCTGTACTTAGGAAGATTCTCAAACCCTGTGTGATCTAATATTTTATCTAAAGCAGCTTTTCTGATAGAATCATGATCTTTATAAATACTTGATATGCCTAATTTATTTAAAATAAGATTAAAAATTTTCCATTCTTCTAAAGCTTCACCTGTCGGGTAAGAGGCTTTTCTACATTCTTGTACTCTACCTTCTATATTAAAAAATAAACCGTCTTGTTCTGTGTAGGTAGGACTTGGCAAAATTATATCTGCTATTTCAGCTCCACGATCTCCATGACTTCCTTGATAAATAATGAATTCATTATCTTTTTTTATATATATATTGTCAGAACCAAGTAAATAAATAAGTTTAAATTTATTTTCTTTTAATTTATCAAAAAAAGTAAAGTTATTTTCATTTTCGTATGTCATTAGTTTTAAATTTAAAGCACCTACGGTAGAAGCATTTTGAGCTAAAACATTCAAACTATTCCATTCTTTTGTTATAAATTTATTTTCATTTAAAAAAAACTTTATCTCTTCAAAAATATATTTTCCGCTTTTAAGCTCTAATGCTGACTCACCAATTATTATTAATGGTTTTTTGGAAGATAAAATTTTTTTACTTATTTCATTTTTTTTATTTATCAATTCTTTTATGTCTTCAGTATTTTCTCCTATTACCGAATACTCATATGTAAGATCGCCAGGATTTCCAATTGAATAGATTGGTGTTTTATTTTTTGTATGCGCTTTTTTTATTCTTGCATTAACCATTGTGGCCTCATGTCTTGGATTACAACCTATTAATAATATTAAATCGGCTTCCTCTATTCCTTGTATAGAGGAGTTAAAAGTGTAATTTTTTTTTTCCTCAGGATTTATATAAAAAAGTTTTTCTCTAAATTCAATATTTGAGCTTTTTATATTGTTGAAAAATTCTTTAAAAGCAAACATGTTTTCTAAACTTGTTAAATCACCAATATGACCAGCTATATCATCAGGGTCTAAACTTTTAATTTTTTGCGAAATTAAATCTAATGCCTCTTCCCAATTAGACTTTACGAATTTATTATCTTTCTTAATGTAAGGTATATCTAAACGTTGTTTTAATAATCCATCGCACGCATACCTAGTTTTATCAGATATCCACTCTTCATTAATTTCGTTATTAAGTCTTGGTAATATTCTCTTTACTTCCCAACCGTAGGTATCAACTCTTATATTTGAACCTACAGCGTCCATAACATCTATACTTTCAGTTTTTTTAAGTTCCCAAGGTCTTGCTTCAAAAGCATAAGGCTTTGACGTTAAGGCTCCAACAGGACAAAGATCAATAACGTTAGCTGAAAGCTCTGACTCCATTGATTTTTCTAAATAAGTTGTAATTTCCATATCTTCACCTCTACCAATTGCTCCAATTTCTGGAACGCCCGCAACTTCAGTTGCAAATCTTACGCATCTTGTGCAATGAATGCATCTTGTCATTTGTGTTTTGATAAGTGGTCCCATATACTTATCTTTTACCGCTCTTTTATTTTCTGAAAATCTAGATTTATCTACGCCATAATACAAAGATTGATCTTGTAAATCACATTCGCCACCCTGGTCACAGACAGGACAATCCAAGGGGTGATTTGCTAAAAGAAATTCCATTATACCTTTTCTTGCTTTTTCTACAAACTCAGTATTAGTTTTTATGTTCATTCCTTCAACTGCGGGCATTGCACAGGAAGCTATAGGTTTGTGAGATTTTTCAAGTTCAACTAAACACATTCTACAGTTGCCAGCTATTGAAAGTTTTTCATGATAACAAAATCTTGGAATTTCAACATCTGCTAGCTCACAGGCTTGCAAAACTGTCATTCCTTTTTCAAATTCTATCTCTTTACCGTTTATATTAATTTTAGGCATTGTCTTTTTCTAATAAATGTTGATTGACTAAATAAGGTACATCTTTTTTTTTCTTCACGAGAGGATCATTATTGCAACGCTTATCTATTTCTTTTCTAAAGTGTCTAAGTAACCCTTGTACAGGCCACGCAGAACCTTCGCCAAATGCACAGATAGTGTGTCCCTCTATTTGTTTTGTAACGTCAGCTAATAAGTTAAT
>Ga0115004_10005312_pt1 | contig 10174 bp, 12 predicted proteins | sample ArcticOcean_MG_C_10_FD_88737 | JGI IMG/M metagenome (GOLD analysis project Ga0115004, IMG submission 88737) | Marine microbial communities from western Arctic Ocean - ArcticOcean_MG_CB11_90 | ecosystem: Environmental > Aquatic > Marine > Oceanic | place: Arctic Ocean: Canada Basin | collected... | reverse complement strand
CGATTTATTTTGTTAAAAGAACTGTGTTTTAAAAGTGTACTTATGGACTTTTTCATAATTTAAGTATAACTAAACAATAATTTAAACTTTATATAGATTTTTAACAACTAAGAGTATAAAAAAGGCTAAATTATGGGATATCCTAAAAAGCATAGAGGCAGAAGAAAAATTGGCTCAAAGAAAAGAAGAGCTAGAAAAAGAAATAAGAAAAAATAATTTTTAATTAAGCGATGAAAGAAATAACTCAAATTCGATCCTTGAGTCTCTGGGTTTTTTTAGTCCCTCTTATCTCTATAAATATCTGTTTATTCGTTAGCGTAAATTTTCACATTTTTGAAAATACCTTTTTCTCAGTAGATCAAATAGGAAGATCTGGATTTACTGTTTCTTATTTGGATGGAAGTTTATCTATAAGTAGAGCTTCTAGGACTTTTCCTCAATTTTTAATTTTTAAACCTGCTATGGTTGTTACAGCATTTCTACTTTGTGTTTATTGGCACAAAAATAATATTTTAATAAACCATTTTAAAAATTCTAAAGCAAAAAAAAACAACTTTATGATTTTTGGTATTTTATCTGCAGTATTTTTAATGATTCATTCTATTCTACTGGGACTAGAGACAGATATAAAAATATTTAAATTTTTAAGAAGAGTCGTTTTGGTGAGTTTTATTATATTTGAGATAATTGCTCAAAGTCTACTTGTTGTGAATTTTTATAAATTAAAAAATCAATTAAAGGACTTTTTCTATCCTAATATTTTAAAACTTAAAATTTTGTTAGTTTCTATTTTAATTTTTGTAGCGCTAATAAGTATTCCAATTCTAATAATAAGTGAAAATGTTCATTTTAAACATGGGTTAGAATGGAACTACTTTGTGGGTGTAATATTGTTTTATTTGCTTACTAGTCTCCTCTGGAAAAAAATACCTTAAAGTATTAATTCAGAGGCTTAAAAATTAAACACAATCCATTACTACAAAATCTTTTTTGTGTCGTTGTTGTATTGTCATCAAAATATGTCCATGGTGAACTCCACAATTTGCACAATGATATTCAATTCTTTTCAATCCAAAAGAGTAATCAATTTTAGTTTTGAAAGCTCCAGGTAATGATTCTGTATAAGATGGCCAGCCTGTACCGCTGTCAAATTTTGCATTTGATGCAAATAATTTTGCACTACAATTAGCGCAATGAAAAAAGCCTTATCTTTTTTCTTGATTTAAAGGACTTGAGTAAGATTTTTCTGTATCCCCCCTTTTTTTTAGCATAATTTTTTTTTGCTTATCCGTAAGATTTGGATTGATGATTTTTTTGGTAATTGCGTGTAATAAATTGTATGGAAAAAATGTTGTTAATAGATATGATAAACCTAGAACCTTCAAAAACTTTCTTCTAAAATTTTCATCAAAATTTATAATTTATTCTACGAACGTTTTATTAAATTGGTTTGTAACTCTTACAAAGGTTGTGCACTTGCTTAATTGTTTTAGAGAAGGAGCTCCAACATAAGTACAGCTACTTCTAATTCCACCTAGAATATCTAAAATAGTGTCTTTTATTCGACCTCTATATTTTACTCTAACAGTTCTTCCTTCGCTGCTTCTGTAGTCTGATAATCCACCGTAATGTTTTTTATTAGCTACTAAAGAACTCGATCCATAAAATTCAATAAATTTTTTACCTTTATCTTTAATTAATTTTCCTCTTCCTTCATCATGACCTGCGAACATTCCTCCTAACATTGTAAAATCTGCACCAGCACCAAAAGCCTTCGCTACATCTCCGGGGCAAGTACATCCACCATCAGCAATAATATGCGCACCTAACCCGTGGGCTGCATCCGCACATTCCATGACAGCACTTAATTGGGGGTAACCAACTCCTGTTTGAATTCTTGTTGTACAGACACTTCCCGGTCCAATGCCAACTTTAACAATATCTGCACCACTTAATACAAGCTCTTGCGTCATATCTGCTGTAACGACATTTCCAGCTATTATTGTTTTAGTTGGGTATTGTTCTCTTACTGCTTTTATAAAGCTACTAAAACGCTCTGAATAACCATTTGCTACATCAACACAAATAAATCTTATAAAACTAAATTCTTTTAATACTTTTCCTAATTGTTCAAAATCTTCTTTTTTTATGCCGGTACTTAAAGCTATATTTTTATAAATTGATTTTAAATTTTTATATTGTTTAAGTTTTTTTACGTCATGTTGTTTGGTTAAAGATGTTATCATGTTAAATTCTGAAAGGTTTTCAGCAACTCCAAGCTCTCCCACACCATCCATATTGGCAGCCATGATAGGAATTCCTGTCCATTCATTTTTGCTGTATTTAAACTTGTAAGTTCTATGTAGATCTACTTCCTTTCGGCTAGATAGCGTACTTCTTTTAGGTCTGAACAAGACGTCAGAATAATCTAATTTTAATTCTTCTTCTATTCTCATAATTTATAAGAACTCATAGTACAATTACTTTTATTAGTAAAGAATGTGAAAATTTATATTTTTAAAATCAATTTAACTTAAATGGTGTTGTAAATGCTTTTTACGTTCATCTAATATTGTTTCACTAAGGTTATTCAATCAAAGCACGAATGTAAGATTATAGGAATTGAAAGGATAAAAAAAAAGATTAAGTGGCTTTCACCACCTAATCTTATAATTGTGAAACGCTATTATAGAACTACTATCGTTTCGGTCACATGAGTTGTTTAGTTCTACTTACTCACGTTTTCTGCCCGTTTAGCTTGAATCTTGCGATCTTTCCTAAGCTGGCCAGTTAAGAGTTGCCTCTTAATTCATTTACATTAAACCATGAAAAAAACTAATAGTGTATCACTTATTAGTTGCGTATATTTTTACCTGTTAATTACGTGGATAGATTCTTGTTGGTTGTCTTGTGAATCCAGCCACCTCCTAAAAGTTTATCCCCATAATCATCTTTAGAATAAAAAACACATGCTTGACCGGGTGCTATACCAGCTTCTCCTTCAAATATTTCAACATTGGCAAAGTTGTCTTTAAAATTAATTTTAGCTTGTAATAATTTTCCAGTAGATCTTACTTTTATTGAAATAGGGTGATCAAATTCTTTTTGAGATCCTAAAATATTTAAGTCTTTTAATTGTAAATTTTGAATAATTAAAGATTCTACAGGTCCTACAATAATTATATTTTTATCTGCATCTATATTTGTGACATATAGAGGATCTGCATTTGAAATCTTAATGCCCTTCCGTTGCCCTATTGTATAATTAATTATCCCCTCATGTTGTCCAATCTTTTTTCCAGTTAAGTCTAAAATATCTCCAGCCTTAAAAGACTCAGGTCTAAATTTCTTAATCACAGAACTATAATCTCCGTTAGGTACAAAACAAATATCCTGGCTATCTGGTTTGTCGGCAACGTTTAAGCTTAATTTGTTTGCTATGTTTCTTGTTTCTTGTTTTTCAATTTCTCCCAATGGAAACCTTAAATAATCTAATTGCTGCTGAGTGGTACTGAATAGAAAATAACTTTGGTCTCTATTTTGATCTTTCGCTCTGTACATGCATGCTTTATCTTTTCCTTGAAGTCTTGAAACGTAGTGACCAGTTACTAAGGCATCCGCATTTAATTCTTTTGCGTACTTAAATAAATCTCTAAATTTTACAGTTTGATTACATTGTACGCAAGGTATTGGCGTTTCTCCAGCAACATAACTGTCGATAAATGAATCTATTACTTCTTCTTTAAATTTTTTTTGGTAAAATAATATTTTATGATTAATATTTAGATGTTCTGATACTCTCTTAGCATCTAAAATATCTTGTCCAGCGCAACATTGCCTACCTTCTTTTGAAGCCTTATTATCATCGTACAACTTTAACGTAATACCAGTCACATCGTAACCTTCTTCCTTCATTAGAGCAGCAACAACTGATGAATCTACTCCACCAGACATGGCAACTACTACTTTTGTTCCTTTGGGTGACTTTTTGATCCCTAGCGAATTAATCATGAACTGATATATATTATATATAAAGAAGATTTTCCATGATCCATTTTGATTTTACACCAGGAGATTATGTCATTAACCCATTGCAAAAAGATTGGGGGATTGGCCAAGTTCAGTCAATAATTAAAAATAAGATTACTGTAAATTTTCAAAATATGGGAAAACAAGTTATAAACGGTGAAATAATATCTTTAGAAAAAATTAAAAATGAACAAAAATGAATTAAAGAATATAGCAGAGGGTTTACTTGAAACTTTTAACGCTGCGGGTCAAGAATCTATAGATCTTTATGCTAAAGGATTAAAGATAGAAATTAAAGAAGATGGTTCCCCAGTAAGCAATGGAGATCTTAGGTGTAACGATCTTATAACTAGTAAAATTTTAGAGCTCACACCCAATATACCTATTGTGTCTGAGGAAACCGTGGATTTAAAAACTAAAAATAAAGAAAAAATATTTTGGCTTATTGATCCAATTGATGGAACAAAAGAATATATAGCTGGGAAAGAAGAATACACATTAAACGCAGCTCTAATTATTAATAAAGTCCCAAACATAGGTTTAGTAGGTGCACCTAGGAAAAAAAAACTTTTTTACTCATATGGTGCTAACGATAGTTATTTAATTGAGAATAATAAAAAAATTAAAAATGATTGTTCAAAAAAAACATCTAAGGGAAAAGTAGTAGCCCTAGCTAGTTCTTCAAACCCTTCAGAAGAAATTATGAAAATACTAAAAAAATATAACGTGACATCAGTTGTTAAGATGGCTAGCTCATATAAGTTTTGTGTGATAGCCAATGGTGAATACGACATTTATGCCGCGAAAGAGAGAGCTAATGAATGGGATTATGCTGCAGGTCATGCTGTGGCTGAACACGCTGGTGCGATTATTAAAACATTAAATGGTAGTACTTTTGACTATGGAAAAGAGAATTATGCTAACCCAAGTATATTAATGAAAAGAGCACAAAATTTGGATGATTAAGACTATTTTAATTATTATAATTTCAGTGACTTTATTTGGTTGGTTTTTTTTCATCATTGTTAGAAACGCATTGAAAAAAAAGTTAGATACTCTTGTTGAGCAAGAAAAAAAAGATAAATTAAATAATTCGAAATAATTTATTAAATTCTTCTAAAGGCAAATCTAAAACTCTTTTAGACAATTCAAAGCTAAAACCTCCCCTAGCTAAAATTCCCATATCTTTTTTGTAGAATAGCTCTCTATTAGCACCAGGTCTAAGAGCGCCTATTCTTCTTCTTTTACAAAGTTTAAGTGCGGAGACAAAGTCAGGCTCTATTTTGTCTTCTTTAATTTTATCAATACTGTTTTTAACATGCTCGCTCTCAATGCCTTTATTTCTCAGGGACTGATTAATTTTATTCAAGGAATAACCACGTCTTAATAACATTCTGGCCCTTGAGTCAGAATACAATTCGTCATTAATTATTTTATTTTTTTCAAGATTTTCTAATATTCCATCAATTATTTCTGAAACTTCTCTTTTGGATTTAGTTCCTTTAATTTTTGTTAGGTATTTTTTTAATAAATAAACTTTTAACTGTTGTTTTGAGGGACTATATTTTTCTAAATAAGCATAGGCCAGATCCTTTAAATTAGTTGTAAGATCTTCAAAATCTTTTTTATTTGATGTGGGATTCATTTGTCTAATATACTATATTATTTTTAATGATAAATACTCTTGAAGCCTTGATAACTTTTGAAAATATTTACTTATTTGCAAATTGGGGTGTTGTTCCATTTTGGTTATTATTAGCACTTATACCTAATCACGCTATTACGAAATTTTTTTGCCACTCAATTATTGTACCTTTAATATTAGCGTCTGCTTATATTTTTATTGCTCGCCAAATTATTTTAGAAGGAAATATTTTTGAGGGATTTAAACTTTATTTAGGTTTAGATGGTTTAAGTGAAGTATATAATAATGAATCTTTAATGCTGATATTCTGGTTACACTTTCTTGCAATAAGTTTATTTATTGGTTCTTGGATCGCAAGAGATTGCCAGAGACATATGGTACCTAAAATTTTATCTATTCCATGTATTGCGATTACTTATTTTACTGGGCCCGTAGGAATAATAGTTTATTGGCTTATTAGAATATTTTACGCAAAAAAAATTAGCCTTTATGAATAAAACTATAGATTTTTATTTTGATTTTGTTAGTCCTTATACTTTCATTTCTTTTCAACAAATTAAAACAATTAAATTTAAACAAGATTTTAAATTTAAATTAAAACCGATATTGCTTGGAGGTCTTCATATTTTACACAAGATTACGGCTCCTGCTTTTGTACCTGCTAAAGCTAGATTTATGATTAGAGATTGTAAAATGGTTTGTGATAAATATAAAATAAGTTTTAAATTTAATTCCTATTTTCCAATTAAAACAGTAGGTCTTATGAGGGGTGTCTTAATTGCTGAAGAAGATGGGATTGCGAATGAGTATATAGATAAAATTTTTGAAGCACTTTGGGTTAATGGACTTAATTTAAACGATCAAGAAATTATTGATAAGGTTTTAAAAAATTTAGATATCAACCCTAAAACATTCGCTTTAAGGCTTTCAAATCAAAATATAAAAGATGAACTTAAAAAAAGAACTCAACTAGCTTTTGATAAGGGAATTTTTGGAGCCCCAACTTTTTACGTTAATAATAAAGTATTTTGGGGTCAAGATAGACTTGAATATGCTTTAACGGAGTCTTTAAAATAATTATTTTTTCTCTTTTTTAACTATTTCAAAACCACTTTGTTTTAAGGCGTCAAAGCCACCTTTAACGTGAGCAACATTTTTAAATCCCATGTCTACCAGGGTCTTAGTTGATAAAGCTGATCTCATGCCCAAAGCACAGAATAAAATCATTTTTTTATTTTGATCAAATTTATTTTCTTTATAATAAGAGCTTTGTGGGTCTAACCAAAATTCTAACATACCTCTAGGAATGTGTTTTGATTTTTTAACAGTTCCTTCTTTCCATAGTTCTCTTATGTCTCTAACGTCAATCAAGGTACATTCGTTGTTATCTGACATCAATTTAACTTTAGATGGATCAAGAGTTTCAATTACTTGATTTGCTTCGTCAACAAGGTTTTGGGATGATTTTATATTCATAACATTAGGTTTAAATCACTATAAGAAAAATTTTAAAGAAAATAAAGTTCAAAAAAAAGCCCGATTTTTCGGGCTTTCTTTTTTAAGAATGTTTTAAAAAAATACTTATTAATCTCTTATAGAATAAGCAGCTACTCCAACTTCAGCTTTATCTGTGCCAAGCTTCTCTGCTGCTTTGCTTATTCTTAAACCAGTAGTTTCTTTCATTAGTTTAAATGCTGCGTATGAAAGTATAAAGCTGAAAGCACATACCGAGATAACACCTAATAACTGTATTCCAAAAGAAGTGCCCGTATTAGTCAATGGCACAACTAATGTTCCAAAAATACCTGCAAATAAGTGTACTGGTATCGCACCTACAACATCATCTAACCTTAAATATTCTAAGAATTTAGTTCCGTAATACATTATCAACGCTCCTATAGAACCAATTAACATTGCTGTTATTGGTGTTGGTGTTAGTGGCTCTGCAGTAATCGCAACTAAACCAGCTAACGCGCCATTTAGCATCATTATGATGTCAGTTTTACCTCCGATTAAACGAGTAAGAACCGCTCCTGTAACTACACCAGCGGCTCCAGCAAGATGTGTGTTAACTGCAATTTTTGCAATTGCATTTACATCATCAAAAGTTCCCATAGCAAGTTGACTAAAACCATTAAAGCCAAACCAGCCAAACCAAAGTAAAAAAGTACCTAATGTTACTAGTGGAATACTTGAAGCTGCAAATGGTATCATTGATTTCTTCTCACCTTTTCTGCCAAATCTTCCTTCTCTTGCTCCTAATACAATTACGCCAGCTAATGCAGCTGATCCACCACAAGCATGAACTAATGTTGATCCAGCAAAGTCGGAAAAGCCTGCGGTAGATAACCATCCACCACCCCATTGCCAACCCATTGAAACAGGATAAATAAACCCAGCCATTACTGCTGAAAATATAAAGAAAGGCCAAATTTTAATTCTTTCGGCTACAGCACCAGAAACAATAGAAGCTGTCGCACAAACAAACATAGTTTGATAAAACCAATCAGAATAGCCTGAATAACCAGTTTCAGTATTTGATGTATCAGTCCATATTGAAAACGATCCTATGTAACCACCTACTGGAATACCGTAAGCTAAATTGTAGCCAACTAAAAAAAAGATAATGGAACAAATTGCAAACTTACCAATATTTTTGGCAGCAATAGTTGATACACTTTTTGTTGTCACTAAACCGCTTTCAAGCATGCAAAACCCTGCGGCCATAAAAGCTACTAGAACTCCGCCTAAATAAAATCCTAAAGAATTGAAAATATACTGACCTTCTTGAGACATTGTCGTTGCAGCGAAACTTAACCCTGAAAATGTTAATAGAAATATAAAAGCACTTAATATTAAAAATAATATTTTTTTCATTTTTCCCCCTTGTTAATGACATTTATATATTTTTACTGGGTTGTATAAAAACTTGAATAAAGAAAACCTAGTATGCGTTTTTTGCATGTTTAAAAGAAAAAGGCCCGGAGAGGGAACCAACCGGGCCTTTATTTTTTCTCCTAAGGGAAGAGAAAATATTAGTCTTTTATTCCGTAAGCTATTACGCCTATTTCAGATATATCAGTTCCAGTTTTTTCAGCATCTTTACTGATTCTGATGCCAATGGTATTTTTCATTATCGTCCAAATTATTAATGATACGATAAATACAAACGCTACTACTGATAACACTCCTAGTAATTGTGATCCAAAGTTAGCGTCTGCGTTAGTTAAAGGAACTACTAAAGTACCCCATATACCTGCAACTAAGTGTGCTGGGATCGCACCAACAACGTCATCAATTTTAAATTTGAATAACAATTTAGTTGAGAAGTAAACAAGCACTCCGCCTATTGCTCCAATAAGAATAGCAGCTGATGGGCTTGGGGCTAATGGTTCAGCTGTAATTGCAACTAATCCACCTATTGCTCCGTTTAACATCATGATCACATCAGTTTTTCCACCGATCAATCTTGATACTATCGCGGCAGCTATCACACCTCCACAGGCTGCTAAATTTGTATTAATATAAATTGTTGCAACTGCAGTTATATCTTCTAAAGTTCCGGCTGCTAATTGTGAACCGCCATTGAAACCAAACCAACCTAACCATAGTACAAAAACTCCTAATGTTGCTAAAGGCACAGAAGAAGCAGCAAAAGGTTCTAATGGCATTACTTTGCCACCAGCTCCAAATCTACCTGTTCTAGGACCAAGAATTATAGCACCAGCTAATGCAGCGGCACCGCCTGCAGCATGAACTAATGTTGATCCAGCAAAGTCGAAAAAGCCTGCAGTAGATAACCATCCACCGCCCCACTGCCATCCCATTTCAATTGGATAAATAAATCCAGTTAAAATCGCAGCAAATAAAAAGAAAGGCCAAATTTTAATTCTTTCAGCTAATGTTCCTGAAACAATCGAAATTGTTGTTGCGCAGAAAACCATTTGGAAGAACCAATCTGATCCGTCAGAGTATCCAGTCTCTAATGCAGATGCATCACTCCATGAGGTAAATGTTCCAATAAAACCGCCTTCTGGAATTCCATAAGCTAAGTTATAACCAACTGCCCAGAACATAACTCCTGAGATAGCGAATAGACCTATGTTTTTTGCGCAAATTGCAGATACACTTTTAGATGTTACCATTCCTGATTCCAGCATGGCAAATCCAGCAGCCATCCACATTACTAAGAAACCAGAAATTAAAAATAATAGAGTGTTAAATATGTATTGTACTTCTGCAGAGACAGTAGTTTCAGCATAACCTAGACCGGCAAAACTAAAATAAACAACTGTTCCTGCGAGAAAATAACTAATATATTTTTTCATCTTATTCTCCTTTTGTTAACGATAGATGTTAATTATTTGAAGGGGTTTATGATGACTAACGTTATTTACTCATTGTAGTTATTCGGTAGGAACATTGTTTAGAGGGAATTTGATGTATGCAAAATTTTAATAGCTCCCGTAATATGGGAGCTACTAAATAAATAATGTCTAT
>Ga0115004_10005305_pt1 | contig 10185 bp, 2 predicted proteins | sample ArcticOcean_MG_C_10_FD_88737 | JGI IMG/M metagenome (GOLD analysis project Ga0115004, IMG submission 88737) | Marine microbial communities from western Arctic Ocean - ArcticOcean_MG_CB11_90 | ecosystem: Environmental > Aquatic > Marine > Oceanic | place: Arctic Ocean: Canada Basin | collected... | reverse complement strand
ATTGGAACTTCGACATCATTTGGACCAACTGCTCTTGGTAGGTTAGCATAATAATAGGCAGCCATTTTGACATCATCGTAGTTGACAAAGCCTGCTGTCGGATATAATTTCGATGCTGGTTCATATGCTAGTTCTGATAATACATCAGGTGATTCGATAGGTCTAGCATAATTAAATAAATTCGCAAGATAGACTTCTTGCTGTGAGCCTTCTGTAAACACCCCTGTTGTTAATGAAACAATTGAAGGATTACCTGTTAATTTTGATTGATCTAACTTAAAGTCTACAAAGTTATTGTTTAGTGTTCCACCGAACTCTCCTGCAAGAATTCCCCAGTTTTCATAAACATCATAGTTTATACCACCTGATGGCAGTGTTGCTCCTTTGAAGGCAGAAACTGAGTTAGGTGTTCCTTTTGTTTTAATTAAATTTTTATAAACATTAACTTGTGTAATATCAGTCAAGTTAATTGACGCAAGATAATCTCTCGGTCTAAAGCCGATAAGCGAGAATGACAATTGATCAGCATCATTTTCTAAATTTGCTTTGTTGCTGTTATAATATAATGTGCTTTCATATGAACGAGTGGCAGAGTTAGGTAATAAACCTTTTTGTATTTGATCATAGTCTGTTATTGTCCATAGATTATCTACAAATATAGTTGATGGCTGAACTGTTGTTGTTGCTGACCAATATTTAGATTTGTATCTAACTATAGATCCTTTTGGATATATAAAAGTTGGTGCCCATTCTTTAATGTTGTCTTGGTTAAGAATAAAACCAGATGCCATTAATGTACCGTTCCAATCAGCAGTCTTAGTGCCTCGTAAGTAAATACGATTCTGTCTTAAGCCAGTAACTAGATTATAGATGACATCATTAAACAAGGTGTTGTTGTCAAAAACAACGCCATGTTCTATATTACTTAATTGAAACTGTCCGTATGCCATCGCATCACCGGCGTTTAATGTTTTAACTTGAAATTTAGTGTCAAGTCTTTCAATGTTTAAATCTTTAATCGCAATTTGATATAAGTTTTGATTTAACAAAAAGTTTTCTTGCTCAATTGTCAACGGCTGAACAATGTCACTTTCTTTTTCAATTTTTAATTGTTGGGCGGCTGGATTAACAGTTATAATAGACCCTGTTTCCCAATTGTATTGTGCCCAATACAAGTATTCTTTAATCATCAATTCCCAATTAAGTTCAACAGAATTTTCAATGTTATCGAAAACCATACCTTTACGGACTAAGTAGCTACCATAACTTGCTAAGAATTGTGATAGTTGTTGTAATGTATAAAACTGTGTACCGTAAGGTATAACTTTCTCTTCTGAATCTTTAGTAGTGTACTTGTTAGCGATGTTTACTGAGTAATCGTCAACTGTTACTTTTGTTGTACCTGAGCCTGTAATAGGCTGATCAATAGTAAAAAATGCTTGACTCTGTGAGTTACCGAATACTCTCCAACCATTATTAACAAGTTGAATAACAACACTTGAAAACTTAATTTGATCATTAGGTTGATTATCATGTAGCAATACTTGATAACTTTCATCTGGAATTAACAATGATGAATTATTTGAGTTAGGTGTTACTTTCTCTACAAAGAATTTTAATAATGTCTTATCACTAAAACCAGCAAGTCTGTAAATTAAACGAACATCAACATTATTAAACAATGATGTTATTGTAGTAGTTGCGTCAATTCCTTGTTGTTTTTCGTAATCAACTACCCAGTTAATATAACTTGTTTTTGCTGTCCCGCTACCATAAACTTTGATCGCACTAATATCTAAATGACTTCTGTCATCTACTAGATATTGTTTGAATTCTGTGTTATACTTGTAATTGTCTAAGTCAGCGCCTAAGTTAAAGAAGTCTGCTGGTCTAGTTAAAGCAAAGATTCGCATTAAGTCAAATGGGTAAGAAGAACTTCTTCTGTATGAGAACTCTGCTGGTGCGTCATCTCCTACTTTCCAATCACGTTTAAATAAATTGTTATCATAGTTGCCTACAAGAGTCTGCATTGGAGATTTTAAATCCCCATGATCATCAACTGGAAGAATTTTACTTAAGCCAGGACGTTTTAATTCTTTAACAGTAACACTAGTTGTTCCACCCGTGTTGTAAATGATACCTGCTTCAATATCATTCCACATAATACTGTTTTCACTCGTATAAGGTGCCGCGCCATACTGTGCTGTCCACCATAATGGCATTTCTGAGAACCCAAGCATTTCCCAAGGAGCAATGTTTGGTTGTGAAGTACCGTAGAAGTATTCATATACTCCTCTCCAGTAACCTTGTAAAATTGGAGTTTCTGTTAACTTGTTTGCTGATTGCCAATAGTTCCAACTAAACTCATTTGCTTGTGTGTAACCATTTTGAGTTTTGTAATTAATTCTATTTTGTCCAACCCAGTTTAAGAAGTTTTGACTATAAATTTTTAAGTAGTCTTCAGTTGAGTAAGTAGACTCTCTGAAGAATCCTGGCACAACTTCATATGCTTGAATAGGAACAATTGTACTTAACTTAATGTTATTATAAATTCTAGTTTCAAATTCTAGTAATGCTTGATCTCTAAAGTCTGTAAGTCCTGTTGCTGGAGTATAGTCTAATGTGTATAGAGATGTATATGATCCATCATGTCCTCTTAGCATGTAAACAGGAGTTTGATAATTAGGGTCTAAAACAACTGCTGGTTGATATTTAGGATACATTCCCAACTTAGTTGGAGTATTCGGAACAAATGAACCATATGTCTGATTGTATTCTTTAATTGTTATTTGATCATTTGGAATCAATGACTTCGTAACTGTTAATGAAGGAGCTGTAGTTGATACTGTATAATCAGTGTCTTTAATTAACTGCGTAGTTGTTGTAACACCTGATATTGTTCTAGTTAAATAAACTAAAACACTATTATAGTTTGCTTGTGTAAAATCATATGTTTGTGATAACGGATAAATTGATTCTTGTAGTGCGTTCGCAAATGTATAAGTGTTCGTCTTATAAGGAGATTGTGAGGGCAACATGTCACTCCAAAAGAATGATGCTCCTTCAGATTTTGAGGCGACTATTTGATCAAGTGCTGTATCTAATATATAACTTGGACTAAATCTTTGTGACCAATTTATGTCATTAACAGTTTTGACAATTAATTGTTTATAGTTTACGTATTGCTGTGAGTTAAATTGTAACGCATTGAATAAATTGTGTTCAGACTTACGCAAGAAAATACTTGGCAATACAAGTGCCGCAGAATTCTGAATAATGCTTGTACCATAAGGTACAAGATTGCCTAAGTCTCGTAAGTTGTTGGCACCAAAAACAACACCAGTCGAAGATGGGTTGTTAATAAAAATATCTTGGTATTGTTGTCTAATGTCACCAATGTCTGCTGTTTGTAAATTTTCATTAAACGGGTTATTGCTTAAATTAATAGGTATGCTATAATAAGCAGTAGCCGATGTTTGATTACTTAATACTAAAATCTGTATAGGAGTGTCTGCTGTTGGAGCAGTATTCAATGTTACTATAGTAGACGTATCAGTTGATGTGACTGTGTACTCAGTAGGCAATTGATAAACATTATTGACATAAACTTGTACACTCGGCCATTTAGCAGTGACAGTTGCGTCTTCCGGTATAACTGCTACATCACACGTAAATTTGGCTGTGGTCCCTTTAGTATATTCTAGTTCAAATATTTGATATTGAACTGAGGGGGCAAGTGCTGTTTGCCAACCTAACTCACGTGTTTTTGTGATACGTGTATCATAATTGTACACATAACCTGTGTTTACTTTTGTAGTAACTGGTGTTGTACCTGTTACGTAAGAAAACGTATCAATGTTTAATGAAACATCAAAACTAATATCACCTTGATTGACAATATCAGAATAACGAACAGGGAAACCTAATACAGGGTCGTTTGTTCCAGTACCTTTACCGTAAGCAAAAAGTTTATCACCTAAGAAAGATGTACCTTGATAGATTGTAGCATCACCAAATGATACAGCATTCTTATCATAGACATTAAACAACGGTGCTTGATTGACTGTCAGTTTTTGTTGACCTTCTTCCCATGCTGTTCCATCGAACCAGAAAGTAGAACCTTGATTATAATATCCACGAAGAGCAACAGTTTGATTATCAACTAAGACTGGTGAGTCTACTGTTTCTGACAATGTAATTATAGGTGTTGAACCAGGAGTAATCGTTGAGAAACCAACGACATAAATCTTGTTTTTAACTTGCGAATCAGTGTCTGCTGTAAAAACAACTCTTGCTCCAGAAAACAATTGATAGTTATTAACATTTGTATCACTACCGACAATAGATGCTACAGATGTACTTATAAAGGTAGAAGCAGTATCCCATACCACAGTTAAAACAGTATTGATACCAGTAACATTAATTGCTGTGATCGTTGTGTTTCTTGGCAATAGATTTGTTGAATCAGCAACAGACTGACCAACTTGGAACGGCTTAGTAATATTAGCTGTCGCAGTTGTTATTGTTGTAGTCGTAGCCGCTGTGGCTGCCGCTATCGTTGCGTTGTATGTTGTGTATGATTCTATATCTGGATAGTATGCTTGTTGATTCGCAACTTGTGCAAATGCGTTTGTTGTTCTAGTATCTACAAAGTCAACTGGAGCTTTTGCTTCTGTACCAGCATCAAATAGTTTTAGATTTGGATAGAACTCAATTATAGGTCGTTTTGCTTTGTTTTTTCCTGTAGCATATGTAGTAATGATAGTTGGGTTATCATTATAATCAGCAGATGCTTGGATGACATCAATATGAAACCATCTATTAGATCGTGACCATGCGTTTTTATTAATTGCGTTTCTCGCAATAGTAATGTAGTCTTCGTCAATAGGTATAACAGTTCAACGTCAAAGTTACCGATTGAATAATTTAATGTGTCATAAGGAATAAACTCTGTGCCAGTAAAATCTTCTGGGACTGTTAAGTCAGTCGTTGGTATAAGTTGTATTGCTTCTCCTACACCTTCAACATAGTATTCTCCTGACAAGTAACTACTAGGGACAATATCACCTTGAAACTCAACTTTAAGTCCATTAGTAAACTCAACACCATTTGTTGATTTAAATGTTTTCTTGCCTATGACATCTTCGTCTACATTTAAAGTGTTTGTTAAATTACTTTCAATTAATCTAATTGATCCTACTTTGTTTGTGTTTGTTCCATCTTGGTAGTATAATGTATCTAGTAATGCTGACAAGTATGGAATTTCTAAAATAACACCAAATTCATTACGATAAAAATCTAAACCTATATAGTCAGTACCAAATTGTGTTGTAATCTTTTCTTCAGTTGGAATTACATTTGCTGGTATTAAACGAATAGTTGGGTTAGTAACATCTCCAACATATGTAATTGTGTAAAAGTTTTCACTAACGTTTGTATAGAAACCTTCTTCAAAAAGACCTTCGTTGATGTTCGCATTCATTGTTCCAGTTTCTGGAGTCAATGACGTTAAAGCGGGACCATTTAACTGTGCTGAAATTCTAAATGTTGTGGCATTGACAATTTCCTTAATATAGTATATAATATCAACATCTAATCCACCTAATAATGGAGTACCATCTGGTTGTGTAAATGTTACAGTTTGATTAAGAAACAAGTCTGCTGTTGAACCAGATGTAATAATAGCGTCTGCAGTTGTTTCAGTAATTGCTAATGTTACTGGTGCTACGATACTAGTAGATGTTAAATTCACATCATAGTTTGCTCCGTTCTCATCAAAGAACGATTGTACAAAGCCTACTTCATTTGGCTCTTCAGTATTATAGAACATAACAGTAAGATTTTCAAGTGATGTGACACCGTCTATGTTACCTATAGTAGATAATGTTTGTCCATTAATTTCGGAAAAAAGTTTAGTACTTACGACATCTACTGTGTTGTTTCCTGGAAAAAGATATTGATCTTGTGCGTTTCGTTGAGGCACTGTAAACGTAACATAACCCTGCGATGCTCCGTTATTGTTAACACCTAATATGTTTCTTGTGTTTTGTGCTCCGTCTAATCCAGTGATACCTGGAACACCTTGAATCCAAAACTGAGTTTCTTGGTTGACAGCAAAACGATATGTTCCACCACGCAACAATGTAAGAGTAGGATTAAGTGTACCAGTTGCTGAACTCTGAGGACGAATGTTGTAGGCATTTGCTGTATCAGTTATAACATAATCAGTTTCGGAAAATACTATTGCTGATGAAACTGCCACGACTGGAGGACCTTCTGGTATCCAGTAGTATTGATTAAAGTTTATAAGTTTATCTAAATTTGTAAACGAGTCCCATGAATAGAACTCACTCTTAAATAAGCGATCATTGTCATTGACAACACTGCCTGATAATTTAAGAGCATCGATTAACTCAGGGTAACTTAAGAAGTCTTTTGCTGATGCTTGATTTTCATTTAGAAAAGCAACACCAGGCGCTAATTGATAATCAGTACGAGTTGCGTTTGGTTCAGTAACATAGTAGTCTTTTGCGTTAACACCGTAACCAAATTTACTACCTACATATCCTTGTAACTTTGTTGTTACAGGATCATTAACTAACTGGTCAAGTGTTGCTCCTAAGAATTGAGCATTGGTTGAGGTTTTAAATATCTCTGGTAAAAACTGTAGTGTTCTTATTCTTGCCATAGTTTAATAGTCCCTTAAGACTGTAATGTGGCCGGGCTTAAAGCGGCTACGATAACAACATCATTTGTTGTGGCGGCGTTTACAAATATTTCATAAGGCCTACATTTAATTTCATACAAATCACCAAATAACTTTTCTGGATTATTTGATACAAGAACAACTGAACTAACTAAGTCACCAATTGTTTCATGTAAGTACGCACTCAATTCTGAAAAGAAGAAAGTATCACCAAAGTTCCAGTTATCAATGTTAAAGTAAGTATCCATTGCTGATAATACAGCACTTCTTACTTCACTATCAGAAGCATTTGTCGTTGTTGATTTTACAGCCTTAATCGTTGCTTGTAAAGAAGTATCTGCTTTAGCACCGAACAACGGCTTAAATGTAACGCTGTTTAATATTACACTATCTGACAACATTTTGTAATTATCTATTAATGGATAATCTGATTGTAGTTCATTCAATGTTGGTTGTGTTGGTTTTGTTACAGTATCAGTAGTGTCTTGTATCCAATTCTTATATGCTGTATAATATGCTTGTGCTACTATATACAAATCAATAATGTTTGTAGTTGCTGGATCAATGCGTGTTGTGTTATTAGCATTGTGTCTATACTGATAATCTAATCCTTGACGACCTGATTGGACTGAATAATCTGTTTGTAATGTCACAATATAAAATGGTGTCGTAATAGTTGGATCTTGTATTGTTTTATAAAATTTGTTTTCTGAGTATGCATAGAATAATTGTCCTACAGCAAATTCATATTTGACAGTTTCAATTTGTGCTTTTGTTCCATAAACGTAATTCACATCTGTACTTGGAACAATTAATTGTCTTGTTAAGTTAATAGGATCTGTAACAGTTCTAAAGAACACGTACAATCCTATATTCGCACCATTATTTACGTAACCAGTTACATCATTAAAGAAGTCTGGATCTAAAATAAGTGTTGAGTTATTAACATCAGTTGCCGCAACTTCAACTTGAAAGTCGTTTACATAACCATCTGATTCAACTGTTTGTCCTAATATATTAACTTTTGTGTCTGCTCCTAAAGCAGTAGTTTTTCCGAATTGTGTGTTGATGCCAAGTACATTAATAAAGTCTTGTATAATTTTACCTGTAAACGGATCGTATACTAATTCATTCTTACTAAAAGTAAATCGTGTATCAGCAACACTACCGAAATAGTATGTAAGTGATCTGTAAGTTACTGTATAACGATTGTTTCCTAAACTAGTAAACTTGACAAAGTAATTAGTTGCTGTAGGCGCACCAATTGACCAACGTTCTTGGTTAATCAATAATGAATTATTAAAGATTAAAGTAAAGTCTTGTTGTAATTCAATTTTAAGAATTGCTTCTTGTATTATAACTGTTGACAAAGAATTATCAAAGACAGGAATAATCTCTGTTAGAGTTACAGTGTCAGGGACAAATCCATTAAGAGTGACTGGTCCTTTACCGTTAGCAAACGAACCCTGCCCAGAGTTGTTACCATCTCCGACAACATTTAATATTGTTGACCAAATGTAATTCTTTTCACTCGCACTTGGTATACCTTCTATAAGACGATTATTACTATCAAAATAAAATCCGGCTGGAGCTGTTAATTTTACAATAGCACCTGTTGTTGCGTATTTTGCGTTCGTTGTTGTAAAGATGCCCAATGGTTCTGGTGTTTCTACAGTACCAGACAATGTATAAAAATAACCAGATTCACTTGATGAATCTACTGAACTTGTTTTCCAATATAAAGTACTACCACTACTTGTTCCTGGATACGCATAACGTGTATAATTTTGAATATAATATTGATTAGCACGATTTAAAGCAAGTACTGATGCTAAATCATCTGTAAAGAATTGAATAATGTCTGATGTATTGTTTACTTGTAATGTTAAAAAGCCGTCAGCAGAATTTTGGTACAATGCTCCGTCATCTCCGAAAGAGTTTGTACTTGAGTACTTACCAGTTGGGTCAAGTAAGTCTAAGTTTTTAGAAACACCAATTGAACTTCTGTTAATCGCAGAACTTTTAATGATTGAACTATAAAGTGTGTATGGGAAGTTTGTGTAGTCTTCTCCGTTAACCATACGATTTTGTGTATAGTATCTTGTTGGTGCTCTTTGTTTAATTTGTGCAATTGGTTCTCTTGCTTGTGCGTTAGAAACTGTTAAAGGCAATCCTAATTGAATACTAAGAGTTTCAGTTTTGCCTGTTCTACTTAGATAAGTTATAGTTACAGACACACCGTTCATTTCTGAAGGTTCTATTGTGTAAGTTAAGCCGTTACTACCACGCACATAGGCTCTGAAACTACCTACAGGAATTTCTGAAAACACTCCGTCTCCAAAGACATAAGTGACTTGATCGTTAGCACGTGATGTTACAGAGAAGATTTTTTTGCTACTAGATTCTGTTTGTAAATATGCGTCTGCGTAGACATTCTCTACTTCTTCCCAAGATGTTAATGTGCTGTCTGCGTTGACTTGATACAACCATGTATCAGTGTTGTTGACACCGTTGATACCAATATCATATGTTTCGTTTGCTATTTGTTGTTGAAACGTAGTAGTAGAATTTTGTAAAGTACCTTGTTTAAAGTAAAACATGAACCCAGTGTTTGGTGAACCAAACCCTAATCTATCATTTCTATATAACATGTTCATTCGACCAGTCGGTGCTGGTGGAATTTCATATACGTATGTTTTATCAAGTGCGGTAGCACTTACTAATTCAAAGTTCATTGAAGTGCCATCTACTTGAGATACGAAGGGCACAATTGGCAAAGTGTTTGCTGGTAAATTAATTGCGTATTCACTTGTGTTGACCCCAAGAATATCAGTCGTGTTTCCTGGATTACCAATTCGCTGTGTATCGATGAGAGTAGCATTGATAATTGTGTTCATTTGCTCTAACCAATTAACATTGCCTGGATCATTCCAAGTGACTGGTATATTACTTAAGTTAACACCGTTTGCATCTGTAATGTTTTCAGTTGTTCTGATTGTTTGCACTTTCATATATCCAGAAGCACAATTGTTTCTTTTAGGTGTATAGCCTACTAAGTTAGCAAGTTTAACAACTGAGTCTCTACGTTCAGCAGTATCTATAAAGTTCTCACGGGCGTTTAGATCGTTTCTGAACGCAAGTCCTTGACCCATGAACGACATGACATCAAGTAGAGCAATAAACTCTGAACTTTCTACATAGTCATTAAAATTTTCAGGGTAATATAGACGAAGGTAATCGATGAAACTCTTTCTTAGTGTTTCGTAATCGTAACTTCTAAAATCGGCCTGTGAGAAGGTTTGATAAATTGCTTTCCAATCATTTACCCCAAATAGACTCGATTGACGTGAACTTGTTGCCATAGTTGTTTCCTGTTAAGAGTATTTATCTTTATGGAAAACCAGGGTTTTTTATTAAAAAGAGAGTGTTGCGGCGTTCGTGTCTGGGTTAAAAACGATTGCTATATCCCCAGGATTATT
>Ga0115004_10005300_pt1 | contig 10193 bp, 17 predicted proteins | sample ArcticOcean_MG_C_10_FD_88737 | JGI IMG/M metagenome (GOLD analysis project Ga0115004, IMG submission 88737) | Marine microbial communities from western Arctic Ocean - ArcticOcean_MG_CB11_90 | ecosystem: Environmental > Aquatic > Marine > Oceanic | place: Arctic Ocean: Canada Basin | collected... | reverse complement strand
GGTAAATGCCGATAGTAAAATTAAAGGTAAGACTTACACAGAAAAGCAAATTAGAAGTAAATTAATTAACAATACGTTAAAAGCAACTAGTGTTCATAAATCTTTAACAGCAGCACTTAAAGCGGCAAAAAAAAGAAGTAATGCATCTAATAAATAATGGCTTTAGCAAAATCACAAAGAAGTCTTAAATCATGGTCAAGTCAAAAGTGGCGAACGAAATCTGGGAAACCCTCTTCAAAGACAGGAGAAAGGTATCTGCCAGAGAAAGCCATCAAGAGCCTGACATCTGCGGAATATGCGGCCACGACAAAAGCAAAACGCCAAGGAACAAAGCAGGGCAAACAGTTTGTGAAGCAACCAAAGAACATTGCAAAGAAAACAAGGAGTTATAGGAAAATAGGATGAACTACAAAAACAATAAAAAATTTAACGGGAAGACAGATAATAGAAATAATAAAACAGCAACATTTGGTATGTTATCTGTAAAAGCAGGATTGGATAATAATCCTAATGCTACACAGGCAGATAGAATAGCAGGTGCTACAAAAAACAAAAAAGATTCATAGGGGGTAACATGGATAGATTAAAAGATATATGGGAAAATTTAAGTAAGAACGGAAAATTATTTGTAGGAGGATTAGGCATCATTATTGTGATAGCCATTATCCAAGGAGTATTATAATGGCTTATGAAAGAAGTGAAGAAGCGAAAATGAATCTAAGGGCTATAGCGAGACTTAGAGAAGAGAGAATGGAAAAGTTAAAAAAATCATATAACTATGACCACATCAAAAAAAAATTAATTAAAATAGATACCTATACTAGAGGATAGCCATGACTGAAAAAGAATGTAAACAATGTGCAGTATGTGGATGTGACGAAGACAAATGTACTTGTGATGATTTTTGTGAATCTTGTGGAGCATAACTAGTGGCCTATTCTGCAAAACCTAAAACACAAAGGATGCCTAAAAAGAAACCACAGACAACCACATTGCAAAAAGCTAAGCTAATGCAAAAGGTTAAGCCACAGCCTACCCCACAAAAACCAAGAGTTATTCAAACAACAAAACCTGCAACTAAAAAACAAATGAAACCTATGAGACAGCCAATGGTTGAGGATAGACAAACACCAAAACCTTTAGCAGGAACTATGAGAACAAATGACACATCAATGGTATCAAAAGGAAGAGTAACAAGACAACAACTCCTTAACAGGGGAATGAAAAAGACTAAAAATAAAATGATGAAACGGATGAAACCACTTAGAGGAGGAATGTAATAATGTATGGAATGAAAAAACCAATGGCAAAAGCTAAACCAATGAAGTTAAAGCAACAAGCAGCTAAAGCTATCTCAATGAAGAAAGCAGGTAAGAAACCTAAAGCAAAGATTAAGTACTAACTATAATGGGTGGTATGTCGGATGCGGAAAAGAAAAAGAACTTTCTTAAGAAGCATGGCCTTAAAGCTTTTAATGTTCCCGTTCTCACTAATGAGGGCGGTAAAAAAGGTAAGGTTGGTATACTTGAAGATGGAAAGCCACGGCTTATTCGCTTCGGTGACTCTTCTATGGGTCATAACTACAGTCCAGAAGCAAGGAGAAGTTTTAAAGCAAGACATGGAAAAAATATTAAAGAAGGTAAAACAAGTGCTGCTTATTGGGCGAATAAAGTTTTATGGGCGGGTTCAAGTGGTAGCAAGAAGTCACCTCCGAAGAGCCAAAAGAATGTCAAAGGCAGTAGATATTCAAGTTAGAAAAGTGCAACCCAAAGGGAATGTTTACAAAGCTATTAAAGGTAGCGATAAAGTAGTTTTATTAGAGAGACACAGGTAAAAATATATGCCGATATACACATATAGAAATAAAACAACAGGTTTAGAGTGGGATGAACTACGAACATATACCACAAGAAAAAAACCTCTTAAAGATAAGAATATTGAATTAGTGTTCACAGCACCTAGATTAGGATTTATAGAAAGAAGTGAACATGGTGCTAGAGACCAGATGATTCACAATGCTAGACAGGGTATGAAAGAAAGACAGCTTGAAGATAAACTAGGACTTAGAAAAACTCCTGAGTGGTTACAAGAAAGAACAGAAAGACACTTACAAAAGGTAAAGAATGTTAGTTCCTGAAGTAAATAAAGAATTAACAGAAAAGCAAAAAAGTTTTTTAGAACATTTGTTTAGTGATGCTAAAGGCAACCCAAGAGAAGCTGCTAAACTTGCAGGGTATGATGAGAGTAACTATCAAAAAGTTATTAAGTCAGTAAAGCAAGAGATAATTGAAAGAGCAGAAGGTGTACTAGCAACCCATTCTCCAAAAGCAGTTATGGGAATGATAGGTGCGCTAGATGAAGATGGAAGTATACCAGGGGCAAACATAAGACTAGAAGCAGCCAAACAAATATTAGATAGAGTTGGAATATCTAAAACAGAACGCATTGATTTAAATGCTAGAGTCCAACACGGAATATTTATACTACCACCAAAAAATGACAGAACCTAAAAAAATAAAAGGTAATTTAGTTCCTTTTGGATATAGGCAATCTGAGACTGACCCCACAATAGCAGAACCTATTGAGGAACAATTAAAAGTTTTAGAAGATGCTTTAGTACTCCATAAAAAAGGACAGTCTTTACAAAAATGTGTTGACTATATTTTTTCTCAAACACAAAGAAAAATTAGTAGACAAGGGTTTTATAAGATTACTAATAAAAATAATATTAAAAAGAAAGCTAGAGAAAGTGCTAGGGAACAATTAGACTATCAAAGAGATAGAGTTCTAAAAGCTAAAAGAGAATTAGAAAAAGAAAGAAACAAACTAGAAAATAAAAATAAAAAGATTAGAGATTTAGATGTTGTATTAGAAGGTAAAGTTAAAACAGTTATTGATACAAAAGAAATAGAAGAAGCCTCACCTACAATACAAAAAGCATTTGATAAAAAAGATATTATCTTTGAACCAAATGAAGGTCCTCAATCAGATTTCTTAGCATCAAGTGAAAGAGAAGTTTTTTATGGAGGTGCAAGAGGTGGTGGTAAATCTTATGCCATGTTAGTTGACCCTCTAAGATATTGTGATAGAAAAAATCATAGAGCATTACTTGTTAGAAGAACAATGCCAGAACTGAGAGATTTAATTAATCACTCACAACAACTATATTCAAGAGCCTATCCCGGTGCTAAGTGGAGGGAACAAGAAAAAGAATGGAGATTCCCATCAGGTGCTAGAATAGAATTTGGATATGCAGAAAATTTAACAGACGCATTAAGATATCAAGGACAATCATATACTTGGATTGGTATAGATGAATTACCACAATATCCTACCGCCGATATATATAACTTCTTACGTTCATCATTAAGAAGTGTAGACCCTGAGATACCTGTCTATATGAGAGCAACAGGCAATCCCGGAAACGTAGGTTCAACATGGGTCAAAGAGATGTTTGTAGACCCGTCAGAGCCAAATAATCAGTTTGACGTAGAAATACCTACCCCCATGGGAGTTAAGAAGATATCAAGAAAGTTTATCCCTGCAAAGTTACAGGATAACCCCTATCTTATGCAGACAGATGATTACTACGCAATGTTGGCATCTTTACCAGAAGTGCAGAAGAAACAGTTTTTAGAAGGTGATTGGGATGCTTATGAGAGTTCATCATTTCCAGAGTTTAACAGACAAGTCCATGTCATAGAACCTTTTGACATACCGAGAAATTGGATGAGATTTAGAGCAGCCGACTGGGGATACAGTTCACCTGCTTGTTGTCTATGGTTTGCAGTAGATTACGATAATAATTTATTTGTGTATAGAGAATTATATGCAAAAAGAAATACCGCCGATGTATTTGCAAGAAGAGTTTTAGATTCAGAAGAAGGTGAGTACATAAGATATGGAGTACTCGATAGTTCAACTTGGGCAAGACGAGGAGATGTTGGTCCAAGTATTGCAGAGACTATGATACAAGAAGGATGCAGATGGAGACAGTCTGATAGAAGTCCTAGAAGTAGAATATCAGGAAAATTAGAAGTCCATAAAAGATTAAGAATAGAAGAAGACACAGGTTACCCAACAATGTTTATATTTAATAATTGTTTAAATTTAATTAGGACATTACCAATGCTACCTGTAGATAAAAATAATGCAGAGGATGTAGATACAACTGCAGATGACCATGCTTATGATGCACTTAGATATGGTTGTATGAGTAGACCAACTCATCCTGTATCAGTTAGAGGAAATGATTATTTAACTTCTACTGAGAAACAAGACTCAGCACCTGCAGATAGCGTATTTGGATACTGATGCATCTTCCTAAGACTGTAAGAATAGGAGCATTTTTAGTAGAGCTAATTCTAGTAGACCACGAGGTTATGTACGAACTAGTTTCAGCAGAAGGTACATTTATATGTAAGCCTCCTTATAAAATATATCTAGATAAACAGATGATAAGAAGAGGTGGTCCTGATGCAGTCAACGTAGTAATACACGAATTACTTCATGTAGGCTACCATCAATACCATTTAAAGGAAAAAGAAGAAGAAACAATTGTTAATTCTTTTGGAAACTTTATGACAGAAGTTTTATGCCATTCTGAAATAAAAGATTGGATAAGACACGAAACAAAAAATTTGCAATCAACTGCGAATAAACGACAAACATAGGAGAAACAAAACATGGCAATCATGAAACAATACAAGCAAGGCGATTTACCAGAAAATATGTATGGTAAGGACACAGGCAAACAAGGCGACAGTAAGATTAATGTAGTAAAGTCTGCTACAGGTCTTCCTGCTGATGACTACAGCGAGACAGATGTAACTGCAGGTAGAAAAGCAAAAAACACAGTCGATGCACAAGTATTTAAATTAGCTGACGAGAAAGACTACTAGTAATTTAAATGATAGAAGACAACGCAGTAGGTGGAGTATTTTCTGAAAGTGACGATGTAGGTTCTTTAGACGATAATGACAATAGTACATTTAGTAATCTAGGTTCAATAATTGAAACTAGGTTAAAAGAATCAGAGCAATCTCGCCTCTATGATGAGAAGAGATGGTTAAGGTCATATAGAAACTATAGAGGAATTTATGGTTCTGATATGGCTTTTAGAGATTCAGAAAAATCAAGAGTATTTGTTAAGGTAACTAAAACAAAAGTACTAGCCGCTTACGGACAATTAATAGAAGTACTATTTTCTCAAGGGAAGTTTCCTATTGGGATTTTTCCTACTTCTGTTCCATCAGGTACGAGCAAGTATGCTCATATAAAGCCTGATAATTTAAAAGAACAAGATGATAGGATGGAAGACATCTATGGTTTTGAAGGGGATGGTAAAGAAGTATCTCCCGGTGCTACCGCTAACGATATACTTAATGGTTTAAAAGAAAAGTATAAAGATGCAGGATTTGAAGAAGGGGCAGCACCTGATTTAAAAACTATGCCACAGATTGAACCTGCGGCTGAAGCTGCAAAGAATATGGAAAGATTAATTCATGACCAACTAGAAGAATCTCATGCTATATCTGTTATGCGTCATGTGTTATTTGAAATGTGCTTACTTGGAACAGGAGTTCTAAAAGGTCCTTTTAATTATGAACAAGCCGAACACAAATGGATACTCAATGATGAGGGTGAAAGAGAATACTCACCTAAAACAAAAATAGTACCTAAAGTAGAAGCTGTTAGTTTATGGGATTTATATCCAGACCCTGATGCAGTCAATATTAATGATGCTGACTATGTTATCCAAAGGCATATTTACAACAGAACTCAGCTAAGAGATTTAGCTAACAGGCCTTTCTTTAGAAAGTCTGCTATTAAAGATTGTTTAGCAATGGGTTCTAATTACGAAACAAGAAGTTACGAAACCGCATTATATGATAGAGAAAATCAAGAAGAGTTTAATAAAAACAGATTTGAAATTCTAGAATATTGGGGAACAATGGATAAGAATTTTGTTGAAGAGTCAGGTATGGAAATCCCTGATGGTTTTGATTCTGAGTTAGACGAAGTTCAAATTAATGCATGGGTATGTAATGGGCATATACTAAGACTAGTATTAAATCCTTTTACCCCCGCAAGAAATCCCTTTATGGTATGCCCTTATGAAATCAACCCATATCAATTCTTTGGTGTAGGTATACCTGAAAATATGGATGATGCTCAAACAATTATGAATGGTCATGCAAGAATGGCTATTGATAATTTAGCACTAGCAGGAAACCTAGTATTTGATGTAGATGAAACTATGTTAGTACCGGGTCAAGATATGTCTGTATATCCCGGAAAAATATTTAGAAGACAGAGTGGTCAAACAGGACAAGCCATTCACGGATTAAAGTTTCCAAGTACTGCAGTAGAGAATATGCAAATCTTTGATAGGTTCAGACAGTTAGCTGATGAATCTACAGGCATACCTTCTTATTCACATGGACAAACAGGAATTAATTCTACAACTAGGACAGCTTCTGGAATGTCAATGTTAATGGGTGCAGCAGCACTTAATATAAAAACAGTTATAAAAAATATAGATGACTACTTACTAAAGCCATTGGGTGAAACATTGTTCCAATGGAATATGCAGTTTAATAAAGATATGCCAGAAATAGAAGGTGACTTAAATATTAAGGCACAGGGAACAACTTCTCTGATGACTAAAGAAGTAAGGTCACAAAGACTAATGACATTTATGCAAGTAGCTTCTAATCAGTTCTTAGCACCGCATATTAAATGGCACAGTATTATTAAAGAGATTGCAAAGTCTATGGATGTAGACCCTGAACAGGTACTCAATGACCCTGAACAAGCAGCAATATTTATGAAACAGATGGGAGACATGAATGGAAATAAACAAAATGCAAATCCTAACGAGCAACCCACAGGTATGGGGGGTGTTGGAGGAGTACCTGCAGGAGCAAATAACGCAGACACACAAGGGTCTGGAGGTGGCAACATCGGAGTTGGAACTCCACAGGCTACAGGGCAAGGCGGCTTTACTGCACCAAATAATGAATCTTAGAGGACAACTAAATAAAAGATAATGGCAACTAAACTTTCAGATATATTAAATAAAGAATCAACAGGGATAATGTTTCCCTTTTCAAGTAGTACATCATCAACAAGTGTAGCACCTGTGAGTACAACACAACAAGTTTATAATACAGCTACTAATGGTATTATGACAGTTCAAGGAAAACAATATACAGGACCAGATGCTATAATTAATTATGGAAGTAAGGAAGAAGGATACCCTAGAAATTTAAAACAAATTGAAAAAGGTATGCTACCTCAGTTTAATCAAAGCACATTACCTAATGTAGGAAAAGGTACAGTAGAAACAGGAACACCGACAGCTCCTGTAACACCACCTACAGAAGAAGTAAAAACTCCTGAACCCGTACTAGACCCATGTCCTCCGGGATATAAGTTAGTTAATGGTGTATGCCAACAAGTAGCACAACAAAAACCAGATGAACCAAGAGAAAAAATTATTCCTACTTATGATACTGCTGTGGGTTTTAGTAATGAAGAAAGATTAAATTTTAATTCTAAGTTATACGAAAATGGTGGAGTAGATAGTAATAGTTATTATGGTTTAAATAATTTAATAACTAAAGATGGAAATTCTTTATCTTTTAATTTTTCAAATTTAGAAGACCTTAAAGAAAAAAATAAATATCTTAAAAGAACACCAATAGGATATATTTCTAATTTAGTTAAGGTTAATGGCAGTTCTGTTAATATGAAAGGTCAAATGAAATTTCTTTTAGAAAATAATTTAGCAACAAGTGATATAGATATGAAATTATTAGACCCTATAAGTTTAAATAAAAGACCTGGAGATACTAAATTAGTATTAAATGAAAAAGTACAAAGTTATATAGAAAATATAGATAATGTCAAAAACGATTTATATAGTAAAGATAAATTTGGAAATATAAAAGGAAAAGATTTATTTAATTTTTTAGGAACTGCGTATGGTTCTGGTGGAATAGGTTTAGTTCCAAAAGAAATGAACTCACTTATGATTGATTTAGCAGCAAATTTTGGTAGCCTATCTTCACAATATTTGTTAAATAGAAAAGAGTCAGGATTTAATACAGGGGGTAGTCTTTATCATATAAGAAAGTTAGGATATGGTAAAAAATATGATATTAAGAAGTTTAGTAAGGCTATACAAAAGCAATATAATGAAGAATTTAAAAAAGATACTTTAAATCAACTAGAAGTAGATAAAACAACAGGAGAAAAACCAAGACTAGGTAAAGATAATGTAATCGAAAGTAAAAGAGGAGGGGATGGTAAAAGTAGAACTAATTTTACAGCAGACACTTCTTCTTTTTCAAGCCAACCCGCAGCAAAAGAAAGTAAAGCAAAAGAAAGAAGAGAGGCTAATAAAAAAGCAAATGAAGGAAAAGCTACACCAAAAGGAATAAATAGACCGGGTTATTAACAGGAGATAATATGGAAGAAGAAACAATTAATCAAGAAATGCCAGAAAGACAAGGAGTGATGGGAGCAGATGTTACCCCACCTACAACTATGGAATTAAAAGTATCTCCTAGAGAGGTATCTAATAACCTACAAAATCTTTCTGAAGAAGAAACAATGCTAATTACACAATTAAATGTACCACAATTTAGAGACTTTATGTCTAAAGTATTTGGTGCAGAGTTTGGTACAATTATGGAACAAGCAGTTCCTGAACCACAAGCACAACCACAAGTTTCACCGCAAGGCGAAAACCCATCACCTATGACAGGTGGGGGTATGATGCAGCCACCCGTTACAGCGTAACGGCCCTGCAAATTAGGGGCGACCAGATTCCAACTGCACCCCGAAGGAGGATAAATGGAAAAAGACGAACAGAACTCTACTGTTGTAGAAGAACAAAATTCTCAAGCAACAGAAGAACTCGCAACTCCAAATCCCTATAAGCATCCTAGTAGGAACTTAATGGATAAGGAAATTGAAACAACAGCCACCGAAGAATCAAAGGAAGAAACTGACGAGAAGAACCCTGATGAATCTCGCCCTGTCGGAGTAGAAGATGCCGCTTTTAAGAAGCGATATGACGATTTAAAACGGCATTACGATGAGACATTATCTAAGCACAAAGATGAAGTCTACAAACTTAAAAAAGAAAAAGAAGCGGTACAAACTAGACCCACCTTTAAATCTAAAGAAGAACTTGAAGAGTGGAGAAGAGAGTATCCTGAAATGTACGATTCTGTTATGCAGTTAACTACAGAAGCTACTATGAAATCTAAACAAGAAATGGAAGAAGAGTTGTTAGAAATTAAACGACAACAATCCAAACTTGCTAGAGATAGAGCAGAAGTAGAATTGTCAAAGAAGCATCCTGACTATGCGGAACTTCGTGAGAGCGAAGATTTTCATGATTGGGCATCTGTTCAACCAGAGTATATAAAAAATATGCTTTACAAGAATGATGCAAATCCGTTGGAAGCAGCAAGGGCAATTGACTTATACAAGTATGACAGAGGTATTTCTAAGAAGAAGGTTTCTTCTAGTGATGTTAAAAAAGAAGCAGCGAAAGCAATTTCTAAAACTAAATCATCAGAACAACCTAATGATAATAGAAAGCAATGGACATGGAAAGAGGTAAAAGCTCTTAAACCATCCGAGTACAGTAAGTTTGAGACAGACATTGATAAGGCTCATAGAGAAGGTCGCATCGTATAAACAGTTAACTCATATCAATTTTAAGAATAACTAATAAATAATAGGAGAAACAAAGATGGCTTTTGATAAAGTATCAGGTAATAATAATCTCGCTAACGGAAACTTTAGCCCGATTATCTATTCCCAAAAAGTCCAGAAGTTCTTTCGTACCGCATCAGTAATAGAAGCAATTACTAATACTGATTATGCAGGTGAGATTGAAGCTTATGGAGACACAGTAAACATCATAAAAGAACCTACTATTTCTGTTAGTGCGTATTCAAGAGGAGCGGTTGTTGATGCACAAGATATCACCGATGACCAAATCCAATTGACTGTCGACCAAGCAAACGCATTTTCTTTTAAAGTTGATGACATTGAGGAAAGACATTCCCATGTTAACTTTGAAAGTGTTGCAACTTCTTCTGGTGCTTATGCACTTAAGAACGCTTATGACAAGAACGTAATAGCAGCAATGGTAGCAGGTGTAAGCACAG
>Ga0115004_10005290_pt1 | contig 10203 bp, 9 predicted proteins | sample ArcticOcean_MG_C_10_FD_88737 | JGI IMG/M metagenome (GOLD analysis project Ga0115004, IMG submission 88737) | Marine microbial communities from western Arctic Ocean - ArcticOcean_MG_CB11_90 | ecosystem: Environmental > Aquatic > Marine > Oceanic | place: Arctic Ocean: Canada Basin | collected... | reverse complement strand
ATAAGGCATTATGCTTTCAGTAAAAAAACTTCATAATTTATAGTATTTTTAATAATTTAAGGATGAGACACAATGACAAAGGCTTGTGAGATTAAAGTATTATCCCATGCATGTCTTTTTGTAAAAACTGACACATCTTCAATAATAATAGATCCTTGGCTAATCGGCTCTTGTTACTGGCGTTCTTGGTGGAATTTTCCCAAGCCAGTTTACGCTGAGTCCGACCTAGATCGTGTTGATGCTGTTGTAATTAGCCACGTTCATTGGGATCACTGGCATGGCCCTTCATTAAAAAAGTACTTCAAGGGAAAGCCTCTCATCATCGCTGATGATCCTAACCTTAGGTCAGAAAAAGACATGAGGTCAATCGGGTTTAGAGATATCAGAAGGTTGTCTCACTCGAAATCACTACTTATAGGTGATATAAAAGTTACATTTTACAACTTCGGTCTATTTCTTACCGATAGTGCCATTGTAATCGAGGCTAACGGAACAACTATCCTGAATGTTAATGATGCAAAAGTTTCTGGGTTGCCTCTGAAAAAAATATTGAGTAATCATGGCCCGATAGACTTCGCTTTGCGTTCTCATTCATCAGCAAATACTAGGGTTTGTTATGAGATACCCGGAGATGCTTCGTTTGTAAGTGATGATCGAGAGCATTATTTTAGATCATTCAGGTTGTTCATGGATGTGGTAAAGCCTAGATTTGCTGTGCCGTTTGCATCCAATCACTGTCATTTAAATGATGATGTAATTAAGTTCAATAATTATATTTCCAATCCAATTGAGCTTCGGGATTACCTAGAAGAATTAAGTGATGACTTAGATTGGAATCTGAAGGTAATGTTGCCTGGCTCTACTTGGAGTTCCAATAATGGTTTCAATTGTGCTGATGAAACTTGTTTTACGGACAGTCAAAATTACATTACAGAATACTTGAAAGATGTTCATGAGCGTATTTCAATGTCTCGAGATCGAGAGTTAAAGCTTACGATAAATGGAAGAGTTTTAGAAAAATTTCATTCTATCCTCAAAAAATCTGGTGCTATAAATTGCAAAGGTAAAGTTCGTTTTTTGATTACTAATCCTGACGGCCCTTGTGAATCCATAGCTTTGAAGGAGGGCGTCTTAGTAAAAACTGAAATATTAAGTGAAAGTCCTGAGAAAGGAACTCCAGTAATCGTAATTCCAAATATTGTATTTCGCGATGCGGTTCTGAAGAATATGTTTCATCATGCAGGTATTTCAAAACGTTGCCGATACTTGGCGTATGATTCATGTGACATGAATGATCTAAAAAGTTTTATTGGAAGACTGGAGCGGTATGAGCTCACTGGGGATATTGATCTTTCTTATCTGAAGCGACTTACCTTTTCATATTTTGGTAGATGGAGAGAGTTGCTCGTCTATGCTGAAGCCTTTTATTTATTAAAATTTAAAAAAATGGAGCTTCATCATATTGAAGAAAAAATTCTTAAATAGTTTTTAAGGTAGGTTTTGTGTCATATTTTGTAGGGTATGCCTCGTTGCTTAATTCGTTCACCGTGAAGGCTGTGTCGAGTAGAATTGTAGAAAGTACGCCAATAGTATTGGCGATCATTAAATTAATGACTTCAAAGAACGACAATGGTTACTATCAGCGATTAGAATTGAAAGTAAGGCTTGTTGGAGTTTCTGGAGTATATAAAAGAAAAATCAATTAACGATTATTTTAACACTATAAGAGCTTAATCATCTTGACTAAGAAAACAAAAATAACAGTGGTTGGATCAGGGTACGTGGGGATGTCGCTTTCGGTACTCTTGGCTCAGCATAATGATGTAACCGTGCTGGATATTGATGCGACAAGAGTCGATAAGATCAATAATAAGCAATCCACGGTTGCCGATACTGGAATCGAAGTTTTTCTGGCCGAAAAGTCACTGTCCCTAGTCGCCACATTGGATAAGCAATTGGCCTATGAGGGCGCTAGCTTTATTGTTATTGCAACGCCTACTAACTATGATTCAGAGACAAACCGTTTTGATACGGTTGCAGTGGACGCTGTGGTCGAGGATGCGCTTAAGTTAAATTTTGATGCGTTGGTAGTCATTAAATCGACTATTCCAGTAGGTCATACTGAATCGCTTCAGCAAAAATTTGGGAGTAACCGAGTTATCTTCTCGCCTGAGTTTTTAAGAGAGGGCCGAGCGCTAAACGATAATCGCTATCCGTCGAGAATCATCGTGGGTAGTCAGTGTAAAGCCGGTGAAGAATTTGCGGGCCTGCTGAAGCAGGGTGCAGAAAAAGAAAATATTGAAATACTATTTATTCGATCAACCGAGGCAGAGGCACTTAAGTTATTTGCTAATACCTACTTGGCTATGCGAGTATCCTTTTTTAATGAATTAGACTCATATGCAATGGCTCACGGTCTTGACAGTAAGAATATTATTAAGGGTGTGTGTCTTGATGAGCGTATAGGAGATGGTTATAACAACCCATCCTTTGGCTATGGTGGTTATTGCTTGCCCAAGGATACCAAACAGTTACTGGCAAATTATGATCAGGTACCGCAAACACTGATTCAGGCCGTTGTGTCTTCGAATACCAAGCGTAAGGATTTTATCGCTGATTCTATTATTAAGTTGAATCCAAAGACGGTAGGTATCTATCGTCTGGTGATGAAGCATGGTTCTGATAATTTTAGGGCGAGTGCGGTTCAGGGGATTATGAAGCGCATCAAGGCTAAGGGTATTGAAGTTGTTATTTATGAGCCATCTTTGAAAGATAGTGAGTTTTTTAACTCAAAGGTTCTATACTCTCTTGAAGATTTTAAAGCATTGTCCGACATCATTATTTCGAATCGAATGGCTGGTGAGCTAGCTGATGTGGCTGAGAAAGTATTTACGAGAGATTTATTTAATAGTGATTGAGATTAAGATATGAAGGTATTAGTAACAGGTGCAGCTGGTTTTATTGGCTCAGCACTCTCAATTCGACTTCTTGCTAGAGGTGATGAAGTAGTGGGCATAGATAATCATAATGATTATTACGACCCCTCTCTTAAAGAAGCTCGGCTAGCTCGTCACAATGATCACGACAACTATACTCATATACGTATGGATATTGAAGATGGTGCGGCTGTAGAAAAACTGTTTCAAGAGCACAGCTTTGATGGAGTGGTCAACTTAGCAGCACAAGCTGGGGTTCGATATTCATTAGAAAATCCACTTGCTTATATTAATACCAATATAGTTGGATTTACTCATATACTGGAAGGGTGTCGCCACAGTAGTGTGCCGCATCTTGTTTATGCATCAAGCAGTTCGGTCTATGGTGCTAATACCAAGATGCCGTTTTCTATACACGATAATGTAGACCACCCCTTAAGCTTGTATGCAGCAAGTAAAAAAGCTAATGAGCTTATTGCTCATACCTACAGTCATTTGTATGGCTTACCGACAAGTGGGTTGCGGTTTTTTACAGTATATGGACCATGGGGCCGACCAGATATGGCTTTATTTATGTTTACAAAAGCGATTTTAGAGGGTGAGAAAATTTCACTGTACAATTACGGTAATCATAGGAGAGACTTTACTTATGTTGATGATATCGTAGAGGGGGTCATTAGAGTATTTGATCGACCGGCTACACCCAATCCTGAGTGGGATGGGGATAACCCAGATTCTGGAACTTCCGCGGCACCATGGCGTGTATATAATATTGGTAATAATTCACCAGTTGAATTGCTAGATTACATTGGGGCCATCGAAGATTCTCTAGGCATCAAAGCAGTTAAAGAGCTATTACCGCTTCAGCCTGGCGATGTCCCAGACACCTATGCTGATATTGATGATCTAGTGAGAGAGTTTAATTACAAACCGTCAATGAGTATGAAGCAAGGGGTTAAAAATTTCGTTGACTGGTATCGCGAATACAAAAATCTATGACTAATAAAGAAAACATAAAAATTGCCATTATTGGATTAGGTTATGTTGGCCTTCCATTAGCGGTTGAGTTTGGAAAGATATTTGAAACGGTTGGTTTTGATATTAACAAGTCAAGGATTAAAGAATTATTGAACGGCAATGATTCCACAAGAGAGGTTGACAGCGACCAACTCAGGGACCCAAAAAAACTCGACTTTTCAGCCGATATTAATGATATTAAAAACTGTAATGTCTTTATTGTGACGGTTCCGACACCCATTGATAAGAATAAAAATCCCGATTTAATGCCACTCATCATGGCTAGTGAATCTGTAGGGAGAGTGTTGAAGAAAGAGGATATTGTGATCTATGAGTCTACTGTTTATCCTGGCGCCACAGAAGAAGTTTGCGTGCCGATTCTTGAGCAAAAATCAGGTTTGGTATTTAATCAAGATTTTTACTGTGGATACTCTCCTGAAAGAATAAATCCCGGAGATAAAAAGCACCGTATCACCACAATAAAGAAAGTCACGTCAGGTTCAACACCAGAGATTGCGGTCAAGGTGGATGACCTTTATAAAACTATTATCACTGCAGGTACACATAAAGCTGAAAGTATTAAAGTCGCTGAAGCTGCAAAGGTCATAGAGAATACTCAGCGTGATATCAACATCGCATTAATTAATGAGCTAGCGATGATATTTAAAAAGTTGAATATCGATACTGAAGCGGTACTGGAAGCGGCAGGGACCAAATGGAACTTTTTGGATTTTCGTCCCGGTTTGGTCGGCGGGCATTGCATCGGTATTGATCCATATTACCTAACCCACAAAGCTATTGAGGTGGGTTATCATCCAGAAATTATTCTTGCTGGACGGCGCTTAAATGACAATATGGGTTCTTATGTTGTTGATCAGGTTTCTAAATTGATGATCAAGAAGCGCATTCATATCGTTGATGCCAATGTCCTTATTATGGGATTAGCGTTTAAAGAAAACTGCCCAGACTTACGTAATTCAAGAGTAGTTGATTTAGTTGATGGGTTTGCTGAGTATCATTGCAATACTGATGTTTATGATCCTTGGGTGGACAAAGTTGAGGCTGAAAAAGAATACGGCATCACGGTAATAGATAATCCTATTGCACGGAAATATGATGCCATTGTACTTGCTGTTAACCATGATCAGTTCAAAAAAATGACGTTAGATGAATTGAAATCTTTTGGCAAAGAGCATCATGTGCTTTATGACGTAAAATACCTTTTACGTTCAGATCAAGTAGATGGCCGATTATAAAGTTAAAATTGTAACGTTCCCCGGCTTACTTTGGTTGGTGTGGCTCTAAGTAGTAATATTTTCAGTCTCTATGCAATTTTGGCTTGATGCGGCAGTTTTTATGCCACAAGAGACTCCACTATTTACATGGTTGTGCCCCCGCTTTTACTAACAATTCAAGTAACCATTGAGAACATTGTTTAAAGTAATTTACTAATAAAATAGCTATCTCATTAATTTGACGATACTTAATTATGCAGTGGCATGTTATATTCCGCTGCTTGGAGGTTAAAATGTCTAGTTTTTTCAATATTGCGAGTCGAAAAGTGGGTAAGAATGAAGTTCCTCTTGTTATTGCAGAACTAGGCATAAACCATGGCGGCTGTCTTAAAACTGCATTCGAAATGGTCGATGCTGCGGCAAGTGCTGGGGTCGAGATTGTAAAGCATCAAACTCATATTGTTGAAGATGAGATGAGCAGCGCCGCAAAGAAGATTATTCCTGGAAACGCAGATATTTCAATATATGAAATCATGGAAAATTGCGCTTTATCTGAAAATGATGAATACAAACTTAAAGAATATATTGAATCAAAAGGAATGATTTTTATAAGTACTCCTTTTTCTAGAGCAGCAGCCGACAGGCTGCATAAGATGGATATTCCAGCTTACAAGATTGGTTCAGGAGAGTGTAATAACTACCCTTTATTAAAACATATCGCTGCTTTTGGCAAACCAATAATTCTAAGCACTGGAATGAATACGCTTGAAAGTGTCGCCAAAGCGGTTGATATTTTTGAAGAGTTTGAAGTTCCATATGCGTTACTTCATACGACAAATTTATACCCAACACCGTTTCATCTTGTCCGTTTGGGTGCAATGGTTGAGCTTTCGAAAGTATTTCCCAATGCTGTGGTTGGTTTGTCAGATCATACTATTAATAATTTAGCTTGTTTTGGCGCGGTTGCTTTAGGAGCATCTATTCTTGAGCGTCACTTTACTGATTTTATGTCCCGCGAAGGGCCTGACATTGTTTGCTCAATGGATACAAATGCTTGCAAAGAATTGATTGAAGGCAGCCGCATATTGATGCAAGAAAGAGGTGGGAAAAAAGGTCCTGTGTCAGAAGAACAGGGCACTATAGACTTTGCATTTGCTACGGTTGTAAGTATAGCGCCAATAAAAGCGGGCGATATTTTCACGTTAAATAATATCTGGGTTAAAAGACCAGGCACGGGAGCTATCCTAGCCGATAGTTATGAGCAAGTTCTAGGTAAAACAGCTTCTGTTGATATTCCAATAGATAAGCATTTAGAGGAAAGTGAAATAGTTGATTTTACTAAATAAATAAGGAGGAATCATGATAAAGGCATTACGAAATAGAATTTTGATCGAAAGGCGACGTGTGTTGGAGTACTTTGCTGAGTGGAAGATAAGAAAAAATAAAGTTCTATGGGCAAATCTTCAGGAATATTTAAAAAAAACTAAGTCTACAGGATGCGGTTATATTGATTATTGGTATTTATATGACTATGTTCGAAAAAATAAGCCTGTGGAGATACTAGAATGTGGAACTGGGGTTACAACCCTTATTATGGCGACTGCTTTGCTGGAGCTGGAGGGTGAAGGCCATAAAGTGGGTAGAATAACGTCAATGGATTCGCATAGAGAATACCTAGATATGTCTAGAGATCTACTTCCAGAGCCGTTAAAAAAATATGTTGATTTTCATTGTAGTGATCTAATGGAAGACTTTTTCTCAATCTATCGAGGTATTAGATATAAAGATATTCCTAACAGAGAATATGATTTTGTATTCATCGATGGTCCTGATTACAAATCATCTTTAGATGATATGTTAACATTTGACTTCGACTTTCTGTATTTACTGCAGAAGACTGAGCACCCCATCGCTGGGATGGTAGATAAAAGAGTGAGCACTTGCTACGTCATGCAACAATTGCTTGGAACAGATAGGGTCAAATACGATCCAGTAGCACATTTAGGTTTTATAAAGCCATCTACAAAAAACCATCTGTTACCAATAGACACAGTAACCCCGTCACTCACCTTCTCCGATTCGTTTAGAGCTATCTGTCCTACAAAACTTATTTATTCAAGAAAATGATATTAAATATAAATTCATTTGAATCCATTGTGTTTATGTCGTGAAGGTTATAGTCACGGGAGCATCAGGTTTTGTCGGTCATAGGGTAGTAAAGGAATTATTAAGAAGGGGAGTTAAAACGTGTGCTGTGGCAAGACATCCAGTTGAGTTTCCCGATTCTTTAGTCGTTGATAATTATTTTGATACACCTAGTGGTGATGTTTTAATTCACCTGGCTGAGAATCCTAATCGTGCGCAGGTTAATGAAATAGGCAGTGCTTATTTATCTGAGGCAGGTGCTTTGGCTAATTCATTAGTTTCAAAGGGTTACCAACGCATTGTTTTTGCATCATCGGCGGTTGTTTATGGGGACAAGGATAAAAGGCTGCATAAGCCTATGGATCCAGTTTTAGCTACTGATGTTTATTCGCAATCAAAATTAGAGTGCGAAATGCTATTTGATAAAAATAATGGGGTTATTGCTAGAATTTCCAATTTATACGGAGTTGGAATGTCTACCGAAAATGTGTTTTCAAAAATCATTCAACAGGTACGATGTGCTGGTGAAGTTAAAGTCTGGAATGATAAGCCAATAAGAGATTTTTTATGGGTTGACGATGCCGTAGATGCCTTGGTGGAGATGGCCTTAGGAAGAGCCAAGGGTATTTATAATGTTGCTTCTGGAAGAGCGGTTTCAATTGGGGAGTTAATTGATGCAGCTTTACTTTCCTCAGGTGTTGATAAACAATACACCCGCACTCTAACTAAATCTGCTGATGCTTATTCAGCTATTTTTTTGGATATTTCAGATACCTTTGATTCATTTGGGTGGGCTCCTAAGATGAAATTAGAAGATGGTATTAAACGATTATTAAATAATGAAATGAGGATTCAATGAAAAAACGAAAAATTGCTGTTTTTACTGGTAACCGTGCCGAATATGGCCTCCAATATCCGATATTAAAAGCGATAAATGAGCATCCTGATCTGGATTATAAATTACTCGTTTCTGGGGCGCATTTAGACCAAAATTTTGGTGGAACAGTGGCCGAAATAAAAAGTGATGGTTTTCATATCGATGCTGAAATTAAAATTGATATGGATGCTGACACATTATATGCAACAGCTCAAGCAATTGGGTCAGGCGTCTTATCGATAAGCAAAGCGTTGGCCGAAATACAGCCGGATATAATGGTTGTTTATGCCGATAGATTTGAAGGGTTTGCCGCGGTTATTGCAGCTACTCAAATGAATATTCCTACTGCACATATTGAAGGCGGAGATATCACTGAGGGCGGTGCTTTAGACGATTCTGTTCGGCATGCAATGACTAAATTAGCACATTTACATTTTACAACAAACCAACAAGCATCTAATCGTGTTCTTGCGATGGGCGAAGAAGATTGGAGGGTGCACACAGTTGGCTTCCCCGCAATTGACCTAATTGCTGCAGGAAGCTATGCGACCCCAGATGAAATTATTAACAAGCTTGATTTAGATTTGAATAAACCAATTGTCTTATTCACCCAACACTCTGTGACAACAGAATTTGATGATGCTAAGAATCAAGTTATACCTTCTATAGAGGCAATGGTTAAACTTGCTGGAGAGGGAGTTCAAATTATTTGTACTTATCCAAATAATGATGCTGGCGGACAGGCAATTATTTCAGAGTTAGATAAGTTAAATAATAAAAAAGTCGCAGGTATTCAAGTCCGTCGCTCTCTTGGTCGTTACCTTTATCATGGTGTACTTGCTTTGGCAGAAAACAAAAAATATCAAATTGCATGTGTAGGCAACTCTTCTTCGGGAATTAAAGAAACACCAGTGTTTGGCTGCCCAACCGTGAATATAGGTTCAAGACAAGAAGGACGACTACGAGGCCAAAATGTTATTGATGTCGACTATGATTCTAGCAATATAGTTGATGTTGTTAATAACTGCTTTTTTGATGAAAAGTTTAAGGCTAATTGTGAAGCAACTGATAACCCCTACTATCTTGGGGATGCTGGTAAAAAAATTGCAGATATTTTGTCTACAGCTCCTCTTGGAACAGAGATTATACGGAAAAAGATGACCCTTAAAGGCGCCGCGAAGGAAGGTTGGTATCAATGATTGATAATATACTTGATTCCAATAAAACCTTGATGACTGCCGTGCAGTTAATTGAAAATTCGGTTAAAAGATTAGCCGTAGTGTTATCTGAAGATAAGCATGTTATTGGGACTTTGACTGACGGTGATATTCGTCGCTGCCTCTTACGAGGCTGTACATTAGATACATTGGTCACTGATGCCATGAATCATTCGCCAGTAGTTGCATATGTTAATGCATCAGATAGTTCGCTTAGGAATCTTTTGGATAAAAATAACATTCGTTCTCTTCCTTTAGTTGATGCCAACGATTGTTATGTAAGAACCTTTCATGAGATGGAGTTTCTCGCTGGTACTAATGAAGGCAAAATAGAGAAAACATTTTGTGCAGCAGTTATCATGGCGGGAGGAGAAGGTACGAGATTGAGACCGTTTACCGAAAACTTACCTAAGCCAATGATTGAAATAAATGGCATACCCTTATTAGAAAGGCAGGTGAGGAGCTTAGCTAAAATAGGCATGTCTAAAATTTATATATCTGTTAATTACCTCGGTGAGATTATAAAAGAGCATTTTGGTGATGGTCATGATTTCGGTGTTGTCATTAAATACCTTGATGAGAATAAAAAATTAGGGACGGGCGGGGCATTGTCATTATTGCCAGAATTGGAAAAGTCTCAATCAATTCTTGTAATGAATGGTGATATTTTGACAACATCTGATTTCACGAACCTTTTTCACTTTCATCAAGAGCATGACGCAATGATTACCGTAAGTGCCATTAATTATCATGTTGAAATACCTTATGGTGTTATT
>Ga0115004_10005283_pt1 | contig 10209 bp, 3 predicted proteins | sample ArcticOcean_MG_C_10_FD_88737 | JGI IMG/M metagenome (GOLD analysis project Ga0115004, IMG submission 88737) | Marine microbial communities from western Arctic Ocean - ArcticOcean_MG_CB11_90 | ecosystem: Environmental > Aquatic > Marine > Oceanic | place: Arctic Ocean: Canada Basin | collected... | reverse complement strand
TAAAAAAGGGCTGATCATTGCAGATAAAAGGGGAGAAGCTTTTATAACTGCTCGTTTTGATATCTTTACCAAGGGCAGCCAAGTCATTGTTATTCCCGAGAATCTTCAGTATGAAAGACCTCAATTATCGACGAATAATTTTATCGATCAATTGGTATATGATAAACTTCACAAACTTAGAATCTACCCCTCCGATCTTTGCTCGGATGAAGTATTTCTCAGACGGGTCTACTTGGATGTGGTTGGGGGCGTCCCGGACGTAGAAAAAATCAGCGAGTTTATCGAGGATAAAACGCCTAACAAGAGAGATCGGGCCATTGATGAGCTCTTAGCCCGTAAAGAATTTACCGATATGTGGGTGATGAAATTTGCGGAACTTCTTCAAATTAGAACTGATGATAATAATGGCGTCAGTTATAAATCCACCCTGCTCTACTTCAATTGGATTAAAGATCGAATTGCCAACAATGTACCAATGGATAAAATTGTACGCGATCTTCTGACCGCGAAAGGGGGTACTTTTGTAAGCCCAGCCACGAATTACTATCAAATCGAACGGGATAATTTAAAAATGACTGAAAATGTGGCCCAGGTATTTATGGGGATGCGCATTCAATGTGCCCAATGCCACAACCATCCATTTGATCAATGGACTCAGGATGACTATTATTCATTTGCCTCTTTTTTCAGCCAAGTGGGGAGAAAGCAGGCTGCAGATCCACGAGAATCTATTATTTACAATCGAAATTCCGGGGAAATTAATCATCCAGTTCATAAAAAACCAATGCCTCCAAAATTTCTTGGTGGGGAAACCCCTGAAATTAAAAAAGGGACTGATCGAAGGGAGGTCTTAGCAGAGTGGTTAGCCTCTCCTGAGAATCCCTTTTTTGCCCGAAATTTGGCCAATATAGTTTGGGCTCACTTTTTTGGACAGGGGATTATCGAGCCTGTGGATGATGTTCGAGTTTCTAATCCGCCTTCCAATCCTGAACTCCTTGAACAACTTGCCAAACGCTTCACCGAGTACAATTATGATTTCCGTAAACTTGTTCGCGATGTCTGCACTTCCAAAATTTACCAATTGAGCACAAGGACAAACCCATCCAATGAAGACGATCTTCGTAACTTTGCCCGTGCCCATCTTCGTCGAATGCGGGCAGAAGTTCTACTCGATGTAATTTCTCAGGTGACTAAAACCAAAAATAAATTCCAAGGGCTCCCCCTTGGTGCCCGTGCTCTCCAAATTGCAGATGGGCGATTCACTAATTATTTCCTCACTACTTTCGGTCGAGCCACCCGAGAAACCGTTTGTTCCTGTGAAGTTGTCATGGAACCAAACCTGTCACAAGCCCTTCATTTAATTAATGGCGAAGTGACCAATAACCGAATTACACAAGGGCGAATTGTTCAGACCTTACTCAAGGAAGGAAGGAAACCTGAAGAAATTATCGATGATCTCTACTTGAGGTGCTACTCGAGGAAGCCTAGGTCCAATGAAAAAGCCAATCTCCTTGCTTCGTTGGAAGGAGATGATTCCGTCGAATCTGGCCTCAACGATATTTTTTGGGCGCTCCTTAATTCAAAGGAATTTATCTTTAATCATTAATTTCAACTCAACTGAAAAATGTTTGATTTGCCCAGTATGAAGTCTCAGTTATTACTAATCGGGGCCCTGTTCTTTTCACTGGTTGAGCTTTCTGCATCTCCAGAGAAGCCAAACCTTGAAGATGATGTAATGCCCATTTTTGAGTCAAAATGTAACTCCTGCCACAATGCGGACCGAGCTAAAGGTGGATTGGACCTGACTAATATGAATGCCATTCTTGTAGGTGGTAGCTCTGGAGAAAGTGTGATTTCTGGGGATGGTGAGAATAGTTACCTTTACAAACTAATTGCCCGAATCGAAAAGCCCTACATGCCCCAAAGGGAAGATAAAATCCCGCAACCCGAAATCGACCTGATTAAAAAATGGATAGATTTAGGACTCTTGCCCTCGGCCAATGGTAAACCAATACAAAAAAAGAAATCGACCGTAAATCTAGCTCTTGGAAATGTAAACATTGGTAAACCGGAAGGACCTCCGCCCATGCCCAAGTATTTGTCCTTAGAGCCATCAGTAGTCACCAGTCGTGCCTTTGCCTCTCCGGCTATTACAGCAGCACCTTGGTCGCCTCTCGTGGCCATAGCCGGGCAAAAACAGGTTTTACTTTACAACACTGAGACCCTTAATTTAATGGGCGTGCTCCCCTACCCCGAGGGGTTTATTGAATCCCTTGCATTTAGTCGTAACGGAAAGTTAATTATTGCCGGAGGAGGACGGGGCGGGAAAAGTGGTCGCGTAGTTGCGTGGGAAGTCGAATCTGGAAAACGACTCCTCACTATGGGAGAAGAATATGACACCATACTTAGTGCAGATCTTTCTCCTGACCAAAGCCTTGTTGCCATTGGTAGTCCATCCAAGCTCATTAAAGTTTACGATGTTGCCTCCAATGAAATTCTCTATGAAATCAAGAAGCATTCCGAATGGGTGACCCAAGTTGCCTTTTCTCCTGATGGAGTTCTCTTGGCTACTGCAGATCGTAATGGTGGTCTCCATATATGGGAGGCCCAGACCGGTAATCCTTTCTATTCATTAGATGGGCATAAAGAAGAAATTACTGATTTATCTTGGCGGGCAGATTCTAATGTACTCGCATCTGCTTCCGAAGAAGGGGCAGTCCGAACTTGGGAGATGAACAACGGGAAACAGGTAAAAACATGGAACGCTCATGGCGATGGTACCTTGTCGATATTTTTTGATTCAAAGGGAAATATTGTAACCTCCGGAAGAGATAAAATGGTCAAGCTATGGAAAGGTGATGGCCAGGCCATTCGAACAATTAAGGATTTCAAGGATATTGTCATGGAAGTGTGCTACTCGTTTGATGGTTCGCGAGTTATTGCAGGAGACTGGACCGGTCATGTATCAATTTGGAATTCTTCGACTGGGAAAAAAATCGCCGATCTCTCCGCAAATCCCCCAGAACTTGAAACTCGGGTAAAACTAGCCGTTACCACAGAAAAAAATGCATTAACTCGACTGGAACTGGGACGATTAAATTTGAAACCTTTCACTATTGAACTTGATCAAGTAAAAATAACGTTTGGACAGGATCAAAAAACGGCCCTTACCGCGGAGGAAAACTTTAAGAAAACTACCGCCACCTTAGAACTTGCCAAGAAAATGCTCGAGCAGGGAAAAGGAAATGTGGCAAACAAGGGGAAGGAGAGGACGGACAAACAAAACGCGAGGAATGAAAAAAGTAAAGCACTCGCACAAAGTAAACAAAATCTGCTCAACAAAAAGAAATCCTTTGATCAATTGAACCAACAGATCAACAAGCAAAGCAAAGAACTTAGCCGAATTCGTGATGCCCATAGTCAAGCCCAAGTAAAACTAAAAGAAAATCCAGACGACTCCAATTATTCAAAGTCAGTCACCAAACATAAGGATGCTTTGGTTGCGATAGAAAATTCATTATTAAAAACTCGTGAGCAAGCAAATAAACAGAAAGTAGAAATCGATGCATTTTCGAAACTAATTCAGGAGCAGACCAATCAATTAACCGAGGCGGGAGGAAAATGGACCTCTGCCAATCAAGCCTACAATTCAAGCCTAGAGGAACAAAAGAAAAGCAACCTTGCTTGGCAGGAGAACAATAAATTATTTAACCAGCAAAATGCAGCCAAAGGACAAGCAAATGTAAAACTTACTCAGAGCCAAAAGGCTTTTGAAAAAGCCCAAAATGACATCAAGAAACCCAAGGATGAACTTGCCCTAGCAGAAAAGACATACGCCCAGACCCAAAAGGATTCAGCCCGATGGGATGCAGAGATTATTAATGTAGAAAGACATGTCGAACTTCGAAATTCAATGAACCTTCAAAACGAATTGGATGACTTTCAAGTTGTTCTATCCAGCGCGACGCAATTAAAGAATTCTGCCCTCCAAGCCTTTGAAAATGCTCGCGATTCGTTGAGTAAAATACCCGAGGAAATCATCCAAAGCCAGGAGATGGTTACCCAGAAAAAAAGCGCCGTCATAGAATCAGAAAAAAGAAAAGTCTCGGTGATGCAAACGAGAGATCAAAAAAATAAATTTATTTCTGAAGTCTCTCATCTCGCCACTCTGGCCCTGACAAAATCTGAGGCCAAGGAGCCCAATTCAACTTTTGGAAAAGCGAGTGAAAAGTTCCAGGAAACTCTTACCCTTCTCAAAAAAGACCTCGCTGAGACAGAAAATCAATTGGCAGGCAAGGAACAAGAATTGCACGAAGCCCATGAAGCGGTGCGCCAAGCCGAAAAAAAATTAGAGGAAACGATAAAACTCAAAGAATCTGCTCCATTATTAGCGAAGGAAAAAGAAGCAATTCTTGCTGAGGCTAACGCAAAGGAAAGCATCACTCAAAAAGACTTCGAACTTTTAAAAACGAAGGTCGACCAACAATCAGTCAAAGCCGAAGCTCTCTTAAAAAAATATCTCGAAGTGCTCCCTCAATAATCAATTTATTTTTTGGAGAAGTTTTTCCATCTCTAAACCGATTATACTTCCTGGTCCAAGATCCAAAACATTTCGCTTTTTTAGAAATTCGATCGCATCCATTGCCTGTTTTTTCTGCCCCATACTAAAAAGCTTCTCCACATAGGGTCTAATTAAATTATAATAAAGCTCGCCTCCCGCTGTCTTTTCAAAGTCTTTCACCATTCGCTCGTAAGATTTTTCTGCATCTGTCCAATTTTTTGCCTCTACTTTATTCATAATTTGTTCCGCCCCTTCCTTGATTGCTAAATCAAACCTCCCCGAGCGATTTTGTTTTACAATCAGGCTCCTAATCCGATCAGCCTGTCTTGGATTTCCCATTTCATCATAAACATCAGCCAATTTCTTTTGACCTTTAATTTTTAGATCCACGGTATTTGAAAAAGCTTTAAGCCATGAATCCCAAAAATTTCTCTTTTCACGAACATCAGAAAGATTTTTCTCTATCCAATTTGCCTCCTCCTTCCAGACTTCTATGTAAGCAGGATGCAAAGTACGAGCTCTTTGCAAGGATTCCCGATGAAATGACGCAGAAGGATTCGCCAAAGCCCAAGCATAGTAATCCACTGCCTTACCACGAAAACCGATTAGGTTTTTTTCTCCCCGGGCCAGTGCACCCAATTCATCATCGGTAATCAATTTCCACCGTTGCGGATCAATTGCATTCCCCACCGGATAATTCTGATTTTCATATCGCCCACAATCGGTTTCCCATCGCCCCGGGTTCTTGAGAAAACCAAACCAAGCATGTCCTCCCCCACTGCCCTGACCAACAAAGGTAAGCGTGGGAATTCCTTTCGCTTTCCCTGCCATCGAACTAAAATAAGCCTGATCCACACAGATACCTCCTTTTTCCTGTATTGCAGCCAATGAATAACTACCATAAGGCCAACGAAATACGGCCCCTTCTAGCCTCGGTCTGTCGTATTGAATAGAAGAGAAGATTTTACCAAAGCCAGATCTTCGAAATTTGACACTTTCACGAACCCATTCCAATTCACTTGATGGTAAACGATGATCGATCACAAATTTTAATTCAGTGACCGATAATTGACTCGGGTCATATTCTAACTTTCTTGCTAAATGAGCTTTCACCATTTCGCCAAACCGTGCGCTTGGAAGTCCCGGATCAACGGGGACATCACTCTTTGAAACTTGGTGATGAGGCCAGTCCCGTGGGAATGGTTGATCAAATACAACCGCATAAGCTACCGCTAAAGATCCGTATTTTTCAATTGTTTCAGGATGTTCTTTTGCAATAGAAAGAAAGATCTGAAGGGCAAGGATTTGATTATCTTCCCGATGCAACGCTTTAAGAAATGTTTTTTGTAAAGTAGCTCTTGTTCCAATCCCAATGAATACCTCTTTCAAAGAATCATTTCCCATTTTTTCATGAAGTTTTGCATATAATTGAATCCAACGAAAATGATCGAACCAAGAGAAAAAATCTCTTCCCTCCCTCATCGATCGATCCTCTTTCTTCGTCCAAATGGTTTGTAATTTGGATAACAGATCATCAGATAACTTCTGCAGGTCACCTTCTTTATTAACTGACCACCATTTCTCCATCACCGTGGGGCTCCAAATAGGTAAAGTCGGACTACTTAACCCAACAGGTTGTCCACCCGATCCAGCGGGATTCACCGGGTTATTGTTCAAGGCACTTATCACATAGTCTCGGTCTTTCTGAGAAAGCAAAGATAAAGGAAATACAAATTGTTTTAAATCACTCCTTTCAATCGTAAGCTTATCTGCTGACTTACTGATCAAACGAGCTTCAATTCGAACACCGCTTGAAGAAGTCCAAGTTCGAAAAGGATATGTCGATGAAAAGCTATTGAAAGTAAAAATCAAAAAAACGAACAACCTAATCAATATACTTTTCATCTTTATATAGTAAGGTCATACGATTATTCTGACTATTATAAAATTCTCTTTATTTTAGATAGAAGGCTTAAACAATAAATATTGAATAGTCTACTGCTCTAGAAAGCAGATTAAAAAAGAAGGTTCATTCTAAAATCATCCATCAAATATTATCCCCACAATGCTCCATCTAATGTGAACTTTGATTAAAGGGACCAACCCTTTCGATATTTTCGTTTAATGTATTTTTCTGCTTCGATCACACTTGTTTTCATTGCTGGACCATCCCAATCAATTTTTTCTCCTGTCCGCACTGCTAGGTTTCCCAACAGAACGGTCTCAGTAAAAGGACCAGCATATGCAAAATTCGATTGAGGCACCCCTTCCCCTTTTATTCCTGAGAGCCATTCAACATGATTCGCAGTCTGTACGGAGATTGTTTCTTGTTCGACACGCGGAATGCTATGCGGAGTAGACTCTTCGATCTGTTTGACTTCATCGGAGTCACGGCCCACGATTTTCCATTTCGAGGTGCGACGACTAAAGATCATAGACCCCTTATCACCGACAAGAACTGATTCGTACCCACGAAGGTCTTGCCCTCCTGCAGTATAAGGGGGAGGCATATTTGCTTGGCCTTCCTTCCTTCCATCATACCAAGTCATTGTAACGGGTGGTAAAGGACCACGTGCTGGATATTGATACCTTATGTTGGACCAGCTCGGCCCGGACAATTCAGTATTTCCACCCTGCTCCGCTTCCACTGAAAGCGGATACTTTAATTTGAGAGCCCAGTAAGGCATATCCATAATATGACAGGCCATATCTCCGAGAGCTCCGGTTCCAAAATCCCACCAACCCCTCCATTTAAATGGAACATATTTTGAACTGTAAGAAGTTTTCGGAACCGGTCCCAACCAAAGATTCCAATCTAAATCATTTGGTATTTTTTCCTTTTCAGGTCGAGCAGACATGCCTTGAGGCCAAATCGGACGATTAGTCCATACATGGACATCAGTTACATTCCCAATAATTCCAGCCCGTACCAGTTCAACCGCTCTCCGGATGGGTTCACCCGCATGGGCTTGATTACCCATCTGGGTTATCAATTTATTCTTTTGGGCGGCCTCTGTTAACACACGAGCTTCATAGATTGAATGGGTTAAAGGTTTTTGACAGTAAATATGTTTACCTAGGTCCATTGCTGCCTTGGCAGCCACGGCATGAATATGATCTGGGGCACTTATAGTTACCGCATCGATATCCTTTTGCTTTTCGAGCATGATCCTAAAATCAGAATAAAGCGTTGCTTGAGGAAACGCAGAAATTGACTTGGCGCCCCGAGTGAGATCAACATCACAAAGGGCAACTATGTTCGCCCCAGTTTCTGCTGAACTTGCAATATCTGCGGCTCCTTTTCCTCCCACTCCTATACCAGCGACATTAATTCGGTTATTCGCACCCCATACTCGAGACGGAAGGTATTGGAAAGAAAAGGCAGTGGAAGCTGCAGCGATGAACTTCCGACGTGATACATTTTTCATAATATAATTTGGTCAATAAATAATTACTGGTTCTAATCCAAAGATTTGCCCCTTAGGGTTTTCCTGACAATCTTAAAACTTCCGATCAGCCAAACTTGACTTTCAATCCCTTAGCCTAATGATGGGTAATATTATGATTTTCCTGCGGGTTCCAATTTGTTTTTTTCTATCCGTGCCTGCATTGTTTGTATTTTGCTCAGCACAAGAACATCTTGAACCAAAGGAGCAAATAGAGTCAAATTCATCGAATTTATCGGATCTTCAATTAGCCCGTCGGGATGCGGAAGACTTTGAAAATCTTGCCGCGTTGGTTAAACCTTCAATTGTGATAGTCGAAAGCGTCGACCGAGTCGGCCGAGAAGGCGGTCGTGGCACTGGGTTTGTGGTCGGCTCGAATGGTGTCATTGCGACTAATTTTCATGTCATCGGAGAACATCGAAATTTCAAAATCCGCTTCGCCAATGGAAAATCCTATTCCCCGCAAGCTATTCTTAGTATTGATCGAGAAAACGACTTAGCCCTGATCAAAATTGACGCAAAAGATTTGCCAGTTTTGCAACTTGGAAACTCTGATGATATTTCCCCGGGACAGTCAATCTTTGCCATCGGGAATCCATTGGGTTATGGGCATAGCGTTTCCCGGGGAGTCGTAGCAGCTATTCGAGAATTAGAACCTGGAGATGGAAAAAAACTCGTACAGGTCGCAATTCCAATTGAGCCTGGTAGTAGTGGCAGCCCAACTCTTGACTTGGATGGAAAAGTCATTGCCATTCTTGCCATCAAATCGGGAGGAGCAATGGGTTTTGGGATACCCGTTAACAAACTTAAACATTTATTGAAAGAACAAACTCCGCTACCCATAAAAAAATGGTTAACCATTGGGGCATTAGATGAATTAGAATGGGAATCAATTTATTCAGGCACTTGGAAGCAACGAGCGGGAGTAATCATGGCGTCAGGATTGGGCTCTGGATTCGGAGGAAGAATGCTTTGTTTATCAAAACTAACTCCTCTATCAGTACCCTATGAGCTTGAAGTGGATGTCCGCCTAGACGACGAAAGAGGAGCAGCAGGTTTAGTATTTCATGGCGATGGCGAAAATAAACACTACGGCTTCTACCCCACCAATGAATCGCTACGCTTAACTTGTTTCCAAGGAGCAGATGTTTTCTCCTGGAATATAATCAAAACGATTAAATCCTCTGCCTACCGACCCAATGAATGGAATCGCCTCCGAGTAAAACTCGAAGAGGAAGGGAAGATCATGTGTTTTGTGAACGACCAATTGGTCATAGAAATAAACGATAAGGGGCTCAAGGAAGGAAGGGTTGGCTTGTGCAAGTTTCGAGCCCCCACTGCAGAATTTAGAAATTTCAGACAGGCTAAACGATTTCCCTCCTCTAGAATTCATCCCAAAACAAAACTCCAAATTAAAAAGATCGCGAAATCACTTTCTAAGAAGGACGCACTTTCAAAAGAAGAATTCGCTCGTCTTCTCAAACTCGGACCCGCCGTGCCCCAAGCCTTGCTTGATCACGCCGTAGAAATTCAAAAACAAGCGACCCTAGTCAAAGCACTCTCCAAAGAAATAAAAGACAGGCGCGCCATTGATGAACTCGTGAAATCGCTTTCGCATAGAGACAAACATTCGGTTAATTTGTTACGCTCCACCCTTCTGTTAGCCCGCTTAGATAATCAAGATTTCGACCTCAATAACTACCTTAAGAAGGCTGAAGCAATCGCCGATAAAATTTCCTCCTATTTCCCCAAAAATGCAACCGGTGAAGAAAAATTAAAAATCCTGGTTGTTCAACTTTTTGAGGAAATGGGCTACCATGGAAGTACCCTCGACTACAACCACCCATCCAATAGCTATATGAACGAGGTTATGGATGACCGTGAGGGGTTGCCCATTACTCTTTCCGTTCTCTTTATTGAACTTGCCAATCGACTCAACCTGCCAGTCACCGGGCTAGGTATACCCGGTCACTTTCTTGCCATGTACCGTGATGAATCACAAAAAAAACCAAAAGAAATCATTATCGATCCATTTGGTGGAAAGATTGTCTCACGACAAGAAGCCTCTGCCATTACAGGACTTCGCCTGACTGATAAAGATTTCATACCCGCTTCTAATCGGGACATCATTACCCGCATGCTGCGCAACCTGATTCAATCTTCGGAGAATCAAAATGATTCTTCAGCTACCATTCGTTACAT
>Ga0115004_10005280_pt1 | contig 10212 bp, 9 predicted proteins | sample ArcticOcean_MG_C_10_FD_88737 | JGI IMG/M metagenome (GOLD analysis project Ga0115004, IMG submission 88737) | Marine microbial communities from western Arctic Ocean - ArcticOcean_MG_CB11_90 | ecosystem: Environmental > Aquatic > Marine > Oceanic | place: Arctic Ocean: Canada Basin | collected... | reverse complement strand
AATGCTGATCTTCAAGTGGTTATATCCGGTCTAAAGATTGATATTGAGAATTCTTTAGATATTTTTTTAAAAAATGGAGCAAAAAAAGCTATCCAGCTTTCTGTTAGCGCACCTTTTCATTGCCCACTAATGCAGCCTGCAAAAGAAATTATGGGTGAGACTCTTAAAAGTATTAATTTACTTGAGCCTATCGTTCCTATTGTATCAAATGTAACTGTTGAGTCTAATAATGCTACTAGTAAAATAAAAGATAATTTAATTAATCAAGTTACAGAAATGGTCAGATGGAGAGAGACAATGGCTAGGTTTAATAATAATGGTGTAATTGATTATATTGAAATAGGTAGTGGAGCAGTTTTAAGCAACCTTGCAAAAAGAAGCTGTCCATCATTTAACAGAAGGTCTGTTAATGATAAGGCTAGCGTTGAGAGTTTTCTCTCCTATTTGGATAATGAGGATTTTAATGATTAATTTAAAAGAAAAAAAAGTTTTACTAACTGGTGCTAGCGGAGGAATGGGAAGAGCCATAGCAGAGGACCTTATTGCACAGGGAGCACATGTATGCTTGACTGGAAGAAATAAAGAAGAGCTAAGAAAGCTTCAAGGTGAGTTAGGGGAAAATACTACAATAAGTATTGCAGACCTATCAAACAGTAATGAAATTGATACCCTGGTTAAGGATGCTGAAGAAAAATTAGGTCATATCGATATTTTAGTTAATAATGCAGGAATAACTGATGATAACATCTTCCTCAGAATGTCTGACGAGCAATGGAATAGCGTTATTAATGTTAATCTAAATTCAACTTTTAAGATAACTAAGCTAATTTTAAAAGGTATGGTTAAAAGAAGATATGGTAGAATTATAAATATTACCTCTGTAATTGGAACTTTAGGCGGTGCAGGGCAAGCAAATTATTCTGCTTCGAAAGCAGCTTTAATTGGAATGTCTAAATCATTAGCCCAAGAAGTAGGCTCAAGATCAATAACAGTTAATTGTATTGCACCTGGATTTATTGAAACAAATATGACCTCAAATTTAAGTGATTCTAGAAAAGATGAAATACTTAAATCAGTTGTATTAAATAGATTGGGTATACCAAGTGATATATCCAGCGCTGTCTCATATCTTGCATCCGATAGTGCAAGTTATATTACCGGTCAAACACTTCATATAAATGGCGGAATGTTGATGGTTTAATTTACAACTTAATTAATCAGATTCTTGTATAACTGACTTCAATGTGCTAAATCGCATAATAATGATTCAGACTAATAAAATCTTGTTAATATTAAGAATAATTTAAAAGGAATATAAAATGAGCGATACACTAGAAAAAGTTCAAGCAATAGTAGTTGAACATTTAGGAGTAGATGCAGATAAAGTAACAGCTTCTGCAAGTTTTATTGAAGATCTTGGAGCTGATAGTTTAGATACTGTCGAGCTTGTAATGGCTTTTGAAGAAGAATTTGGTATAGAAATACCAGACGATGCAGCTGAAAGTATTCTATCTGTCGGTGATGCAATTAATTTTATTGACTCAACTAAAAGCTAGTATTTTTGACGATTGGATCTTTCATTGCGTAGAGTTGTTGTTACTGGAGTAGGTGCTGTAACTCCTCTTGGAGGAGATACGAATACTTCTTGGAAGAATCTTATTTCTGGTAAATCTGGTGCGTCTTCAATTACTCGATTTGATGCTACTGGCTTTCCTTGCACTATAGCTTGTGAAGTTCCCTTGGGAGAGGGTATATCCTCTGGTGATGGGTCTTTTAATCCAGACGACTGGGTTTCTACCAAGGATCAAAAAAAAGTTGATACATTCATATTGTATGGAATTGCTGCTGCAGAAATGGCCATAAAAGATTCTGGTTGGTTACCTATCTCTGAAGATGATTCTTTTAGAGCGGGAGTTGGTGTTGGTTCAGGAATAGGTGGTTTAGCAAGTATTGAAAAAACATCTCTTCTTTTAAAGGAAAAAGGACCAAGAAGGGTTAGCCCCTTTTTCATTCCGGGAGCTTTAATTAATTTAGCGGCAGGACAGATTTCAATTAGAAATAACTTAAAAGGTCCTAACCTAGCTGCTGTTACTGCATGTGCTTCAGGTTCACATTCAATTGGTGAGGGCGCTCAAATAATTAGAAGTAATAAAGCTGACATTATGGTTGTAGGCGGTGCCGAAGCTGCTATATGCCCTGTTGGTATGGCTGGCTTTTCTGCAAGCCGAGCTTTAAGTACTAATTTCAATGACTCTCCTGAAAAAGCCTCTAGACCATATGATTCTGATCGAGATGGATTTGTTATGGGCGAGGGAGCAGGCTTTATTGTCCTTGAAGAACTTGAGCATGCTTTATCTAGAAATGCTGAAATCTATGGTGAGTTAAAGGGTTATGGACTATCTGGAGATGCGTTTCACATAACCTCACCCTCGGTGGATGGCAATGGGGCATATAGATCAATTTTAATGGCCTTAAATGAATCAGGTATATCGCCAAAAGAAATTGATTATGTTAATGCTCACGGAACATCAACACCTTTGGGTGATGAAATTGAGCTTAGGGCTATAGAGAGAGCTTTTGAAGGTGATGTTGATGGCTTATGTATGTCTTCCACTAAATCATCTACTGGTCATCTTTTAGGCGCTGCTGGAGCGGTTGAGGCCGTATTTAGTATTATGTGCATAAAAGAAAATATTATTCCCCCAACTCTAAATTTGGACAATCCCTCTGTAGAAACTAAAATTGATCTAGTTCCTCATGAGAGTAAGGAAAAGGAAATCAATGCAGTTTTATCAAATTCTTTTGGATTTGGCGGAACTAATGCTTCCTTAATTTTTTCACGCTACTATAATTGATCTTATGAATAATGATTTGAATAATGAAAGAAGGGGTATAACTCTAGTTTTATCTTCTCCATCGGGGGCAGGAAAAACATCTTTATCTAGGAAGTTATTAGAAAGAAATAAAAAACTTTTCCTATCAATCTCCTGCACGACACGCCCTCCTAGGCCGGGTGAAATTAATGAAAGTGATTACTTTTTTATTGAAGAATATAAGTTTAACGAAATGCAGAAGAACAATGAGTTTTTGGAATCTGCAAAAGTTTTTGATCACTACTATGGAACCCCAAAAAAACCAATTATGGACGCCCTTGATTCTGGGATGGATATTTTGTTTGATATTGATTGGCAGGGAACCCAAGAATTAATGAATTCGTTACAAGATGATTTAATTAAGGTCTTTGTTCTTCCACCTTCAGCAAAAGAGCTAGAAAGAAGATTATTACAAAGAAATCAAGATTCCGATGAAATTGTTAAGGGAAGAATGTCAAAAGCCTCAAATGAAATTAGTCACTATGCAGAATATGATTATATTATAATTAATGAAAATTTTGAGGAAAGCTTGAGTAAAATTGAATCAATAATTATAGCCGAGGGTTTAAAAAGGTCTCGTCAGATTAAAATTCAAGATACAATAGATAACTTGCTAAAGGATCTTTAAGTCTTCATATATTTTTGCTAAATCACAAAAATTATCAACTGTTAAATTTTGAGCTCTTAATTTTGGATTAATGCCAGCCTTAATTGCTAGACTTTCTCCATCAATACCAAGCTGACCAAGACTTCTTTTTAATGTTTTTCTTCTAAATCCGAAAGCTGCAGAAACTACTTTTTGGAAGCTTCTAATAGATGGTTTTTTGATATAATTTTTTGGTCTAATTCTTATAACTGTAGACATTACTTTTGGCTCAGGAATGAAACATGTTGGCTTAATATCACATATTTTTTCAATAAAACTCCTCCATTGAATTAAAACACTCAGCCTTCCATATTGTTTTGAATTAATATCTGCAAGCATTCTATCAGCAACTTCTTTTTGAACAGTTAATGTTAAGCTCTCCCATTTCACAGGTTGTTCTTGCTCAACTAAAGATATTATAAAAGGTACTGATATATTATATGGAAGATTCGATACTACCGAGTAGTTACCTTCTATCAAATTATCTAAATCAACCTTTAAAATATCTGCAATTAAAAAATCAAATTTTGTAAGACTTTCTTTTTTTAAATTATTTAATATAGGTAAAAATGATTCGTCTTTTTCAATCGCAAAAATACTTTTTGTACCGCTCTCTAAAAGAATCTTTGTTAATAATCCAGGCCCTGGACCAACCTCTATTATATTTTTATTTTCCGGCTTTGACGCCCTTACTATTTGTCTAATGATATTTTTGTCATGGAGAAAGTTTTGACCAAATCTTTTTTTTGCACTTATTTGATTATCAACTAATATTTGCTTTAAAGAATTATTATTATCTTTATGCATTATTATTTCTGTTTTTTGCTATAAGTACTGCATTCTTAATTGATGAAATAAGACTGTCGGGATTAGCTATATTTTTTCCAGAAATGTTAAATGCCGTTCCATGATCAGGCGAAGTTCTTACAAAAGATAGTCCTGAAGTAAAATTTATACCATTGAAAAAATCTAGAGTTTTTATGGGAATCATAGCCTGGTCATGAAACATACATAATCTAGCATCAAATTCACTTAAATTATCCTTATTAAAAAGAGTATCAGCAGGAAATGGACCTTTTGCATTAATATTATTTTTATTTAACTCCTCGATTGCAGGAATTATTATATCAATTTCCTCCTTACCAATTCTTCCCTCTTCGCCAGCGTGAGGGTTTAAGGATGATATTGCTATCTTAGGATAAGTTATATTGAAATCTTCAATCAAACTTTTATTAAGAATGCTAATCTTATTGATAAGCAAAGATTTATTTAATGAGCTTGATACCTCGCTTATTGGTACATGAGTTGTTGCAGTTGCAACCTTTAATTTTTTAGTCATTAAAATCATTAATGAGTCCGATTTGTCTTTATGTGAAAGATATTCGGTATGACCTGGAAACTTAAAACCATCATCCATAAGAATTTTCTTATATATTGGGAGGGTTACAATCCCTAAAACCTTTTTATTTTTTGCTAGACGAACGGCTGTGTCAATTGACTCAATGATGGCAGCATTATTATCTTTATTTGGCTTTCCTATCCTAAAGACGACATCTTCTTTAGTTGGAAAAATGTTTACTGAATTGAGCTTTATTTCAGAAGGATTATTTATTATATTGATTGGGAGATCTATTTTGAAAAGTTTTAATGAGGTTTCAATCCAGGAGGGATCACATATTATAAATTTTTTTATTGCCCTGGTCTTACTGACTGCCTTTAAAAAAATTTCACTATTTATTCCACCAGGCTCACCCATCGTAATAGCCAAAGGTAGATTATTGAATTTTTTATCGATACTCAATGACTGCATCACGCCGTAAATCACGTAAATGTCTTCGAGACATCATACCTAGTTTTTGTGAGTAAATATTATCCTCAATGGTATTCTTATTTACTTGAACTCCAATATCGTCTTTTCTATCGCAAATCAATATTATATCTATTGTTTCCTCGGAAAGTCTTGGAGAGAGGGTGTCACCAGCATCCTTTTTTAAAAGTTCATCATGCAGTTCAGTTGGCAGTTCTTGAAGAAGTCTATCGCCAATAACATTTATTTCTTTTTCATTATAATTTTTTAAAAGAGATTCTAGTCTTTTACATGATACAAAATTTTCAGAAAAATCATTCGCTGAATCCTTATCTTCTTTTGAAAAGGTAACTGAAGTTAGGTTGTATTGATTTTTCATAGGATTCTTACCTCCTTCTTCAGATCTTCCGTTAACTTTTATAATATAATAGCCGTTAACTGTTTTAATCGGTTTTGAAATAGAGCTTGATAGAAGATTTTCTATTCCAGTTATAATTTCTTGATCTAATTGACCTTCAGAAACCCAGCCTATACGTCCACCCTGTCCAGATGAAGGTGCCTGACTAAATTGCTGAGCCACGGGCTCAAAAGCTATATCATTTTTTAGTTGTTCAACTAGCTTATCTGCTAATTCTTTGGATTCTTTTTCTTCTCTCTCATCCTCAAATCCTATAAAAATTTCTGAGATATCAAACTGAATTTTATTGATACTTTCTATTGTACGGTTATAGACAATATTAATTTCATCATCACTTATATTTATATATGAACCAAACCTTCCTCTAACTATCTTATTCCAAAGAAGTTCAGATTTAATTTGACTGATCAGCGTGTCAACCTTAACTCCTTGGCTAGTTATATTTTCAATAATACCCTCGCTGGTCGTTTGATTTCCTCTTGCAATTCGATCAAGCATAAGTTGGATTTCTTCTTGTGATTCTGGAACCTCTAATTTAGAAGCTTCTTGGAGTTGAATTCTTTCATTTATAAGGGCTTTAACTGATTGAGTTTCAATTCTTTTTAAATTTTCTTCTGTTGGGGGTATTCCAGATGTTACCAAGATAAGCCTAACTCTCTGATTAACATCATATCTGGAAATGACCTCATCATTTACTATTACTGAGATAGCTTGGGTTTCTTGAGCTAATATTTCTTTACCAAACAATGAAGTGATAAGAATTAATATTATTAAGGTGTTTTTATAATTAATCATCATTTTATCAATAAGTAAGTCATTAAAAAAAGAATTCTAGTTTTCCCATAATTTTGATATACGATCAGAACTATCTAACGTTCCGCCACCAAAAGTAAATACATTAAATTTAATCATAAATGAATTAGAGGGTTTTAGATCTCTATACTCTGAAAATTTTCTTCTAAATCCTATTTCAAATGACATACAATCATCAATATAAACTACTGAAATTCTGTTGTTTAAAGAATTTTTAGAAACTACATCATAACGAAGGGCAGCCTGAATAAGCCAACTTTCTGTAATATTAAAAAAAGTTGCTAGGCGAGCTTCTCTTTGTTCTTTGAAATTTAAGATTTCGACATTATTTAAAAGAACATGACCGGCTCTAATACCCCATTTTGGATAAGCTATCAGCATATCAAACTCTGATCTTCTTAAATCAACATCATTATCATCAAGTCTTCCTTTGTAAGATAGGGTTATCTCTTTATTAGGTTTGAAAAGAAAATCTAAAACAAAATCAGATAATTTTTCGTCCAATCCTGAGCCTTTTTCAAATGAATCAGGATTTTTAAATTTATAACTTTGCCCAACTAACCCTGAAAAAATACCACTCTCATTAAAAAAATGAGAAAATTTAAATCCATAATTTATTCTGCTTCCTGTTTCCCATAGATCTTTACCGGGCATTCTGTTTCTGGTAAAAATGTTATGAGAATTTAACTCAATGCCAATAGAATCTTCATTAGGTATTTCTATATTTTTATTATTATCAACAGAGTAAGCAATTTGAATAATTGGTTCAATTATAGTATTTGAAAAATCATACTTTAAAGGAAGCCTCCACTCTATATCAACAGAGGGAAGTAATCGATAAATATCCCTAGTTTGTCCAAGAGGATTTGCTAAAAATAATCTCGATGAATTATTTGGTGTCCACTTTTTACTTGTTCTATACGCATCCCCTCGTATATTTAAATTTAATTTAAATATATGGCCATTATTGTTTATAATCTGTCTTTCCCAGTCAATCTCACTCGATACTCTATAGGTATTTCCGTCCGTTTTTCTTACGATTCCAAGTGTATTAATAGATATTTTTGATTTTCCACCGAAAATTATTTTTTCAGGATTCCAGGAAAATTTTACTTCAGGAAGAATTAATGGCTCTGAACCTTCTTTTTCAGGAAGTAGGGATGAATAATATATAGAATTTATTTCAAGTCTAGCATTTTTCCAGTACCTTGAAAGAGATAAATAAGATTTAATATCTGTTTCATCATTTAAATTAAATCGTCTCAAAAAGGTATCATCAGAAACAAATTTACCACTGAAATCTAGGTTCCAATTATTAAATTGAAAATTTCCTGATGTAGCAAATGATCCTCTAAAGTCATATCCTATTGAATCTGCTATTGATGAGGGGCGACTATCATCTTTATCTGCAATCTCTACATTTGTGATTGAGTGAGTATTATCATCATAATCAAAAACTAATTTTTTATTAACTGCGCTTAATTCTTTTGCATTGTTGAATGGTGAGTTTATTACAGCATTCCAATCATCATTTATATTTACAGTTTTTGATTTAAAATCATCGTTCAAAGAGGCCGCAATAATATGAAAATTAAGCTTACCTCTTTTAAATCTTTGTCTCCATTCACCTTCAGCTACAAGTGCTCCTTTCGTTATTACCCACGGTGTAATAGTTAAGTCGTAGTTTGGAGCTAAATTCATAAAATAAGGTGTCTTAATACTTAATCCAAGGTCTCCAGAAGTCGTTATTTCTGGAGCCAGAAAGCCGCTTCTTCTTTTTATATCTGGGCTTGGATGGGTTGCTATTGGAACGTAAAAAATAGGAAATCCGAATAATTCAAATTTTGCCCCTTCATATATAATATTTCCGCTGACTTCATCGTAAATAATTCTATTCGCCTTAACCTGCCACGATGCTTTTTTATTTGAATTCTGACATTTTTTACACGGAGAAAAAATTCCCTTTTTTAATATAATAGACTTCCCTCCGCTTCTGATTGCGTAAGCAGATGATATGATTGTTCCGTCCTTTGTTAGGAGTGATGGTAGTTTAATAATTCCATCATTTAGATCAGAGGAAAGTTTAAATTGCGAAGCCATGATTGTTGGCCCATCCCTCTCTTTAATAATAATATTACCATTGCCTTCAATAATATTATTTTTTTGATTAAATAGAATCTCATAAGCATTAAGTTCAAAATTTCCTCTAGTGATTTTTACAGAACCTATCGCCTTAATTTCACCACTATCATTTAGATATTCAATTTTGTCAGATTCTATGGAGTTCGATATATTTTCTTCCCCATAAACAGGAAAAAATAAGACAGATAATAAGGAAATAATTATAGATATTATCATTTAACCTTCCTCAATATACACAAGAACACTGACACCTAAAAGTATCGCTAATGTTGGCGGTGCCCAGGCTGCTAACATCGGATTTATACTACCTGATGAACCAAAAGCCGATATAACACTTGAAAAAGTATAAAGTAAAAGACCACATAATAAGCCAGATAAAATTAAACTATTAGTTTTTTCTGTTCTTATAAATCTAATCGAAAATGGCGCAGCAATAATCAGCATTGAAGCGAGAAAAAAGGGAAAAGCTAAAATCGAATGTAATTTTGTTTTGTGTCTAGTTGCAGTAAAACCAGCTTGCTCAGCAATTTTTATAAATTTAGGAAGATTCCATAACGATATTGTTTCGGGCGGAGCAAAGTTTTCTTGAATTTGACTAGGTGTTAAGTTGGTCTTAATTGTTATTTTATTTTTAAACTCTGGTTTTTTTTCATTTTCATATATCCATATATTATATAGTTCCCAAGAATTTTTTTTTAACAATGCGCCTTGAGCATCAAATCTACTTATCAGTTTACCGGTCTTAGAATGATTGAAAAAAATTACATTTTCAAGATTACTTGCTTGTTTTTCAAGACCTAAAGAATTTATTATCCTATACGATTTATCTTCTTTATTCATATCCTTAAGCCATAAGCCATTTTCTGACAATGTAACCAGACTTGGCTGACCTCTTAGATATCTAGCCTCAAGTTCTTTAAATTTATATGTTGATGTGGCGATTAATGGTTGAAGAGCTATTACTACAAAAAACCCTATAAAAAGTATTAAGCCTACCCCAGGCAGAAGTAATCTCCATATTGATATACCACTGGCTCTTGCTATAATTAACTCTGATCGTCTTGCCATTACAAAAAAAGTACTTAGGGAACCAAAAAGGACAATAAAGGGTAATATTTCAAAAATCATCCCCGGAAGCTTTAAAAAAGAAAGCTTAGCTGCGAGAAAAATATCACTATCATTCACTTTAGAAATTCTTCTAGACAATTCAATCGCATCTATTAAAAAAATAAAACTCGAAGAAATTATTGTACAAAAAATAAGAGATGTTAAAAGACTTTTTGAAAAATAGGACGATAGTATGTTGTTAATTTTCATAGTTTCTTAATATCCTGGTTTCAATATTTTTTTTTTAATTAATATTGCTGAAACCAAAGTTAATAATATTGGGAGTAAATAGATAAATATTATAGCAGATGAATTACTTTGTGCTTGAGATGCAATAAAAAAATCAAGAATTTGGAAAGCTATAATGCTAATTGTTAGTTTGATAATATTTCTACTTCTATCTCTT
>Ga0115004_10005279_pt1 | contig 10213 bp, 10 predicted proteins | sample ArcticOcean_MG_C_10_FD_88737 | JGI IMG/M metagenome (GOLD analysis project Ga0115004, IMG submission 88737) | Marine microbial communities from western Arctic Ocean - ArcticOcean_MG_CB11_90 | ecosystem: Environmental > Aquatic > Marine > Oceanic | place: Arctic Ocean: Canada Basin | collected... | reverse complement strand
ACAAATTGAATTCCCACACATTGGAGACTTATTCTTTCCTACATATTTACTAATAAATTCTAATAATTGATGAGTTGCTCCATCTTCATTAGTCTTAGAATTCTTAACTTTCTCTATTAAGCCAGATTTACCATGGGTAGATTGATTCCATGAATCCATTTTTGCCAAAACATCATCAGACTGGTTTATAACCAAAACAGGGCTTTCAGCAAGAATTTTAAGAAAGGGATCAGTCACAATAACTGCAATCTCAAGAATTTTATCCGTTTCAGTGTTAAGCCCACTCATTTCCATATCTAGCCATATTAAATTATCATTACTTTTGCTCATCATGATTTCCATTAAAATTTTATATTAGTTTCATTTTAAACTTACTTTTATCGAGATTTTACCTCACAATAGTTCTTTTAACTTTAAGCATCTATTATGTCACTTACTTTCTACTATTTATTTATTTTTTTATTACTTACAACAACATTTTTCCAAGCGTGGCTTACAAAAAGACACATAAATCATGTTCAAAAAAATAAATCAAAAGTCCCAGCGCCCTTCTCTCAAACAATATCAATAAAAGATCATACAAAAGCAGCAGATTATACAGTTTCTAAATCTTATATTGGAATAATTGACTTGTTTATACAAGCCATATTTTTATATCTCATAACAATTGGTGGTGGAATAAACATACTTACCAACATTTTTGGTAATTTAATTGATAATAAATTACTCACTGGATCTATGGTCATTATATCAGTGATGCTCATATCATCTCTAATAGATCTCCCATTAAGTATCTATAAAATTTTTAATATTGATGAAAGGTTTGGTTTTAATCGGATGACCTATAAAATTTTTGTTACAGATTTAATTAAACAATCCATCATAAGTATAGTCATTGGAGCCCCAATACTTTTATTTTCATTGTGGATTATTTCAAACTTAGGAGATCTTTGGTGGCTTTGGCTATGGCTATTTATCTCCATTTTTAATTTTTTAATGTTAACTATCTACCCACTCTACATTGCTCCATTATTTAATAAGTTCCTACCATTGAAAGATGAAAAACTTAAAGTTAAAATTGAAAAATTACTCTTAAAATGTGGTTTTAAGTCTGGCGGACTTTATGTAATGAATGGCTCTCTAAGAAGTAATCATGGGAATGCGTATTTCACTGGTTTTGGAAACTCTAAACGAATAGTCTTTTTTGATACGCTTCTAGAAAAACTTTCTCATAAAGAAATTGAAGCTGTTTTAGCACATGAGTTAGGTCATTTTCATCACAATCATGTGAAAAAAAGAATTGTTATGATGTTTGTAATTAGCTTTATAGGTTTATACGTTTTAGGTATTTTAAAAGATAGTTCTTGGTTTTATCAGTCATTAGGTGTCGTCCAAAATGATGCGAATGGGTTATTACTATTTTTGCTTGTCTCCCCTCTTTTCGTATTTTTTATTCGACCTTTAATTGCATATTATTCAAGAAAAAATGAATTTGAAGCAGATGAATATGCATGCAAATACTCAGACGCAAAAGACTTAAAGATTTCATTAATAAAGTTATATAGAGATAATGCATCTACATTAACTCCTGACCCTCTTCATTCAAGTTTTTATGACTCTCATCCGCCAGCACTTGAGAGAATAAGTACAATAGATAAAATTTAATGGAAATTACAACAAAATTAGAATTTGATGCTGGCCATAGAATTCCTCACCATAAAAGTGTTTGTAAAAATCTTCATGGGCACAGATACACTATGGAGGTAACAATCAAAGGTGATGTTATTTCAGACATATCTGATGCAGATTTCGGAATGGTTATGGACTTTAAAGATGCTAAAGATCTGATAAAAAAAACTATTGTCGACGAATGGGATCACTCATTTATAGTTTACAAAGATGACTCAGAGGTGCTTGCTTTTCTTAATTCACTCGATAAACATAAAACTGTTATTTTTCCATTAGTTCCTACTGCTGAAAATATGGCTTTGGTAGCAATGAATAAATTAAAAATTGCTTTTACTGAAAAATTTAAAATAACTATTAAGCCGATTAAGGTCAGACTCTATGAAACTCCAAATAATTGGGCTGATGCATTCTAAAATTTATTATTTTTATTTTTATTTTTAATTTTAGAAATAAAATGATTGTGTGCTTTTAACTCTTCGTTGTTTGGATTTATGATTAACAAACTTTCTTGGACAGCATCTTTTAAACTTACATTATCTGAGCTTCGAGAAAAATCTATCGAAAAGGCCTCCTGCCCCCTAGTCATTCCAAGGTAAACATCCGCAAGCAACTGGGCATCGAGAAGCGCCCCATGGAAGCTCCTTGAAGTATTATCAACACCATAAGCTTTACACAAAGCATCTAGATTATTTCTTTGTCCAGGTCTAATTTCTTTAGCAAGCTTTAATGAGTCAAAAATAATAAGCGGTTGCTTTTCTAGCTTATCAAAGCTAATTTTACCTAACTCCATATTTATAAATCCAACATCAAAAGGAGCGTTATGAATAACAACCTCTGAATCTTTAATAAAATCTAAGAATTCAGATACAATATCCTTAAAATAAGGCTTATCTTGAAGAAAGTCTCTAGTTATACCGTGAACTTCTTGAGCTGCTAGGTCTATTTCTCTTTCAGGATTTATGTATGTATGGTAGTGATTACTAGTTAATTGCCGATTATTCATTTCAACGGCAGCAATTTCTATGACTCTATGACCTTGGTTTGGATCAAGACCAGTGGTTTCTGTGTCAAGAAAAATTTGCCTCACAATGTCTCCCTCTCCATGCCAACGCCTTGATTTGCTAAAAAATCAGCCCGATCGTTTTCTGGATGGCCAGAGTGTCCTTTTACCCAAATCCAATTAACACTTATCTCGGAATTCAAATTATCCAGCTGAACCCACAAATCTTTATTCTTTACATCTTTTCTGTTGCTTGTTCTCCAACCATTAATTTTCCACTTATCAACCCACTCATTAATTCCCTTTTGAACATAAGTTGAATCAGTAAAGACTGTTACCGCACATTTCTTATCAATAGACCTAAGAGCCATAATTACAGCCATAATTTCCATCCTATTATTTGTTGTGTTATTCTCCCCGCCGAATATTTCATTTTTTACTTCATCCTTAATAATTAATGCTCCCCAGCCCCCAGGACCAGGATTACCCTTGCAAGCACCATCTGTGTAAATATTGATCATTTTAAAGTCATTCCTCTTTTAAGGTAGGAGATTTTTTTACATTCTTCCACTTTGGTTTAATTGGTGTAAGGCTTATAACCTTTTTTTGTGAGGCTATAACAAATATATTCCCAAAAAGTGGTAGCCATCGATTACCAATCTTTTCATAATTAGGATTAAAAATATGATTATCAGAAAAAAAAGGCTGATAATTTGAAATTTTAGCATCCGTAATTGTAAAACCCGCTGCTTTGATTTTATGCTGAACTGATGACATGCTTATAAATTTTGCATTCCAAGGAAATTCTATACCAAATGAGAAAAAGTTTCTAATACCCGCAAAGCTAAAGGGATTAAAACAAAGAACAATTAAGCAACCCCCAGGAATTATTGTTTTATATAACTCGTCAAATATATTATCATTATAACCTTGCTCGAAAAAATGAGGGCAAATAATTAAATCAACTGATTCCTCTTCAAATGGCAAGGAAGAAGCATTAAAAATTACATTCGCTAAAACACCATCACTAAAAAGATGCCTATTAATACGAGAATTCTGAAGAAAATCCGCAAAAGGTCCGCCTAATTGTAGAGCGAAATATCCAAATTTATCTTCAATAAATTTATCGATAATCTTTTTTTCTTGTGCAATAAGTTTTTTTGCAATTTTGGATTCAAACCATCTCATAATTTTAAAAATAACATAAAAACAAGGTAAACTTAATATTATTTATGTATACAACTTTACCTCAAAACAACAATATTAATATAAATCCAATTAAGGCTTTTAAGGATAATTATATTTGGTTAATTGAAGAAAGTCGCAATGGTATAATCGTAGATCCTGGTGATGCCACTCCTGTTCTAAAAGAGCTCAAAAAAAGAAATATTAACTTAGTCTCGATTTTAATCACCCATAAGCATTTTGATCATATTGGAGGTATTGAAGAATTAATTAACAACTACCCTACTGTACAAATTTATGGTCCAAAAAATACCGCGTTTGAATTTAAGTACACAATTGTTAAAGAAGGGGATTTAGTATCGATACCTGAGACTAATGTTAAATTTTATGTAATCGAAACACCGGGCCATACTTTAGATCACATTGTATTTGTTGATAAATACCATTTGTTTAGTGGTGACACACTATTCGCATGTGGTTGTGGAAAGTTGTTTGAAGGTAGTCATCAAGATATGTTTGAATCATTATCAAAAATTTCCTCCCTTACTCCAAATACAAAAGTATACTGTGCTCATGAATACACTAAAGAAAATATTAAATTTGCATTATCTATCGATGCTGACAACTACAAGCTAAAAGAGCGCTATAAAAGATTACAAAATATAGAAATTACCATTCCTTCATTACTCAAAGAGGAGCTTGAAACTAACCCCTTTCTTAGGGCTAAAACAAGCGAAGAGTTTAAATTAATTAGAAAGAGAAAAGATGAATTCTAAGAATAAGTCCCTTTGTAAATTTTTAATATTTGTAATATTAGTTTTATTAAATCTAGGTGCAAAAGCAGAAACCAACGCATTAGGTCAGCAAATAACTTTTATAAATCCTGTGGAGGTCATCAAAAGTGAAAAAATAGATAAGCAATCTAATATTTGGTCAAGAATTAATAGTGGTTACGGTATGAAAGAAAGACCGAGCCGAAGGATTAGGAACTATGAAAAATGGTATTCAAAAAAACCAGAATATGTTCAAAGAATGCTTAAAAGAAGTGAGAAATACCTTTTTCATGTTGTTGGAGAGGTAGAAAAAAGAAATATGCCCATGGAAATAGCCCTCTTACCAATGATTGAAAGCGCATATAACCCAGTAGCGACTTCCAGAAAAAAGGCAGCCGGTATGTGGCAATTTATACCATCTACAGGGAAAATATACGGCTTAAAACAAAATTGGTGGGTTGATGAAAGAAGAAGTGTAGTTGAATCAACGAATGCTGCTTTAAACTATCTAGAAAAGCTTCATAAAGAATTTGGGTCATGGGAGTTAGCACTAGCCTCATACAATGCAGGCGAAGGAAGAGTAGGCAGAGCAATTAAAAGAAATAAGAGGAATAAAAAACCGACAGGCTATTACAGCCTTCGACTGCCAAAAGAAACAAAAAATTATGTCCCAAAACTATTTGCTATTAAAAACATCATAAGCAATCCCGAAAAGTACGGCTTAAATTTACCCAATATAAAAAATAAACCTTATTTTGAATATATTGAAGTAACTAAAAATATTGATACGCAACTTATAGCGCGCCTTGCAGAAATATCGATTGAAGAATTCCAGCTCTTGAACCCACAACACAAAAGACCTGTTATTAATATAAAAAATATATCTCAAAAAATAAACTTACCGCATCAGAATATCCACATATTTAACTATAATTTTTATAGTTACGATAAACCTTTATCTAACTGGGTAGCTTATAAGCCTAAAAGGAAAGAAAGAGTTGCGCATGTTGCAAAGAAATTTGGTATTGATAGAAAAATACTGATTCAGGTAAATCGTTTAGAGCGCAGGAAATCATTTAGAAGAAATAGTACCATCTTGATACCCAATAAGGATGCTATAACTACATACTTCCCTACAAATGTTAATGAGCTATATAATTACTCATCAATAATTACTCATAAAATTAAGCCCGGCCAAACCTTAAGCCATATTTCTGACAAATACAATATCTCGGTTAGGGATATTAAAGAATTTAATGAACTACGATCAGATAAAATAATCATAGGTGATAAATTAGATATACCTAAATAACCTCATAATTATGCACATGAAAATAAAATCTATACTTTTTAACTTTATCACTCTTATTATTTCATTAGTTTTATTAATAAGTTGCTCTAAAAAATCATCTGAAGTTATTGATTATAATAAAAAATTTATAAATTCTTTTGGGGGAACTCTCGTCAATGCAATGGCTGGAGAACCCAGTAACCTTATTGCGATGGTTGCCGGTGACTCTGCTTCATCTGCGATAGCTGGCAATATATTCAACTCATTAATTAAATATGATGAGAACTTAAATTACGCCCCAGATTTGGCAGAAAGTTGGAAGATATCAAACAACCAAAAAACGATTACTTTTAAATTAAAAAAAAATCTTAAGTGGTCAGATGGGTCGCCACTTACCAGTGAAGATGTTTTATTTACATGGAAATTAATAACCAACCCAGCAACACGAACACCATACGGATCTGATTATCAGCTTGTAAAGGAGGCATCTGCTCCAGATGAATTAACCTTTAAAATTACCTATGCAAGTAGCTACGCCCCTGCTCTTGATACGTGGACTGCATTACATATCCTGCCTAAGCATATTTTAAAAGACGAAGATATTAACAAAACCTTTTTTTCAAGAAACCCAACAGGTTCAAGTTATTACAAGCTTGATGAGTGGATAAGCGGTCAGCAGGTAGTTCTTGAAGCGAGTAACAACGGTGCTTCAGGCCCTCCTTCAATTAAAAAATTGATTTCTAGAATTATTCCTGATACTTCGTCGCAATTTTTAGAATTAATTGCTGATAATATCGACCTTATGAATATAAATCCAATTCAATACCAACGTGTATTTCCTGCAAGGAAAGATCTACAACAAAAAATTGCATTGTATAAAGAGTTAGGCAATGGCTACACGTACCTTGGCTTCAATCTTAAAAAAGCACCTTTTAATGATGTAAGAGTTAGGCAAGCTTTAAATTTTGCTATTGATAAAGATGAGGTTATTAAAGGAGTACTCTTAGGGTTAGGGGAGTCAATTTCTAGCCCATACAAGCCAGGTACAAGATGGAACAACCCTAATCTTAGCCCTTACCCTTACAAACCACAAAAAGCTCTTAAACTTCTATCAGAGGCTGGTTTTGTCAAAAATGAAGATGGCTTCCTAGTGAAAGATGGTAAATCTTTAAAGTTTGAAATTATTACAAACCAAAATAAACAAAGGGAAATGACAGCTGTTTTAATTCAACGAAGACTGCAAGAAATTGGTGTAGAAGTTTCAATTAGAGTTATTGAATGGGCAAGCTTTGTTAATAGGTTTATTAAAACTGGTGATTTTGATGCTGTAGTTCTTGGTTGGAGTTTATCACTTGACCCTGACCAGTACAATATTTGGCATTCATCTCAACAAGGCCCGGGACAGTTTAATTTTCTTGGCTATGAAAATAAAGAAGTGGATAAACTGCTCGAGCTTGGTCGAAAAGAACTAAACCCACTAAAACGAGAAAAGATTTATCATAGATTTTCTGAATATTTATTAGAAGACTCCCCAATAGTCTACTTATATGCTGGTTACGGCTTGAGTGCAGTTCATAAAAGAGTTAAAGGTATAAAGAAGCCTGCACCGCCCGCGGGTATTTATCACAATAATTACAATTGGTTTATACCGAAACCTCTTCGTAGAAACGAAATATTGGAGCAATAATGATTTCATATTTGATAAAAAGAATCTTATGGATGATACCAATGATGATTGGAATTAGTTTGATATCATTTTTTATTATGCATCTTGCACCAGGAGATGTAACCTCAAGCGAATCTTCATTTAACCCTCGAGCTTCAGAAGAATCTAGACAAAAGTTAAGAGAATTGTATAACCTTGATAAGCCAGTAGTTATTCAATATGGTCTGTGGTTGAAGAGAATTGTAAAGCTTGATTTTGGGAACTCTTTTGCATCGCATCAAAAACCAGTTCTATGGGAGCAAAAAGATAAATCTGGAAATGTTACAAAAGGATTAATACAAGAATCTTTACCAATCACTTTAATGATTAATCTTATAGGAATTTTCATCATTTTTTCTATCTCAATCGTACTAGGCACGATTTCTGCAGTACGGCAAAATACATGGGTTGATAGATCAATAACTTTATTTGTTTTTATTGGTTTTGCAATACCTGGTTTTTGGTTAGCGCTTTTATTAATGTATTGGACGGGAGTCAGTAATCAATGGCTCCCCATATCAGGTCTTCATAGTCCAGGGTTTCAAAATCTAAGTAGTTTTGGTCAATTTATAGATCTACTAAAGCACTTAGTTCTTCCAGTTTCTATATCATCCTTGAGTGGTCTTGCAGGCATATCCTTATATGTAAGAAATGGGATGTTAGACATCCTTCACCAAGACTTTATTACTACAGCAAGATCAAAAGGGCTCAAAGAAAAAAAAGTTGTTTTTATTCACGCACTCAAAAATGCGATACTCCCACTCATAACTATCATCGGTCTTTCTATTCCTGGCCTTATTGGTGGATCTGTAATTGCAGAGTCAATTTTTGCTATACCAGGAATGGGGAAACTTTTTTATGATTCAGTTCTAATGAGAGACTTTCCTGTAATCATGGGAATTTTGACTATCGGCTCTATTTTAACACTAATAGGAAACTTACTTGCTGATATAGGCTATGCTTGGGCAGATCCTAGAGTCAGGAAAGGTTTAGTTAAATGAGTGTCTTCTTAAAAAACCCACTTGCAATATCAGGTTTAATTATTATTTTAGTAATTTTAGTTTTGGCTTTAATTGCTCCATTTATTGTCCCATATGATCCTAACTTTATTGATATAAACTCTATCTTACTGTCGCCATCAATGGCTCACTTAATGGGTACTGATGGTCTTGGTAGGGATGTTTTTTCTAGGATGCTTTATGGTGCTCAAATATCGTTATTAGTCGGCTTCGTGGCGGTAGGGATAGCTACTTTAATTGGGGTTATTTTAGGCTCGCTAGCTGGATTCTATAGGGGGTGGGTTGATTCATTAATTATGAGAGTTGTAGATATAATGTTATCAATACCAACATTTTTCCTAATACTAGCTGTGATAGCTTTCCTTACCCCGTCTATATGGAATATTATGATTGTAATTGGTTTAACTTCATGGATGGGTGTTACACGACTTGTTAGAGCAGAATTTTTCAGTCTACGTCAAAGGGAATTTGTTCTAGCAGCAGAGGCGATGGGCTCCAGTCATTTTTCAATTATAGTAAAGCATCTTCTTCCAAACAGCTTAACACCAATAATAGTTAGCTCAGTTCTTGGTATTGCAAGTGCTGTATTAGTCGAGTCAGGACTAAGCTTTTTAGGTTTAGGTGTTCAGGCGCCAACAGCTTCATGGGGAAATATCCTCACTGATGGCAAGGAATACATTCAGTTTGCATGGTGGTTATCTTTATTTCCAGGTTTAGCTATTCTGATTACTGTATTAGGATATAATTTACTTGGTGAAGGTCTGAGGGACGTACTAGATCCGAAAAATAAAAACTAATTTAACAAAAAAAAGATTAATTATGAGCTTCTTAAAGAACAAAAAAGTATTAATACTTGGACTACTCAGTGATAGATCAATAGCATACGGAATAGCTTCGTCGATGAAGGCGCAAGGAGCCGAGCTCGCATTTACTTATCAAATAGAAAAACATAAAGAGAGAGTCCAAAAGCTTGCATCACATTTTAATTCAAACATTGTTTTGCCATGCGATGTTGCAAATGATTCGGATATTGAAAATCTTTTCCCATTATTAGAAAAAGAATGGGAAAAATTTGACATATTGGTCCATTCAATAGCATTTGTCCCAAAAGATGCATTAAGTGGTGACTTTATTGAGTCTACAACACGTGAAAATTTCACAATAGCACATAATATAAGCTCGTATAGTTTCACAGCTCTTGCAAAAGCAGCTATTCCATATTTGAATAAAAATTCGAGTCTTTTAACTCTTAGTTATCTAGGGGCAGAAAGGACGATGCCAAATTACAACGTAATGGGTTTAGCAAAAGCAAGTCTTGAAGCAAACGTTAGGTATATGTCTCACAGTCTTGGAACCAAAGGAATAAGGGTGAATGCAATTTCAGCAGGGCCAATTAAAACTTTAGCAGCATCAGGTATTGCAAATTTTGATAAAATGTATGATTTTAACGAACGGCATTCTGCTCTAAAAAGAAATGTAACAACTGAAGAAGTTGGTAATGTTGCAGCGTTCTTATGTAGCGACTTAGCATCGGGTGTAACTGGAGAAATT
>Ga0115004_10005274_pt1 | contig 10220 bp, 11 predicted proteins | sample ArcticOcean_MG_C_10_FD_88737 | JGI IMG/M metagenome (GOLD analysis project Ga0115004, IMG submission 88737) | Marine microbial communities from western Arctic Ocean - ArcticOcean_MG_CB11_90 | ecosystem: Environmental > Aquatic > Marine > Oceanic | place: Arctic Ocean: Canada Basin | collected... | reverse complement strand
TCATTTCCATTTGAAATTTTCAATCATATGAGTTAAGTCCTCTTTAAGATAGTCTAAAGATGGTTTTAAAGAGTCGTAATTTGGGGTAGAGTTAAAGTAAACTACTCCGCTTGCAAAACTTGAAACGGAATCAGTCATATAGAATTGAAATGGAGTTGCTACACTTCCTTGAAGTTCAAAAAATGTGCAATAAACCTGATTTTTATCATTTATGATTTTATTGTCTCTAATTGCTGTAGCTTTTATCTTGTGCTCGTCAATTTTGTCATTTGTGAAATTCACATAATCAGACAAAGGCTTAAGCATTTCAATAAATGAGAAATGAATAGTTCCGTTCAATGGTCCCATGTCAATATCTTTGTGACAAGTTAATCCATTTGCATCGGTTACTTTTTTCACTTTAAAGATTACGGGTAAAGTAAGGGTATAAGGACACTCATCATCATAAGTAGTGTAGCCATGGTCGGGTAAATCTAAACGTAAATACGTTGGAGGTTTTGGTATGAGTACGTCACTGCCGCATGAAGTTAATAGGGCAGCTAATAAAAAAAAGCTAATTGATTTCATCTTGAATATTTAGTTTAACGGCTTTAATCATCTTAATTCGTCTTTTGTCGCTAGACTCAACAATCAATTTCATGCCACCCACTTTGATCGATTCATTCTTCTTAAGAATTCTACCGGCATGTTCAATAATATAGCCACCAAGTGTTTCAGCATTTTTGGTTTCAAAATCAATATCTTTTAGTTCTAAAACTTTTAAGAAATCGATAATTGTAGTCTTCCCTTCGAATAAGTAGTTATTATGATCAATCTTTGTGTAGGCTATTTCGTCGTCGTCAAATTCATCTGTGATATCACCAACAATCTCTTCCAGGATGTCTTCAAGAGAAACTAACCCACTTGTCCCTCCATATTCATCAACAACTAAAGCAATGTGTACTTTCTTTTCTTGGAACTCTTTTAAAAGGTCGTCTATTTTTTTGTTTTCAGGAACATAAAATGGTTTTCGAATTAGTGCTAACCAATCATAATTCTTCGTTGTACCTAGAATAGGCAGTAGGTCCTTTATAAAAAGAATTCCTACTATGTTATCAAAGTTGCTTTCGTAAACAGGTATTCTAGAGTGACCGCAATCTAGAATTACATCTAATACTTTATTGAAAGGGGTTTTAGATTCTATAGCGTGTACATCTACCCTCGGCTTCATTATTTGTCTGACCTCCGTATTTCCAAATTTCACAATTCCTTGAAGGATCTTGTGATCTTCATCATTTTGATCAATTTCTTTAGTTAAAGCAAGAGCCTGCTCCAATTCATCCGATGAAATATTGACTTTCCCTTTTCCAACTTTACGTTGAATAAATGTACTTCCACTGACTAAGCCAGAGCGCATCCATGATAATGGAGGTATTCTGTCAAGTAGATGTAATGGGCGTGCCATCATATTAGAGAATTTCAATGCATTTTTTGTCGCATATATTTTCGGTATCACTTCTCCGAGCAATAGTAAGGTTAATGTAATCACCACCACTTCAATGAAAAAATTAAAGGCGTGATTTGCCTCAGAAGTGTCTAGTGTTTTTGATAGAATGGAGGATGATAAAATAACTATACCAACATTAACAAAATTATTTGTAATTAAAATTATGGCAAGGAGGTGCTTAGGTTTTTTTAGTAATTCTTTTACATATCCAGCTTTTTTACTGGTATCGTTTTTAAGTGCGTCTTTATCGTTTGGACTCAAAGAAAAGAATGCAGCTTCGGACCCTGAAATTAATGCAGATAATACTAATAAGGCGATAAGAATAAAAAGAAAAACTATATCTATAGTTTCGAGTCCTACTATGGCTAGCCCGTCAAAGGGCATGGTGGGAGGTTCTGTAAAATTCATTTTTATAATTAAAATGGTAAGTCTCCTTTATCTTTCTTGATAATCGCATCCACTTTTGATGGTGCTTGAGGTGTGCCTTCAGTTGTATAGGGAGCATTTGAATTTCCGCTTGAATCTCCAGTAGGCCTAGATAACATTGTCATCTCATCAGCTATTACTTCGGTAGTATAACGTGTGTTGTTTTCCTTGTCTTGCCACGAGCGCTTTTTTAATTTTCCTTCAATATAAACTTTATGTCCCTTTTTCACATATTTCTCAACTACTTCAGCAAGCCCTCTCCAAACAACGATGTCATGCCAGTCCGTATTTTCTACTTTCTGTCCTGTATTCTTGTCTGTATAAATTTCAGAAGTTGCAATTGCAAAGTTTGCCACAACAGATCCATTTTCTAAATATCTAACCTCAGGGTCCTTGCCGACGTTACCAATTAAGATGACTTTATTTACGCTTCCTGCCATGCTGACTTATACTTTATTTTAATAATTAAATGTACACAAAAATAAACTAAAAAACGTCTTCTTCTTCGAGGTATCTATCGATGATTCGAGGAAGCGGGTATTCTTGTATGTCGGATTGCTTGATTGTTCGCCAATTTCCATTAATTTCTGTTGGGAATGAGTTGAAGTGATGAAATGTAGCATAGATATGCTGGTGGCTTAATACATGCTTTCTTACAGGAGATTCAAAGGACTTGTTTTTAAAGGCGCTTAAATCAATCCTCTCATCAGCTTTCGCTACTTCAACCATTGGGAATTGATACATGTTTTGCCAAATTCCTTTTCCGATGCGCTGTTCAATTATTGTTTTTTCTTCTGAATTGAATATCAAATAATGAAAAAAGCGCCCCGTCACTCTGGTTTTCCCTTTTTTTATTGGCCTACTATTAATGCAATTGTTCGCTAAAGATAGGCATTTCTCCTTGAGAGGACATTCGATGCATTTAGGCTGTTTTGGAACACATATTAAGGCGCCTATTTCCATGATTGCCTGATTATGCTCTCCTGGATTTTCTCTATTAATAAGTGTATCTGCAAGCTCTTGAAATTCTTTAACCCCAGAACTTGAGTCTATTGGGGTGTCAAGATTGAAAACACGACTTAGTAGCCGGTAAACATTACCATCAACAACAGCTCTTTTCTCATTAAAAGCAAAAGATGAAATTGCGGAAGCAGTGTATTGCCCAACTCCTTTTAGTTTTCTAATTTCATTGTATGTGGTTGGAAAGACTCCATTTAGTTCGTCTCGAATATGTTTTGCTGAAAAATGTAAGTTTCTCGCTCTGCTATAATAGCCTAATCCTTGCCAGTCATTAAGGACTTCTTTTTCTTCAGCGTTGGCTAAAGCAATAATTGTGGGATAGTTCTTAGTAAATTTCAAATAATAATATATTCCTTGGCTTACCCTTGTTTGCTGTAGAATAATCTCTGATAACCATATGAAATATGGGTTTGATTCAGCTCTCCAAGGCAATTCTCTTTTTTTTAATCTATACCAATCGACTATTAGTGGGCTAAAATCATTCATTAAGGGAATCTTTTTTTTTTTAACACAAAAATACGTAATAAATGAAATTAGAAATCTACTTTTGATAACTGAATTTAAATTTAATTTAAACAAAAAATCAATTATAATTATGACTAAGGCAGATATCGTTTCAGACATTGTTGAAGAAACAGGATTAGAAAGAGTTGAAGCGCTAAGAGTAGTTGAAGCTTTTATGACAACAGTCAAATCATCATTAGCGAAAGGAAAAAACGTTTATTTAAGAGGGTTTGGAAGTTTTATAGTGAAGGAAAGAGCTGAAAAGACAGGTAGAAATATTTCTAAGAATACTGCTATCATTATTCCAGCACATAACATTCCTTCTTTTAAACCAGCAAAAACATTCATTGAGGATATAAAGACTAGTGTTAAAGTTAAATGAGAATATTCCTTCAGTTGATGGGGTAACTTTCAATTGAATTTAGTACTTTTGCACTTTCGCATTATTTTTTTTTTTTGCGAGAAGCTTAGAGAAAGGATTGAAAAAATTTAACAAAATAGAAGAAATTATGCCAAGCGGTAAAAAAAGAAAAAGACATAAGATGTCTACGCACAAACGTAAGAAGAGACTAAGAAAAAACCGTCACAAGAAGAAGAAGTAATCTTCAATCTTACTTATTTTTGAAAAACTTAGCAGATTTCTTCTGCTAAGTTTTTCTATTATTTATAATTTAAATTAGGCTTTCGTGAGTTTAGAACTAATAGTCGATGCTAGAAAAAAAGGCATTTGGCTTGCTTTACTCAATGACGGAAAGCTTATTGAGTTGCATGAAGAACAAGCTAGTAATGATTTTTCTGTAGGGGATATTTACCTAGGAAAAGTAAGGAAGGTTGTTCCTAGTCTTAATGCATCATTTGTTGATGTTGGATACGATAAAGATGCATTTTTGCATTATTTGGATTTAGGTCCACAATTCAACTCACTAAATAAGTTTTCTCGGGATACATTGCGTGGTAAGCAAAATGTTGCCGATCTTCAATACTTCAAAGCAGAAGATGATATACCGAAGGATGGTAAAATAGGTGACACTATTTCCTCTTCTGCGCCAATTTTGGTACAAGTTGCCAAAGAACCGATTTCATCAAAAGGCCCACGTTTAAGCGCGGAAATAACGATGGCGGGTCGATTCTTAGTGCTAGTTCCATTTTCGAATAAAGTTTCTATTTCCCAAAAGATAAAAGATCAGACGGAAAGAGATAGATTAAAAGACTTAATGAAAACAATCAAACCAAAGAATTTTGGTGTGATTATTCGTACTGTAGCAGAAGGAAAGAAGATCGAGTTACTTGATCAAGATTTACAAAACTTGATTGAGAAATGGAAAAGAATGCATGAGAACCTATTGGGGGCTAAGCCACCAATGCGTGTTTTGGGTGAGATTGATAAAACTTCATCTATTCTTCGTGATTTGCTAAATGCAGATTTTACGAATATCCATGTAAATGATGAAACTCTTTACAGTACTTTAAAGGACTATGTCTCTGACATTGCCCCTGGAAGAGAAAAGATAATTAAGAATTACGATGGTAAGCTTGATATCTTTGAGCGTTTTGGCGTTAGTCGTCAAATTAAGGCGCTTTTCGGTAAAAAAGTACCTCTTCCTAGTGGAGGTTATTTGATTATTGAACATACTGAAGCAATGCACGTTGTGGATGTCAATAGTGGTAATCGTAAAGGTGCTGATGGCCAAGAGAGTAATGCTTTATCAACAAATCTTGAAGCAGCAGAAGAAATTGCTCGTGTCCTTCAATTGAGGGATATGGGTGGCATTGTTTGTATAGATTTTATCGATATGCACGATAGAGCGAATAACAAAGCGTTACACGCTAAGATGAAGGCGTCGATGACTAGAGATCGTGCTAAGCATAATATTATTCCTCCATCTAAGTTTGGTGTAGTTGAAATCACACGTCAAAGGGTTCGTCCTCAAACAGATATTATAACAGCTGAAAAATGTCCAACATGTAATGGTAAAGGTGAGGTGCAAGCATCGATACTATTAGCTGATGAAATTGAGAGTAACCTTGATTACTTAATTAAGACAAAGAATGAGGAAAGTATAGCTTTATTAGTTCACCCTTATTTAGAGGCTTACTTTAAAACAGGTTTAATATCTCGTCAAATGAAGTGGTTATTTAAGTACAAGAAGTGGATTCCGGTTCGCGGATTATCATCTCAAAACTTACTGCAGTATTCATTTGTGAACAAGAATAAAGAAGAGATTACACTCTGACATGCAGTCAGAGTGTAAATACTCTTTTTTAGAGGCAAAAGCTAAGCTTGAGGTTTTATGCGCATATCAAGAACGTTGTTCTTTTGAGCTTGAACAAAAAATGCGTCAATGGGGTGTTGACTCCGAAAATCAATCCATCTTATTGGCCCACTTAATTTCAAATAACTATTTGAATGAAGAGCGTTTTTCCGAGGCATTTGTTTCTGGGAAAATAAATATTAAGAGATGGGGCAGAATTAAAATTCGCCAACACCTTAAGCAGAAGTTTATTTCAGAATATTCTATTAAGAAAGGATTGGCATCTATCGATTTAAATGTTTACGCCAAAAATATTAATGACCTTGCTCAGAAAAAGTACTTGATGCTTAACAAAGAAAGGGATTCCTATTCTAAAAAGGCAAAAGTCTATCGTTTTATTTCTTCAAAAGGGTATGAAATTGATCTTATTAGGGATTATGTAGATCCGCTTTTTAATTTATAATGAGCTTTTTATGAAGTTGAATTATGTCATCACTATCGTTGATGTATTTAACACGCAAATGATAAATACCTGAGAGTACATTTGGAAATAATTCTAAATAGCTTTGGTTGTCTACTATTTGTTCAAGGACTTTTTTACCTTTCAAATCGTATAGGGTGACCTTAAATAGTGAGATATCTAAATTGTTCAATGTTAATGTGAAGCCTTCTTCGTTTAAGCTCGGATTTGGGTAAACCAGTAATTCAGGCTTATTATTCGTTATAAACAGATCCTCACGAAAGTCAAATAAGAACAATCCGTTATGTCTATCAGAAACAAGTATTCTTCCCGAGGAAAGCTCTGTATAAACCCCCCAAGCACCTTGCATATTGAAAAATGAATCATCTGCATAGGTGTCGTAATGCGCAATTTCAATGGGTGTATTATAGCGTAAATCGTATATCCTTAGCCCTTCATTATAATATGCTACATAAGCGAATTCATTACTTAACATAATATTGTGGGCCACACTATTATCTTCGTGATTAGTTCCAAACCTGGACTTAATTGTAACAGTGTTGTCAGAGTCTACAGTACATTTTTTTAAGCGTTTACCTCCTGTTTCATCTCCGAAAACGTAGGTGTTTCCATCAGGTGTTAAATAGCCTTGATGATTATATCCTTGGTCTTGATATATGTTAATATTTTGCTTGTAAATAGGAGTTGTAGGATTTGAAAAGTCGTAAACGCGAAGTCCATCGAACCCACAATTTAAATAAGCAATGTTGTTTCTGACATACATATCATGAACTTCATTGATGTCATTAGGTCCGGTATAAATTAAAATTGGATTTTCAGGGTTTGCCAATGAAAAAACTTGCATTGAAATAGTGGACTGAATTATTCCGTTTGCTTTTGGCGTAACCCCTCCAGCATATAAAAGCGCATTTACTGTGTCGATAAAGATGTTGTGGACACGGGCAAAAGAAGTGTCGTTATTGCCAACTAGATGTACAGAATCAGGTAAATATGACAAGTCAATAAGCTGTAAGCTACTTTCGCCTTCATCACAAACAGCATAAGCATAATTACGGTAGGTTTTTATATCGCGATGCACCACAGACATATGATTGAAATGACCTTCAATAAAATCAAGATGTTCTAATTTGTTTTGATCTGTAACTTTGAAGAAATGTGTTCCTTCTGTTGATCCGGCAATTGCATATTCTTGATTATTCAATTCAATTCCCCAGCAATCGTTATATCTTACTTCTGAAGAGTTAGATGTTAATGTGTCATTACTCCAATTATCAAGAAAATCTATGTTATAGGAAACCTGACCAATCAATGAGTTTGGGATCATAAATAGCAGGATGATTATAAATATTCTCAATGATTCACAAAAAAATGTTAATGTAAAGATAAAAGATTGGCTTGATTTAGCTTTCAGTATTATATGATTGGTGAATAATAGTTATTTTAGCGGGAGTTTAAAATAACTATGTGTCAGATTCAATTGTAATTATACCAACATTTAATGAATGCGAGAACGTTGAGGAAATGATTCTTAAGGTGATGTCCTTAGAAAAGGATTTTCACTTGTTGTTTGTAGATGATTCATCACCGGATGGTACTGCTGACATTGTCAGAAAGGCACAAAAAAAATTTCCAGGACGAATCCATTTGGAAGTGAGAACTGGTAAGCTAGGGCTTGGAACTGCCTATATACATGGATTTAAATGGTGTACAAAAGCAAGCTACGATTTCATTTTTGAAATGGACTGCGATTTCTCGCATAACCCAGATGATTTGATTCGCTTGTATCAAGCTTGTGTTGACGGTGCGGATTTGAGTATTGGCTCTCGATATACTCGTGGTGGAAACGTAACTAATTGGCCAATTAAACGAATTTTGATGTCCTATTTTGCAAGTGTGTATGTTCGACTAATATTATGGATCGGTATAAAAGATACTACTGCGGGGTTTAAATGTTATCGTAGAGAAGTACTTGAAAAAATAAATCTTGATAACATAACTTTTAAAGGGTATGCCTTTCAAATCTGTATGAAATATGCAGCTAAAAAGAATGGGTTCAAAATAACTGAAGTACCAATCACTTTTATAGACAGAGTATTTGGTGTATCTAAAATGAATACTGGAATTTTTAAAGAAGCATTTTTTGGGGTTTGGAAAATGCGAGGAATGAAATTATGAATAATACTATCTTATTAAAAGGAGGAATTGTTGTTAATGAAGGACAACAAATAGTACAGGATATTCTTATAAAAAGAGGTTATTTTGAAAAAATATCAAATGATATTACTCCGGATAATAATTGGGAGGTTGTTGATCTTAAAGGAAAATTAATTCTTCCTGGCTGTATTGATGACCAAGTTCATTTTAGAGAGCCAGGATTAACTCAAAAAGCAAATATTTTTACGGAATCTAGAGCAGCAGTTGCTGGCGGTATTACGTCATTTATGGAGATGCCGAATACAGTTCCAAATACATTAAATCAAGAGTTACTTCAAGATAAATACGATATAGGAGCTAAACAATCCTTAGCAAACTATTCTTTTTTTATGGGAGCTTCGAATGAGAATGTGGAAGATGTTTTGAAAACTAATGAACGTGACGTTTGTGGTGTTAAAATATTCATGGGTTCTTCTACTGGAAACATGCTAGTTGATAGCGAAGCAACATTGAATAATTTATTTTCTAAAGTGCCAATGCTTATTTCTACACACTGTGAAGATGAAGAAACTATACGTGCAAATATTACTGCTGCCAAAGAAAAGTTTGGGGAAGATGTTCCGATGAGTGAGCACCCTTACATTAGGAGTGAAGATGCGTGTTATAAATCTTCTTCTATGGCGGTTCGTTTAGCAAAGAAACATGGAACTAGATTACATGTTTTACACATTTCAACTGCTAAGGAGCTGAGTTTGTTTGATAATACAGTTCCATTAGAGCAAAAGAAAATTACTGCAGAAGCATGTATTCATCATATGTGGTTTTCTGAAGAGCAATATGCCGAAAAAGGAGCTTACATTAAATGGAATCCTGCGATTAAAAAAGCAACAGATAGAGATGCTATTTTTCAAGGAGTTTTAGATAACAAAATTGATGTGATTGCCACAGATCATGCTCCTCATACATTAGAAGAAAAAGCAAATTCATACTTTAAAGCTCCATCTGGAGGGCCCTTAGTTCAGCATGCATTAGTTGCGATGCTGCAGAAGGTAAAAGATGGAATGATATCAATAGAACATGTTGTTGAGAAAATGGCGCACGCTCCAGCAATCTTATTTAAAATTGAGAAAAGAGGATATATCCGTGAAGGATATTATGCAGATCTCGTTGTTGTTGATCCAAATAAATCAATTACAGTGACAAAAGAGAACATCTTATATAAATGTGGTTGGTCTCCTTTTGAAGGTGTTCAATTTGATCATTCAATTCATTCTACGTATGTGAATGGAAACCTTGTTTATAGCAAAGGATTAATCGTTGATGTTACAAGAGGTAAACGATTATTATTTAATAGATAGTGAAGTATATTTATTTCATAGCGCTTGTTTTTGTGTTCATTTCATGTTCGGATGGTATTGAGCGAAAACCAAAACCAGATAATTTGATTCCTCGTAAACAGATGATTAATACTATGGGGGAATTAATTAAACTTGAATCATACATTCAGGGGAAGTATCCATCCGTAGCTCAGTATAACAAGATCATGATTAATTCGGGTGATTCGTTATTGAAAATGTTGAATGTTACAAAAGATCAATTTGAAGTATCACTTGAATATTATGGTTCTCGTCAAGAGTTGATGAAAGGTATTTATGATGAGATTCTAGATGGCTTTAACAAAGAACTCGGTCAGCTGAATATTGACAAAAAAAATAGTCTCAATTGATATGGATAAATTTTAACTTAGTTTAGTATGAATAGAATCGATAAGATAGAAAAAAGTATTTTACCGTTAAGAAATCAATTAAAGCAACACAGCTTATACTCAAGTATCAATAATAGAAGTGATATTCAAGTTTTCATGGAGAATCACGTATTTGCGGTTTGGGACTTCATG
>Ga0115004_10005269_pt1 | contig 10225 bp, 5 predicted proteins | sample ArcticOcean_MG_C_10_FD_88737 | JGI IMG/M metagenome (GOLD analysis project Ga0115004, IMG submission 88737) | Marine microbial communities from western Arctic Ocean - ArcticOcean_MG_CB11_90 | ecosystem: Environmental > Aquatic > Marine > Oceanic | place: Arctic Ocean: Canada Basin | collected... | reverse complement strand
AGAGTTTTTTGGTTAGTTTTTAAATCAATTATTCCTACACGCATACTTACTACGTTGGCACATATTTCAATTACATTCATTTTTAGCGCATTTTTTTCAAAGGAGGAGAAGACAGGAAGAGATAAATGCGATGAAAAAAACGCTCAATTTCTCTGTTTCAATAAGTAAGATAAAATTTAATTTACCCAAAGAAAATATTCATCCAACAATGCGCGTCTTTATATATACCTAATATATTATCAATGGAAAGACTATATGTATGATGATGAGAGTATCTATAATACTTTTCTTATGCGCAAATACCCTCTGTTTGTATCGCACGCTGGTCAACGCTGCCGTATTCAATGGTGATATTTTTGTAAATTATGATCTCGATCTTTTAAGTGGTGTTCCTTCTTTCCGTCTCGTCGTCTCGAGAGATAACGATGACGATGACGAAAACACGTTAGCAAAATCATCATCGATATCTATGGAATATATTTTAAACAATATTACGCACATCAACGGAAAACTATCTTTTTCAGGAAGAGGAGGCCGAGGCTTTGTTTTCAAAAAACTTTCTTTCGTGGGGGAGGTCGAGATTGAAAACTTCGAATCGGATGGCGAAACGTTTGACTCGCTATTATACATAAACGGTAACGTTACAATTCGTGACAGTGTTCTAAATACGAACAGATTCGCCTTTGCAAGAAATGTACGAACAATACGCGGTTCGGTTGTATACGAACATACTGACGAGGAGAACACGTCTTCGGCAATAATATTAAGAAACGTGTTCATGAACGTCGAGAGTATCGGCGGCAATGTAGAGATTCGAAGTAGTAGTAATACTAGCGGCCTAGAGCGAATAGAGTCCACGGCATTTCCAAGTCTTGTGACAGTTGGGGGATCGTTTTTAATAAACTCGACGACTTTGCAAACTATCGAAAATGGTGCGTTTAGGCAATTGAATCGTATAGGACGTGATTTCATAATTCGCTCAGACGTTTTAAAATCAATTTCGAATTTTCAAGCGCTTCAAGTCGTCGAAGGTTTACTTGATTTACAATTTGCAGTTTCGTTAGAATCTCTTGATGGAATGCAGAACTTAAGACGCGTCGGTTCGGGTGATATTAAGTTACCAAACGACCTCCTCAAAGGAGAGTTTGGCTTTTGCGGCAACATCCGCCCGCTAGAAGAAGATACAAATAATAATATTACGAAAGTAGTGATTACCCATCGCTGCTTTTATGATAATTATAAATTCTGTCAGAATGTTATTCGAAACGTTCCAAACGCGTATAGGTGCGTAAACACCATCGCTACCGTTATTACTACAAATCAAAACTTGCGAAAGTTTTCTCGTCTTCTAGAAGTGTCCGGTGAGGTTTTATATTTACAAGCGCTCCAAAAACCGCTGACAATATTTGCTCCAGTCGATTCCGCGTTTCTATACCTTCGTGGCGACAATAATAATAATAATGATACGAATTCACAGACGTTCTCTGAAGATTTAGCCGTTTTGAAAAGCGTCGTTCGCGCGCACTCGTTTTCAACAGAACTTCGAGACGTTTACGATGGCGAGAGATTAATATCGAAATTAGGTGAAGAAGAGACACTCCAAATTCTTCTTTCAAGAGACGGCAGTAAACTAAGTTTTAATAACGCAAATTTAAAAGTTGCGCACGCGGTTGAAGTTCAAAGACAGCAGCAAGCCTTTTTGACAACCGCGCAACAGCAACTATTAACGTCACCGATTGATTCAGTAGTGTGCGATACTTTCTTCAGAAGTAGAACGGGCGCCTCGGAAAGTAGCGTTTTAAGTGCTAAATTTTGTTCTCAAAGAAGTATTGCACGGATTAGCTTGCGCTCGATTGATATCTTGCCTTACGATGAAAATGATGCTTATACAAATGCTACTACTACTACGAATACTAATATAAACGATAGTGGTGGTAGTAATATATACGTAAATTTATATTCGACATCGTGCTTGGATAGATGCGGTAGCTTTTCAATCGATTCTTCTGCGTCGTGCAGTTGCGACGAAGCCTGCAAACAAAATGGTGACTGCTGCGGAGATTATAGTTATTTCTGCTCGATTCAATACTTCTTGAGTCGTGCGGCACCGGCGACGTCGTCAAACCGTTTATTATCATCAACATCGTCAACGTCATTCAAAACCAGCCGTGATTTCTCATCCAGTGCTGGAGAATCAGAGAGAACCGCGCTTGTTATAAAACCAAACGCTCTGGAAGCTTATAACGGCGTATGTCACTTCGTCGACAGAGTTTTACACCCTCTATCTAGGTATCAGTCGAAGAATTTGTTGATGTACACGGCGGCAAAAAAAGCGACGGGCGGGGGAAACGGAGAAACTGATCTTTCGTCAAAGCCACCTCCTCCTCCTCCTCCAAGACCACCGCCGGCGCCGCGACGCGTCACGAGTGTTGAAATGCTTTTTTCAACGCGACCGCCTCCACCGAGCGCTTCAGCCGCATTGAGATCCCCGCCGCCCCCTCCTACATCATCTTCAACAAAACCTCCCCCAGCGCTTACATCGACGCCGCCTCAGTCATCATCATCACAACAGCCTCCTTCTTTCTTTCAACCTCCTCCTCCGCCGCCGATTATTACAACACCTTCAACTGGAAGTTGTAAAGTACAATCGCCAAATATTTGTGGACTTTGCGACTATAGCGATGAATCGAGTATCTGTTGTTGTGACAGCATGTGCGTGACGACGGGAGATTGCTGTCAGGACTACTCGTCTGCTTGTATATAAAAAACAAATTATTATTACTCTTTTCTTCTGTGACCGATCTTCCGCGCTGGATTACCTGCCCATATTTCAAATTCAGGAACGTCCTTCGTTACAACTGATGCGATGCCAATAACTGCGCTTGAGCCAATTACAACGCCATCTACTATGCTACAATTCGCACCGATCCACACATCTTCTCCGATTTCTATTCCTCTTGAGCTCACTTTTTGCTCGCGTATTGGTATCTCTAAGCAATCGAACGAATGATTAAAAGCGAACATGGACGTGTTCGGACCTATGCGAGTATTTTTACCAATAGAAATTCCTTTCTTCCCGCCTTCGAAATGACATCCTTGATTGATTGAAACGAATTCGTCTACGGTAATAGGTCCGTGTAAGTAACAATTTGTGGCTATTCTGGCGTGATCTTTAATCACAATAGCCCTCGACGGTTCGGCGAATATGCTCATTCTGTCATCAGAGATGAATATATCGTCTCCAATGAACTCGATAGTTTCCATATCCATCAGCGCTCTTTGCCACGCTCGTTGCCATTCGTTGTGATGGACAAAATGCTTTTCTATGTCATATAACCATGGCATGGAGTTAATCCTCTTTCGTTTCTGAGCTTTATATTTATCGTTATTATCATTATTCGTCTTCGTCTTCGTATCAGTATTAGTAGTATTAGTAGTACTAGTCACCTTACTGCTGCTTTTATAAACATAGTTAATAGTGGTCAAAAATGACTGCTTCTGAGCGAGCATCGAGTTAATAATAATAGTATTAATAATAATAGTGCATATTGTAATATGTTATGGATAATTCGCTCTCGTTTTACTGTTATGAAGTAGAGGGGGAAACCCTAAACAATATCTCTCTCAAAAGATCGTTCGCTGCTTTTTTCTTTGTTTCGCTAATAATAATAAATTAGCCGCACTTTTCTATTCGCCAAATCATTAAATCCTCATCGAAACGAAAAGAAAAGAGGAAGCTCCACGCGCGCGCGCGTTCATAAACGATCGCGAATTGCGCGCACGCCGAAAGAACCTGAAGAAAAGAACGAAAGAAGAACGAACGAATTAGAATAATGTTCATGAATAAGAGCGCAGTCAGTAGACGAAAAGCAGACGATGATTCATCTGCAACCGAATCTTCGGCAGATGATGACGAGCGCGAGCTGTCGAAAGCGAAAGCATCAGAAGGATCGAAGAGAAAAGATGGCGCGCTCGTACTAAGGACCACGACCGATTATGTTAATAAACAAATAACGACAACGAATGCGCAGAAGACGAAGGAGGGGAAGAATACTGACGCGATTGGTCAACAACAAGCATCATCTTCGTTCAAAGAAGCAATAAATATCATGTAAGTAGGGTTACTTATTCTTTATTATACATCCTCGTATGTGTGTGTTTATATAGTTTTTCTTATGATTTTTAGAGCGAACTGATGATGATATTTTATGCGCTGCAATTTTAATACATTGTTACATACGAGACCGAAATTTATTTCTTTCGATAACGATCGCTGTTACTGTGTTTGTGTGTTTATTTTTGTATGTTTGTATGTTTGTATGTTTGTACGCGTGTTCATTTTCACTGACTTGGACTTCTTCTCCGTTCGTCATCATCATCATCATCATCACCATCATCATGAAACAAAAACACACACAATAAATATGAATAACAATAATATGCAGACAAAACAAACTAAACTATGATCGTTCGCTTGGGCTCTTGAGTTCTGAAAATGCTATGAGAAGAATGTGCAACACGATCGCGAATTCATTACTATTTCAACAAATCGTTTTAGTAATCGTCATCTTGAACGGTGTCATAATAGCAATCGATACGCCGGATAGAGCGGTGGAGTTGTATGGGACGAAACCGAACATACCGAAAGACGTGACGTTTTGGCTAGGAAATACGTTTCTCATATTGTTCGGTCTCGAATCGATTATTAAGATCGTTGCGTATGGATTCTTGTTTAATGGGCCAAGTTCGTACATGTGGTCATATTGGAACGCGTTCGATTTGTTAATCGTCGTTACGGGCGTCATTGATGTCGTCTTAGACGGAGGCGGGTGGATTACAACTTTAAGATTAATGAAGTGTTTTCAACCATTAAAGCAGCTTAGCAAATACAAAGCCGGAAGAATGGTCATGGAAACGGCCGAAAAAGCACTTCCAATGATGTTCGATGTCGTCTTGCTACTTTTATGGTTCGTCATCTTAGCCACCGTGATGGGCGTTATGTTATTTGGGACGATGATGTCTGGGCGTAATTATGAAGACGTAGCAAACTTATTAGGTGGTGACCCGAAAGAAATCTGTGATCGTCTCGTTTTTTCTTACAGCCCAACTGGGTCGAGGTATGACGAAGGAGGTGTTCCCGGCGATGAAGAGTTGTGCTTGAACTCCAATATCAATTCGCTCGTTAGGAACGCGACGTTACTCGACGATATCGATTCAAACGTGTATTGCTGCGAATCAGGCGTTTCTCCGTTTGATAATTATCTAAATTTTGATAATTTCATTCGCGGAATGTTTATTGTTCTGCACATAGTAACCATCGATGGTTGGAACGAGCTCGCGTGGCCAGTTGCAAACACTGTTGGATACATCCCAGCAATGGCATATTTTTGCTGCGTTGCCATTTTGGGAGGTTTTTTTGTGTTTCAATTATTCACCGCAGTTATTTGCGCAACACTCGGTGAAGTCGAAGACGAAGATGCCGATGATGACCCAGAAGCTCACAAAAAAGAGCTTGAAGAGTTGAGGGAATCTCACGAGAAATCGCTCGAAGTGGTGGAACAGTTCCCGCAGCTCGAACACTCGTGCGCGCACAAGCCGAGACAGATGATTTTAGATTTCACGAATCATCCATTCTTTCAAAACTTCATAACGTTTACAATCATTTTAAATACTGGCTTAATGTGCGCGAATCACGTCGATAAGACGGATCTGTTCAAGGAAGTCGAAACGATCCTGGATCTCACGTGTTCAGGGATTTTTCTTTTCGAGTTTTTCCTCAAACATATTGGCTTAGGTATTTTTAGGTATTGGAAAGATAACTGGAACAAACTCGATGGCTTCGTCGTGCTCGTGAGCATTGTAGATTTCACGCTGACGAATCTCATATCTTCAGGCGGCGAAGGAACTCCAGTAGATTTATCATTTCTGAGAGTATTCCGTGTCTTTCGTATTTTAAGAACGCTCAAGATTGTGCGAAATAACGCAGAGTTCATGAAAATTGCAAACTCTGCCATAGCGGCGACATCAAACATGTGGGTGTTTCTACTCGTTTGGTTAATGTTTTTGGTAATTTTCGCAATTCTCGGAGTTCAATTGTTCGCGGCGAGAGAAAGTTTTGACGAGGAACGCCTAAGTTTCAAGAACTTTGGAGCCGCATTGATTACTCTCTTTGCTGTTTCTACAGGTGAGAACACTTTTGAAGTAGCTTGGAGCTCGATGAGAGTAACAAACGTTGCCGCCGGTATTTATATGATACTTTGGTGTTTTATTTCAGAGGCAGTATTGGCTTTAGTTCTCGGGATTTTGATCGACGCGATTGCGTCGGAGACTTTTTTACAAGAAGAAGGTGAATTTCATGCCGAAGGTGCGAAATCTATCGTCGATGATATAAGAAGCCGTGTGGAAAAACAAAACACGCTAGGTAAATTGGTCTTTGAAGAAGAGGACTCTACGGACGAAGATGATGATGATCGTGTAACAAAAAGAAGAAGCCCACCTCCCGCCGGTGCGATGCGAAATGAATACGGTGAAATATCTCTAGCAGATTCTGGGTTTGGCGGCGACGATAGTAGAGTGCAGAGATCTGCTCAAGAAGTTGCCGTCGTTCGACAATGGCTCGTTTCAATCGGTTTTGAGAAACATACGAAGGAGTCTTTGTTGATCCAATCACATATGCGACCAGGTAACGTGGTCCGCGCGAGAAAACGTTTGACTTGTTATCGCGAAAGAAGAGTGAAGCAAGCAAAAGAAGAGCTAAGAGTTGCCCGCGATCACTTGAACGAAAAACTTTCAAATACTCGAATGATTCCTCGTTGCATGTCGTTGCGATGTAATGTAATGAACTCGGATGATGTTTGGGTCGATTTCGATCAGGCGAAAATGAATCCAGACTTTGTTAAACCGATATTTATGCGCGCGCCGGTAGTAACAGACAGCGATCAAATGCGAGACGTTTGCGATGATAATTGCAAACAAATAAAAAGATATCTCATTATCGATCCACTCAGTGGCTGGGGCAATTTTCGATGGGAATGTTTGAAATTAGCTACAAATTTCTGGTTCGATAACTTAATTTTAATCATGATATTAGCTTCTTCGGTGATTATGGCAACAAATACTCAAAGATGGCCAGTTGAAGGAACGAAAGTATTCGACGCTTATGAGATGATTGATATTGTATTCAATGCCGTTTTCACGTTTGAAATGATTTTGAAAATGATTGGATACAACGTTTGGAAAGGTCCCGGCGCGTATTTGAAATCTGGGTTTAACAAACTCGATTGTTTCGTCGTAATATCATCGTTGTTAACTTACGTTGGTGGCGATGCAATTCCAGTGAAGACACTCCGTATATTGCGCGTATTGAGACCTCTAAGGACGATTCAAAGGCTTCCTGGATTAAAGTTAGTCATCACTGTAATCATAAGGTCGATTCCGTCGATCAAATACGTGTGTATTATTGGGTTTGGGATGATGATTGTTTTAGGCATAACTGGTATGGAGTTATTTCTTGGAGAAATGTCTTCGTGTACGAGAGCTGGTGAAGAAGGCTACGATAAAGCCAAGTGTCTCGAGGAAGGTGGCGTTTGGCAATCAAACCGGTTCAATTTCGATAACATCGGACAAGCGATGATCACAATATTCATCATTTCCACTGGCGATAATTGGCAAGATATTATGTATGTTGCCATGGACTCTACTGGTGTAGATACGGCGCCTGTAAGAGATGCGAACAAAGGTGCTGCCGCTTTCTACGTATTTTCAATTTTAATCGCAATGATGTTGTGGGCGAATCTATTCGTCAGCGCCTTGGTTGATAATTTTACATCTTTAGCTTCGGAAGGTATCCAATTAACGACTGAGAAACAAAGAGAGTGGCAACAAGCGATGTTAATCGCTAATCGCGTGCATACGAATAGATGGCGAAAACATGTTCCAAAGAATCCTATACGTCGAAAAATTCACGAAATCATCTCCATGGATTGGTTTGACAAGCTTTCAATTAGTATGATTATATTGAATATGTTCGTTTTAATTGCATATCGCGCCAATGGCAGCGCGGAAGAAAATGATTTCCAAGAATACGCTGGATATATATTCACCGTCTGGTATTGCTGCGAATCGCTTTTTCTTATTCTTGGCATGGGATGGAAATTTTATTGGGAGTCTATGTGGAATAAAATCGATTTCGTCGTTGCCTGGAGTGGTGGCCTTGGCGCAGTGCTGCCCGGTCTATTACCATCGAACATTATTCGAATGGTTCGTTTTTTCAGACTTTTGAAAGTTATTCAAGTTTTCAAAGGATTACGAACACTCGTCATTACGGCGGTTTCTGCTATACCTGGAGTAATAAATGTCTCCGCGTTATCGTTGTTGATTATATTCATATTCGCATGCTTGGGCGTTTCTCTCTTTGGAAACGATACCGGTCCGTTTGATGAAAAAAAAAAAGCGATTACTGAATATTCAAACTTTTCAAATTTTGAGAAAGCGTTTACTTCGTTGTTCATAGCGTTCAGTGGGAATTGGCAAGGATTTTTTAACGATCTTTACGTGAAAGACGCGTGCTTTGAAATTGATAAACCTGAACCTGGGTCTGAGCCGAAATGCGACCCCGATATTGCTAGCGCCGTTTTCTTTGTGTTATACATAGTGTTAGCGGTGTTTCTCTTTGGAAACTTGTTCGTTGCAATTTTGTTGGAGCGATTTAGTTTTGCTCATGGCGAAGAAATGGAAGACGAAGATGATGAAGAGCCGGAAGAGGAAAATAATATAAATAATAAAAGCGATAAGAGCGACAACAACGTCAACAAATTAGAAATGACTTACGAATCCGGAAATGGACCAATCCAAGTCATCATAGCTTCAGTTCGCTTGCGACAGATTTTGAGAATGTTTTCGCAAAAAATAAAAGCAAAGCAAGAACTATATTCGCGATCTTTGCAAGATGTTGCATTCGATCAAACTCCATCGGGGAGGAAACTTTTAGAAAATCCAAACTTGACTTCGTTGACTGAGATTGCTTCAGTGGCTCCTGCGAAAGAGGCTCCAAAAGAAATGAAGAATAGCTATGTTGCTACGGCTAAAGTTTCTGCTAGCATATTACAAGAACCGAATGAATCTTACGCCGAATGGCGAGCGAGAAAGAAGAAAAGGCAAGAGCAAGAACAAGAACAATGAAAATATGTTTCTTAAATATATATTAGCTACTACACCTATTTACTATGTTAAAAACTATATAACGCGATCCCACTTTTTCTTTCTTACTTCGTCATTTGTTGTTGTTGTTGTTGTTGTTGTTGTTGTTGTTGTTCGCTCAAGTTCGATGATTGTAATAAATTCAAATTAGCCTCTGCTTTCCTCACGTCGCTGAGTTTTTGTCGTTCTTCTTGCTGTAAATTCCTTAGCTCTTTCGATTTGATGTCCAGACGAACTCTAGTCTCTTCAAAGATCAAGCGCTCGATTAACAACTCTTCGGATTTTGTGAAAACTTCTGTTTTTTTTAAGAATCCTTCTTCGTCTGTATGTCTTTCTAGAGGCGCGCAACTTTTCTCGCACGCTTCGATGCGACTATAAATGAGCTTGAATTGTTTCAAAGTCTCGTCGGAGACTTTGTTCATTTGCATTGCGACGCCGCTATGTAATATGTTCTCGTCGGTGAGTAGAGCGTACGCGTCGTTAAGTCTTTGCCTCTTTAATTTATGTTCGTCTATTTTTGTGAGTTCGTTTTGATTTTGTTGATTTTGTTCTTGATACTTCTGTTTTTCTTCTTCAGTCAAGTCTTCGTCACGATCGTTCTTCTTATTAGTAGTAGTCTCTTGAAGCAAATACCCGACGGCTTCTCTCAATCGCGCATTCTTTTCGTTTACGTTTTGATTAGTATTAGCAGTAGTATTGTCGTTTAATAGACCAAACTCGTTAAATACTTGTCTCGGATCAGCAAAGCAATGAAAAGGCATTAAAGCTTTCAAGACGTCTTCGGCGGTTTTGAATTTTATTATTGAATTATTACTGGTAGAAGAGGAAGGCTCAGAAGTTGTCGTCGTTGTTGGTTTCATCGTACTGGAAACAATCAAATCTAGAGCGTCTTTGCAATCTTTTCTTAATCGTTCACTCGCGATTACTGATGCTTTTGCGACATCGACTGGATTTGGCATTAATTTCATGTTCACAACGTTCATAGAATGTTGTTGTTGATTATGTTGTTGTTTTTGATGTTGTTGTT
>Ga0115004_10005259_pt1 | contig 10234 bp, 12 predicted proteins | sample ArcticOcean_MG_C_10_FD_88737 | JGI IMG/M metagenome (GOLD analysis project Ga0115004, IMG submission 88737) | Marine microbial communities from western Arctic Ocean - ArcticOcean_MG_CB11_90 | ecosystem: Environmental > Aquatic > Marine > Oceanic | place: Arctic Ocean: Canada Basin | collected... | reverse complement strand
TTGTGAATCCCCCGCTTTTTAAGTTCTTTGTGTCTACCAATTTCACCACAAGGGCTTTTTTATTCTTACTGTTAAACTTAGCTTTTATAGTACAACTTTTTAAGCAAGTCTACTTAGTATGGGTCTTTTTGTCTTTTAAATAATACCTGTATTACTTTTTTAATATATTCTTTATTAAAAATTTTACCCAGCTTAAAATTCCATATTCTATCTCCTAAGAGTTCCTCTATTTGATTTTGATGATCAACGTCTGAATTAAATACAGACTGCTTGTTATCACTCAACTTTGATCTAAATTTTCCATAATTTTCTAATTTTATTTCTTCAATTTTATTTTCTTTATCTTCTCCATATGTATTTTGAAATGGATCTTGAAAATTTTCATTTGAATTTTTTTTATACAAAACTCCTAAATGAGAAGTGTTGTCGAGTGGCGTGCACAAAATTTTATTTTTTTTAGCCAACTTATCAAAAAATTTTAAAAGATTATTATTATATTTAAAAGGTTTTGAGAAATTATATCCTGCATATGGACCAAATTTTTTTGAACTTCTACAAGAATAATACCAAAATCCTAGGATTTCATAATTGTTAAACATAGCCAAATAATAAAAAAAGTTTGGGTGATAGTTAAAATAGCAGTGATTAATTTGGCCTTCAAAGGGAAGTATATGAAACATTAAACCGTTTTTTTTTGTTAAATTGTGAACGTTTTCAAAAAAAGCTTGTTGATTAAAAACATGCTCACTGGTTCCAAAATTTGTTACAAAATCATACTGTTTATCAAAATTATATTTTTCTTTAATCTTCTGATTTAAATCAAATACAAGAGCTTCGTTGGTTCCGTCTGCATCAATTGAATTATATACTTTAAAACCCATTTTAAAGTATAAATCTTTGGCACTTAAATGTTTTTCCTCTTTTATTTTTAAAAACTTTTTTGCTCTTTCTTGATAGGATTGATCGGATATAACTTGTGCTCCCATTTCCATGACAGACTCACAATTTTTTAAATATCCTTTTGGGACTATTTCTTCATATGTCATGAGGACTTGATGTCCAATACCCATTTAAAAAAACTACCATTTTTTTTAAATTTTTTCAACAAATATTTAAAATTTAAAACTAAGCGCAATACAACGCACTGACACATCTGTGAAACCCTCGTCTTTTAAGTCCTTTGTGTCTACCAATTTCACCACGAGGGCACTGTGTTCTTTTTGTTGTTATTGTAAATACATTAATAGTTTTAATTTATAAAGAGACAAAATTAATTTTGGTATCTAAGAGATTTTGATAATTTTTCCCCAGACAATGTTTCTATTTCAATTTTTAAATTTTTGTTTACTCTCATATCTGTATTATCAACCCAAATGCCAGCTGCCAAATGCATTATGCCGATCTGATAATTTGGTAGATTGGGTTCAACAAACACTTTTTTATCATTATTGTATTTTGGCAAAAGGTTGCTAGCAATCCAATTACAATTTAATGGAAGAAATTCAACAGCTACATTGTCGATATAAACAGAAATATTTATTGCAAGCCCTTCTGATCCGAAAATTTTACCCTTAGATAAAGTTTTTTTTAGGTTTTCTTGCCAAACTTTCCAACAAATTGAATCTTTTTCCAATGAAAATACGCCAATATTTAAGTGCGGTGCAAAAGCTATTTTTCGAGCATGTTCTTCTTTAATTCCTGAGCTCCTTGCGTGTTTATAGTTTTGGGATTTTATTAATGCAAGACCACCAAATAACCAATTTACTTTTGACATTATTCGATATCCTGGCCCCATAGTTTGAGTGATCCCAAGTTTTCCTTTTTCACAAGCTTTAAAATAAAGATCAATACACTTCCAGTCTTGAACCCACGCATCACAATCTATCCAAAGATATTTATTAAATTCGGGAAAGTAGTTAGGTAGAAAAGCTCTTGAAATTTGACTCTTCAACCATTCTTTGCCTGCAACTTTATAATTAGGTACTTCTATATCCCAATTAGCTTTTTTTACTTTGTAAACTTTTTTTTCAATAATTTTAACTTGCTCTGCGGTTAATCCCGCGTCCAATATACAAATCGAAGTATTTTTACTTTCTGAGTGTGCGTTAATTGAGTCTACTAATTCTTCTAACATTTTAAAATAGTTAGAGTCGGCAAGAGTAATTATGGCTTTATCTGTCATAGACTAATTGAATAAACTTTATATTTAACATATTTCTTGTGAGTATAATAAGGCACTAAACACATAACCTCTAGAATAATAGCTAATAAAATTACTAGTTGTCTCATTTTATAAAGAATTTAATTTTATTTTTTTTTACAATTTTTAAAAATTCCGCTTCACATCTTTTAATTAATTTTTCATTAGTGGATCTGAATACAACAGAAACCCCTACTTTTCCTAATCTAAAAAATGGGTAACTACCTATATCTATTTTTTTTAAGTATTTTTTTTGTAGTTTCGTCAAAGAATTGGCAATATTGCTTTCTACTGTTTGCAAACTAATAGTGCTACTTTGAGTTTTTAATCCCTTAATTAAAAAATCTTTTGAATTAGGAATCATAGATTGTAATATCGAAGGAACTCCAGGTAAACATAAAACATTCTTAATCATAAACCCAGGAGCAGCACTCGATGGATTATAAATTAATTTAGAACCTGATGGCATTTTTGCCATTTTTTTTCTAGCATCGTTAAATTTTTTTTTTCCATAATAATTTTCTAGAATTGAATATGCTTCTTTATTAAAACCATATTTAACTTTAAAAGCTCTAGAAATTGATAAAGCAGTAATATCATCATGCGTGGGTCCAATACCACCAGTTGTAAATACGTAGGTAAATTTTTTACTCAAGTCTAGAATATTTGAAACAATTTTTTTTTCAATATCAGGAATAATTCTAACTTCTAATATAGAAATACCACAATTAGCATTTAACCAATTTGAAATAAATGACACATTTAAATCTTGCGTCCTTCCTGATAGAATTTCATTGCCAATTATAAGAATTGCTGCATTAATTTTCTTTTTAGCTATTTTTATTGTCGACATAATATTATGAATTTTGAAAATAAATTAATACCAGGCCTATTTATAAAAAGATACAAACGTTTTTTCGTTGATATCAAAATAAAAAATAAAATTATTACAGCCCATTGTCCTAATACTGGTTCAATGCTTGGTCTTTTAAATGAAGGTAATAAGGTTTGGCTTACAAAGTCGTTAAATTTAAAAAGAAAGTTAAAATATACTTTACAAATTATTGAGGATAAAAAATCTAAAGTTGGTGTAAATACACATTTAACTAATAAAATTGTTCATGAGGCTCTCAAAAAAAATTTAATTAAAAACTTTAATCAAAATATAAAAATTAATAGTGAGAAAGTGTTTGGAAAAAAAACTAGATTTGATTTTTTTTTAGAAAATAAAAATATTAAGACTTTTCTTGAAGTTAAAAATGTAACTTTAAACAGAAAAGATAAAATTGCCGAGTTCCCAGACTCTATTACTTCCAGAGGAACAAAGCATTTAAATGAATTGATGATTGCTGCAAAAAAAGGATTTAAAGCATATCTTTTATTTGTGATTCAAAGAGAAGATTGTAAGAAATTTGAAATAGCAAAAGATATAGATATTGAGTATGCAAATGCTATAAAAAAAGCAATAAAACATAATGTAAAAATTCTCTGCTATGATTGTAAATTTTCTTCAAAAGGAATAGTACTAAATAAAGAAATAAATTTTCAAATTAATGAGTGAAGATATTCAAAAAGCATTTGAAGAGACGCGGACTGCAGGTGCTATAGCTGCGAGTGCTTTAGACGAAGTTGCTAAAATAATAAAACCTGGCGTTACCACGAATGAAGTAGACAATTTATGCTACGAATTTATCAATGATCATGGTGCTTACTCAGCGCCTTTATTTTATAGAGGTTTTCCTAAATCATGTTGTACTTCGGTTAATCATGTAATTTGTCATGGCATCCCTCAAAATAAATTTTTAAATGAAGGGGATATAATTAATGTTGATGTTACAGCTATTAAGAATGGTTGGCATGGTGATACCAGTCGTATGTTTTTTGTTGGAGAAGTTTCTGTAAAAGCAAAAAAACTAACTGAGGTTACTTATAATTCAATGATGAAAGCTATTAATATTTTAAACAAAGAAATAACTTTAGGAGATATTGGTTCAACTATACAAAACTATGTTGAAGAAAAAGGCTTTTCGGTAGTTAGAGATTTTTGTGGGCACGGGATAGGAAAAGTATTTCACAAAGAACCAAATATTTTACATTACGGCAAGAAAGGTATGGGGCCTAAACTGCAACCTGGCATGATCTTTACTATTGAGCCTATGATTAATGAGGGTGATTATGAAACAAAAATGTTAAATGATGGTTGGACCGCTGTTACAAAAGATAAAAAATTATCTGCACAGTTTGAACATACTATAGGTATAACAGATAAAGGTTACGAAGTTTTTACTTTATCAAAAAAAGGACTAAACCAACCACCATATTAAATATGATTGAACGTTATTCTAGAAAAGAACTAAGAAACATTTGGGCAGACGAAAACAAATATAAAATATGGTTAGATATTGAATTAGCTGCTGCTGAAGCTATGGAGAGGTTAAGTATAATTCCAAAAGGTGTGGTAAAAAAAGTTAAATCAAAAGCAAAAATTAATGTTTCAAGAATTTTAAAAATTGAAGAAAGCGTTAAACATGATGTTATTGCTTTCTTAACTTCGATAACTGAAAAAGCAGGTAGCGATGCAAGATTTTTACACAAGGGCATGACTTCTTCCGATGTGTTAGACACTTGCTTTAATTTACAGTTAAAACAATCAGGTGAAATTTTATTAAATAATATTAAGGATCTATTAGTATCAATTAAACGACAGGCATTAAGACATAAAAAAACTTTATGTATTGGGAGGAGCCATGGCATACACGCCGAACCAATAACATTTGGATTAAAAATGTTGACTTTTTATCAAGAATTTTTAAGAAATAAAAAAAGGTTGGAATATGCTATTCAAGAAATATCAACTTGTGCTATATCTGGTGCTGTCGGTACATTTGCTAATGTTGATCCTAGAGTTGAAAGTTATGTTGCAAAAAAATTAAAATTAAGAATTGAACCTGTGTCAACACAAATCATCCCACGAGATAGACATGCGCAGTTTTTTTCTACACTGGGAATAATAGCAAGTTCAATTGAAAGATTGGCTACAGAAATAAGACACCTGCAAAGAACTGAAGTTTTAGAAGTAGAAGAGTTTTTTGGTAAAAAACAAAAAGGCTCGTCTGCTATGCCTCATAAAAAAAATCCAATTTTAAGCGAAAACTTAACTGGACTTGCAAGAATGGTGAGATCAGCTGTAATTCCAGCTTTAGAGAATGTTGCCTTGTGGCATGAAAGAGACATCTCACATTCAGCTGTCGAAAGAAATATAGGCCCCGATGCTACAACAACTTTAAACTTCGCCTTGGTTAGATTAAATGATGTGATTGAAAACCTTAATATCTATCCAAAAAACATGTTGAAGAATCTGAACTTAACAAATGGGTTATTTTTTTCTCAAAGAGTATTGATAGAATTAACTACGGCTGGTTTTACGAGAGAACAAGCATATGCATTAGTACAAAAACACGCTATGAACTCTTGGGATAAAGGAACTTCGTTTTATGAAAATGTTGTAAAAGATCCAAAAATCAACAAAAAAATTCCTGTTAACAAATTAAAAAGCCTTTTTGATTTTAGTTACCATACAAAGAGAATTAATATAATTTTCAAACGAAGTTTAAAAAAATAAATTCTCATGAATAAAGGAAAAAAACTATACGAGGGCAAAGCTAAAATCATTTATGAAACAAATGATAAAAACTTAGTTATTCAACATTTTAAAGATGACGCAACAGCGTTTAATGCTTTAAAAAAAGCAAATATCGAAGGCAAAGGTGTTTTAAATAACAGAATATCTGAATATCTTTTAAATTCATTAGCTCAATGTGGAATCAGAACGCACCTGGTCAAAAGGTTAAATATGCGTGAGCAACTTATTAAACACGTTCAAATTATTCCCATTGAATTTGTGATAAGGAATATTGCTACCGGTTCTTTAACAAAAAGACTTGGTATTTCAGAAGGAACGGTTTTAGAGAAGCCTCTATTGGAATATTATTTAAAAAATGATGAACTAGAAGATCCTTTAATTTCAAAGGAACATATTTATTCTTTTGAATGGGCTAATGAAAATGAAATTAAAGTTATAGATGAAATGTCATTAAGGATTAATGATATTCTTCAGGGTATTTTTAGAGGGGTTGGAATAAAATTAGTAGATTTTAAATTAGAGTACGGGAAATTCTGGAACAAAGACAGAGAAACTAATGAAGTAATCCTAGCGGATGAGATCAGCCCTGACACTTGTAGATTGTGGGACATTAAAACAGATAAAAAATTAGACAAAGATAGGTTCAGAAAAGATTTAGGTAATTTAATTGAAGCCTACCAAGATGTGGCTAGAAGACTTGGTATTATGCCAGAAGAAGCTAATATAAGTGAAGTCAATTTTGGTAAAACAGCTTCTATAAAATTTAAAAAGAAATAAATTGAAATTTTCTATAAAAGTTACATTAAAGAAAGACGTTCTTGATCCACAAGGAAAAGTGGTTCAGCAAACTTTGCAAAATATGGGCATGCAAACACTTAAAAGTTTAAGACAAGGAAAATATTTTGAAATTGAAATTGATGAAAACAGGGAAGAAAAAGCTAGAAGTATAATTGAAGATATGTGTAAAAGGCTTTTAGTTAATTTAATTATTGAAGATTTTGAGATATCAAAAGTTTAATTAATGAATTCATCTGTAATAGTTTTTCCAGGATCAAATTGTGATAGAGATATTGCGGTAGCATTACAAAAATTACAATTTAAAAATACAATGGTTTGGCACAAAGATAATGTTTTACCCAAATCTGATCTTATTGTTTTGCCGGGAGGATTTTCTTATGGAGATTATCTTAGGTCTGGTGCAATTGCAGCAAAATCTAATATCTTGAACGAGGTAATAAAAGCAGCAAACAATGGTTGTCTAGTGCTAGGAATCTGTAATGGATTTCAAATTTTGACTGAAACAGGGCTTTTAAAAGGAGTCCTACTTAGAAATAAGAACTTAAAATTTTTAGGTAAAGATATTTATGTAAAAGCAGTTAATACAGATAACAAATTTTGCAATAAATATAAAAAAGATCAAGTTTTAAATCTCAATATAGCTCATAATGAAGGAAATTATTTTACAAGCTCCGATCATTTAAAGGAGCTAGAAGATAATAATTTAATACCCTTTAAGTACTGTTGCAAAAAGGGAAATATTTCTGAAGAAAATAATCCAAACGGCTCCTTAAATAATATTGCTGGAATTTTAAATAATAAAAAAAATATTTTAGGTATGATGCCACATCCTGAAAGAATGGTGGACAAAATAATTTCAAATAACGATGGTGTAAACTTGTTTACAAGTTTGTTGAATTAATAAAAATGAAGATTACAGATACTATAGTTGAAAAACACGGTTTAAAATTAAATGAATATTCTAAAATTAAAGAATTACTTAAAAGAGAACCTAATTTATTAGAACTTGGTATCTTTTCAGCTATGTGGAATGAACATTGTTCATATAAATCTTCACGCATTCATTTAAAAAATCTTCCTACAGATGGTAAGAATGTTATTCAAGGACCAGGTGAAAATGCGGGCGTGATAGATATTGGAGATGATGACGCTATTATTTTTAAGATAGAAAGTCATAACCACCCTTCATACATTGAGCCCTATCAAGGTGCAGCGACAGGTGTTGGTGGAATTTTGAGAGATGTTTTCACAATGGGCGCAAGGCCAATAGCTCTTTTAAACTCTATTCATTTTGGATCTCCAGAACACAAAAAAACAAAAACTTTACTCAATGGTGTTGTTTCAGGAATTGGTGGGTATGGAAATTGTATTGGCATACCTACTGTTGCAGGTGAAACTAAATTTGATAGCACTTACAATGAAAATATTTTAGTTAATGCAATGGCTGTGGGGCACGCCAAAAAAGATAAGATATTTTACTCTAAAGCTAAAGGATTAAATAAATCAGTAGTATATGTAGGTTCTAAAACAGGAAGAGACGGTATACATGGAGCTTCAATGGCTTCTGCAGAATTTGATGAAAATTCTGAAGACAAAAAACCTACTGTTCAGGTTGGAGATCCATTCACAGAAAAACTTTTAATGGAAGCTTGTCTTGAATTAATGAAAGATAAATCAATTATTTCAATACAAGACATGGGTGCTGCCGGTTTAACGTCTTCAAGTGTCGAAATGGCATCAAAAGGAAATTTAGGAATAGAGTTATACTTAGATAGAGTTCCAAACAGAGAAGAAGGTATGACACCATATGAAATGATGCTTTCTGAAAGCCAGGAAAGAATGCTTATTATTTTAGAAGACGGCAAGGAGAAGGAAGCAAAAAAAATATTTGAAAAATGGGATCTTGATTTTGAAGTAATTGGTAAAACAACGAATTCAAATAATTTAACTTTAAAATTTAACGATGAAATAATTGGTGAAATTCCAATTGATGCATTGGCTTCAAAAGCTCCTATGTATGACAGAAAATGGACTAAAACAAAACTACCAGAGAAAAAAATTAAGACTAAGGAATTAAAAAAAATAAAATTAGAAGATGCGTTTTTAAAAATTTTATCTTCTCCTAATCATTCTAATAAATCATGGGTTACAGAACAATTTGATCAGATGGTAATGACAGATACAGCTCAAAAGTCTGGAGGCAACGCTGCTGTAATTAGAATTCATAAAAAAGAAAAAAGTATTGCTGTAACAGTGGACTCTTCAGCAAATTATTGTAAAGCACATCCTTTAACAGGAGGAAAACAAATTGTATGTGAAAGCTGGAGAAATTTAATTTCAGTAGGTGCAAAACCGTTAGCTATTACAAATTGTCTAAATTTTGGTAATCCGGAAAGTCCAAAAGTTATGGGTGAATTTGCAGAGTGTCTTCTGGGACTGAAAGAAGCTTGCGAATTTTTAGACTACCCTGTTGTATCTGGAAATGTATCTTTTTATAACGGTACAAATAAAAAAAATATAGATCCAACACCTGTTATTGGAGGTGTGGGTCTAATTCAAGAGTCAAAAAATAAAATTAACCATTTGCTTAAAAAAGAAGAGAACATAATTTTACAAGTTGGAAAAACTTTTGGGCATCTTTATCAAAGTGTTTTTTTTAAGGAAGTTTATTCAATCACAGAAGGACCGCCTCCAGAAATTAATTTATCAAACGAAAAAAATAACGGAATAACTGTTCTAAATTTAATTAATAATAAACTTATTTCTTCAGCTCACGACATATCTTCGGGTGGTTTAATATTAGCCCTTGCAGAAATGTGTATGTCTTCCGGTCTTGGTTTAAAAATAGAAAAGCCATCTAAGCTGTCTAATTTAATGGAATATTATTTTGGTGAAGATCAGGGAAGATACTTATTGGAAATTGAACCTAAGAATTATCAAAAAGTTGTAAAAAACCTCAATGAAAATAATATATTTAATGAAAAAATTGCTACTGTTCAAAAAGATAAATTGGAAATCATAGGTGAATTAAAATTAAATATAGATGATCTATATAAAATCAATAATACATGGTACAACAATTATTAATGGCGTTATCAATTGAAGAAATTAAAAAACTAATAATTAGCTCTATACCAGACGCTACTATAGAAATAAAAGACCTCGTGGGAGATAATAATCATTATTCTGCAAAAATTATTTCTAAAATTTTTAGTGGAAAATCAAAAATAGAACAACACAAGTTAGTTTACAAATCATTGCAAGGTAAAATGGGAAATGAACTACACGCTTTGTCAATAACAACCGAGGAAAAATAACTATGGACACAAAAGAAAAATTAAAAGAAATAATTTCAAGTAATGATGTATGCCTATTTATGAAGGGTGTGCCCGATGCACCCCAGTGTGGATTCTCTATGGCTATTTCAAATATTTTAAAACTTCTAAATGTTAATTTTAAAGGAATAAATGTTTTAGAAGATGAAAATATTAGACAGGGAATAAAAGAATATAGTGATTGGCCTACAATTCCTCAACTTTATATAAAAGGAGAGTTTGTTGGCGGTTGTGATATTGTAAAAGAACTGTTTGAGA
>Ga0115004_10005244_pt1 | contig 10252 bp, 18 predicted proteins | sample ArcticOcean_MG_C_10_FD_88737 | JGI IMG/M metagenome (GOLD analysis project Ga0115004, IMG submission 88737) | Marine microbial communities from western Arctic Ocean - ArcticOcean_MG_CB11_90 | ecosystem: Environmental > Aquatic > Marine > Oceanic | place: Arctic Ocean: Canada Basin | collected... | reverse complement strand
ATTGCAGGTATGAAATTATCTGATGGCAGGTTATTATAACCCGCAGATCTTGATATTGCCATATTATTCTCCTTATAGCGTTAAGTTAAGTTTTTAGTTTATGCTTTTATACGACCTTCTCTTCGAGCTAACATAATATCCTTTTCATGTTTTTCAAATTGACCAGGTTTTAACCTACCAATTTCATCAACACTCCAGATTTTCTTTTCAGTTACACTTATTTGATTACCTTTTTTAGTACTGGTTACTGCTTTTGCGGCTTCCTTCTTTACATCAGAGGCTTTAGGTTTACTTTTATTAGAAATAATTCCCGTATCCATCTTATAAAGATCTATGGCTCTTGCACATAAGTCAGCGTTGTCTGAGTTATCATACAACCATCCTTGAATTGTTGGATCTTGAACTTGTGCCCATTCATGAAATTGGTCAGTAGCTCTGATATCTTCAAAATCAGGATGTTTTTTTAGTAATTCAACTTCAGCTTTTTCTTTAGAGATCAACGCTTGTTGTTCCTGTAAAAACTGAAATTTATCCTCTAGTTGTTTAGCACGACCATCTGCTTGTTGAAGTGATATAGTTTCAATCACATCATATACATCTGGATATTGTTTCTTCCATTCGGCCAGCTCTGCTGGATCTTTTGGAGGCAACATTTGATTTGCACTTTTTTCAACTTGAGTCTTAAGTTTAGTAACTTCTGTTTTATGTTTACTTAAGGTCTTGTCGTAATGGCGTTTAAGATCGTCATAACGTTTCTTAAAAGCCTTTTCCTCGGCTGTGACAGGGCGGTCTTCAGGAGTAGCCTCTTGGGTGTCCTGTGTCTCGGTAGCTGCTACAGTATCCTTATCATCGAGCTCATTTCTGTATTTATTTTGATAAGGTGTTGGTTCAAGCATTTCTTCTACTTGTTCCTGTTCAGGTGTAAGAGAAACTTCTTCAGTAGTTTCTTCAATTGTTTCTTCAGTTGTTTCTATTACATCTTCATTCGTGTCGTCAACCATAGTATCCTCCTTAGTTGAGTTGGGTGCCTTATGGGGAAGGGTAGCCCTCGTGTGCTATGCTTTATTGCATAGGTGGCACGTTAGTTGGTGGAGCTCCCGTAGGTGCTCCGCCTAGTCCACCTTGCGGTGGTCCAGGAATCTCTTGCTGTCCTTGTCCTGCTTTAGATCTAAAGTCTTCTTCCATCATCTGTATAGACTGCTGTATATCTCCACCTTCTGATGGATAAGCACTAGCAATTACTGCTATAGGAATACTAATTGTAGGTTGATCAGGACCAATGTCTTGAACTATGCCTGCTATTTCAGGGCCTAATAATTCTGCTAATGCCTGTTTAACTGAAGGTGTTAGGTGCATATCTAATGCCTGCATAGCTTGTGGCGATAAATTTTGCATAGCATTTTGAAATTCTTGTGGGTTAACACTTACAGGTTGGGGTTGTCCTCCACCTTGCATTGGTGCTTCTGGTTGACCTGCAGGCATTGGTGCCTGTTGTGGGTTGCCCATTAAGGGTTCTACTGCCATTGATTTTCTCCTTTATATAAAACTGTATAGTCTTTTTCTTTTACAAACTGTCCTAATATACTTGCACCTGTTTCAAGAACTATACTATATAGCCTGCCTAGTAAATTAAATTTGCCTTTACTTAGTCTCCACTTAATATCTTGTGTTCTATTAATTGCTATATGTTTCCATATATTAGTTACTAATTTATTTTTTCTCATAATTTTAACTGTAGGTATTGCGTAATACCAATATCCAATAATATGTTGATCAGTTAAATAGTTTTGTGTGTACCAAAGATCTAATTTCCAATCTTCTCTAGGCATTAGTCCTTGACGATATAACTCTGTGCAGATAACTCTACCACTTTTTTTACCACCGCCTTTTTTATCTTTAGTATTTACTGCTTTACCATTATTAGTTACAGCGTTGCCTCGCGTATCTCTTACTTCATTAGATCTTGCTTTATTACTTACTGCATTATCTCTATCTACTTCTCTGCTTTTTTCTGCTTTAGTCTTAGAGGCTGCTTCTCTAGCAGCTGCAACATCTTTATTTTTTTCTACTTCTCTTCTATCCCTAGCACTATTACTGCCATATTTAGATACATTGTTATTTGTAGCAGCATCTACTCGTGCTTTATTCATTTCTTTTTCTGCTTCATCTCTTGATCTACCCGCATTTCCTGCAGTAGTTTTAGCAATGTCTACAGCTTTTTCAATATTACCTTCTCTAACAGCCTCTCCAATATCACTTCTAGTAGAAGCTCCCAGTTCTCCTGGACCTCTTGGGGTAGTTGTAGTATCAACTTTTGAAGCTGGACCAGTTCCTGCGTTAGACAGCTCTCTATTTAATAATGAATTAGTTTGTTGTATTTCTTTATCTATATTAGCTATCTCTTTATTTATAGAAACCCTGCCTTGTGCTCCTTTAGTAAAACCACTCGTTAGCTCATTTCTTCTAGACTGTAAGTCTGCTACTTTTTGGTTTAACTGTCCTGGTGAAAAAGAAGAACTTAATGCATCTACAGTTTGATTAAAAGTAGTTTTTGTAGGATCTGATATTCCCATACTATCTGATCTACGATCATCTGTAGGTTTGGTAGGTTTTTCTCCAGATACATCACTTTGTGTAAATCCTCTAGTATTGTCTTCTGTAGCTGCCTCTTTACCAGAAAAAAGATTTTTAATAGTTGATCCTATAATACCACCAGTAGTTGCATAATCTTTTATAGTATCCGTTACAGTACTTACACCTTTAGTAAGTCCTGCCATAAATTTTTGTGCCCCAGGACTGGTTTTATTTACAGTAATAAAATTGTCTTGATTTGCTCTTCTGTATCCCACACTACCATCAGGATTCATTCTGTATGCACCAGTGTCTAGGTTTTGCATTGGTCCTTTATCTCCGCCCCCACCAAGCATTTTTTTAGTCTGCTCAAAACTTGTGCCTGGATTTTCTGGCGTTTCTACAGGAAGTACTTTTGGATCTGGTTTTAAATCGGCAATTGGAGTAGCGGATTGAATTACATCAGAAACTTTAGGAGAATCATCTACTTCATACTCGTATTTATATTGCCCTGATGTAGGATCAACTTTTAATACTAGTCTATAGGTAGGGCTTCTTTTAGCAAGTATAGAAGTACCGCCTATTTCTCCTGGTTTGGTAGATGATGTAGTTGCCATTATTTAAAAAATCCTTTAGCCTTTTTGTTATCTTTACTGTTTAGTTGGTCCTTGAGAGCCAGCAGCCGTCTGAGCGAAGTTAGTTTCCCCTGGTTGCGGAACACCTCCAACTCCGATGTTGCCCCCTCCAGCTCCCGTTGTATCAGTTGGATTTGCTCCTGGAGGTACTCCGCCAGCAGATCCCATGCCTGATGGTTGTTCACCAGCGCTTTCATTTTGTTTATTTCCATTTGTCATCCCCATTATTTTTGCAAAAATTGCAGCTTTCTCTGGATCATTAATTAGATCTTCTGGATCTATGTCTAAAGATTTAGCTATTTCTTTAAGTACTGAATGCCATCTAACAAACGGTGCAATATTTGGATTGTTTGCTGTTTGCATAAATGTCATTAGTCTTTGAGAACGAACTTCTTTTTGCATTAATGAAGATGTTCCCATTGCTTTTACATCTAAGTCTCCTTGTATATCTGGAATGTCAGCATTAAACTGCATGTTCCAAGAGAATAGTGCTTCACCAAGGGGTCGTAATAAGTAATCGTCTATGTTTTTTATAACTGTTTTTATACTTAAAGCTGATGCTCCCATAAGCATAGACATACCTGCAGCAGTTCTTGTAGTAGATTGAACTCCTGTTGCTCCATGAGAATACGAAGGTATTCCAGTTGCTTCATCTGCTAGCTGTCTAAACTTATCAAACATTTGTAAGTTTTCAAATGATGTATTAGGAAACTTTAATCCATTGATTGCAGTTCCAGTTACGCCAGATTGTCGTCTAAATATCTTACCAGGATATATACTCATATCTTGTCCTGGTACTAATTGTGTTTCGTCTATATCAAATACTAGATTACCAGCTAATGCTAAGTTATCAATAGCCATTCTTGCATGACCATTCATTACTTGTTGTGCGTCTTCCATATTTTCAGGTAAACCTACACCAAAAAATTGATATGGGTTTATTTCATATGGTGCTACATGAAAGGGTATTCTCTCAGGAGTAAATGGATTTAATACCAATCTTAATATTTTACCATTACATATCCATGCATTAATTTGAACTTCTTCTAATTCATCAATATCTTGAACATCACTTTCAAGCTCTAGTCCAGCTTCTTCTGCTAGTTTTTTATCCATTAGACCCCAGTACTCTAGTACTTCAAATCTATTTTTATCTAAGTCATCTATGTTTTCTCTATCTAATAGAGCGGTTTCAAAACCTCTTGCTTGATAGTTTGTGCCCATAGATAGACATTCTGCTATAGCTTTTTTTCTAAAGAATGGTCTATTTTTTAAATCTCTTAATTGAGTTCTACTTAGCGTATGTCTTTGTATAGCATACTCACAGTCTTCAATTGAAGTTGCATCTGGATCTGGATAAAAATCCCAACAACTTACTGCTTCTATTTTAGGAACTAATTTTGATTCTGGAGTATACTCCATTTCGCCTTCAGCACCTTTTTCCCATTTGTGTTTTGTTTTTTCGTAATTAAAAGGACCTTTAATAATACCAGTTCCTAACAATGCCATTTCAAATAGGCAATGTCTAAGTACTGTTATTGCAGAAGTATCTTCTAATTGATCGTGTATTAACTTTTCCATATTACCAGCAGCTTCTTTTGCTGGTGACAATTGTGGCTTTTTAGTTGGATCATGGGAAGGCCCATCTTTAATATTTAAACCTTCATAGTCTTTAGCTATGCCACCCATTATGTCGTCTATAGTTTGTCCTGGTGAAAATTCATTACCATCTCCAGGAAAACCATATGGACTAGGCTCTTCTTTAGTAGGCTCTTCTGCTTCGCCATCTTCTATATGGGCATATTCAGATATACCATCTGGAAGTTTTGTTGGCGTTATACCAAGTGGGAACTTAGCATTAGCAAACAATACTTCTATCAACTGACCAAAAGCAGCTAGTACTTTTGTTTTAGTTATTTTAACAAATACTCTAGATTTTTCTCTTTCAGTAAATGCCATTTCAGAACCATAGATACCTCTATAGTTTCTGTAGGCTCTTAGCCAACGGCTTTCGTCAAATAATCTAGAATCTTCAGAACGTATAAATTTTTCTTTTATATATCCTGCTAAATTACTGTAATCACTTAGGGGCTGTTGCTCACTAGATTCATCATCTAATGCTACTGTATTATCTGTAGTATCCATTATATATCCTTATGGGATTAGTAGTCTCTTTCGTCTGCTTTTGAAAACACACTTTTGTCAACCATATTAGATTTTACTTTAGGCGCATCTTCATTTTTTCCGCCTTCTTCTACTTTAGGCATATTGTCAGCAGGTCTATTTAGACTAGTATTAGTCTCATCAAGATCGCCTTGTTTATATTTTTGCATTATGTTTGGCATTTATTTCTCCTTAGTTTTTGTTTTGGGTATGTACTCATTAATAAATTTAACAAGCCATGGGTTGTCTCGTAAGACTGTATGAAATATATTAGTTAAATTATTTACCACAATCTCTTCTGAGCTGTCCTCTTCTAGAGGTGCTCCTTTTTGATTAAGGCCACTAACATATACACATGAATGTAGAATCTCATGAATTAATGTATTTAATTTATCATGTGGTTCTAAATTAGCATTGATCTGTATGGAGTTTTCACGTTGTAAAAATTGTCCATAGCAATCAGTTAAGTTATCTTTTTTAAAACTTGCGTTTTCTTCTTTAATTGTGACTTCAGAAAAACCAACAATTAACTTTTTATTATTTATATCCATTAGTATCCAAACATTGTATCTACAGGCTTATAGCCTTGGTTTTGAGAGAATGATGAAAAGCCACTTCCGTGTGGATTAATGGGGCGTGACATACAGCCGTATCGTAATGCATCGTAAGCATGATCTTCTGCATGTGTATCTACATCTTCTGGATTATTCTTATCACATGGTAACAGAGGTAGTGTTCGAATAATATTTAAACAGTTATTAAAGAAATATAATGAAGGTTGTTCTGTTTCTCCGCTAGCAGATAGTCTTCTATGTATTTCTAATTTACCGTTAATTCTACTTTTAGGGGAACGATCAGAAGGTCTCCATCTACAACCAGCCGTTATCATTGTTTCTGCAATGCTTGGTCCTACATCTCCTCGTTTTGCCCAGGTACTAGAATCTAATATACCATATCGTATGTACTCACCTTGCTCTAAGTCTAATACTTTATAGGCAAATTGGTCAGCTACAACCTTTTTAGTATACAGTTCTCTATATACATATAGGTTATTATCAAAATCTATAGCAAACCATAGTACACAAGCTGGTGACGCATATCCCCAGTCACATGCCCTAAATCTATGCCAATTACTAGGTATCTCAAATGGTTCAACAACATGCACACCTTTATTAAAGTCTGGAAATGCTGCATCTTCATAAGCTCCCCAATCACCATCTAGAAACTGTTTTCTTTGAGTTTCTGGTAATGAAGCTAGCATAATATAATAATCCTCGGTTTGCATTAAGTAAGGATTATCTTGAAGTTTAGCTGGTATAAACCGCCTTGATATTTTTCTTACACCTATTGGTGTTTCAACTTCTATATTAAATTTAGTATTAGGTACTGCTGGGTCAACAAACATTTCTTTAACCCAAGTAGAGCCAACGTTTCCAGGATTACCTGTAGCTCTCATAAATACTGGTATCTCAGGATCTACTGATCTAAGAGATGATCTTAAAAAATTATATATATCTGGATTGGGATATTGTGGTAGCTCATCGACTCCAATCCATGTATAAGACTGACCTTGATATCTAAGTACGTCAGTAGTATTTTCAGCATATCCAAATTCTATTTTTGCTCCTGATGGAAATCTCCATTCTTTTTCTTGTTCTCTCCATTTAGCACCAGGATATGCTTTAGGGTATAGTTGCTGTGAGTGATTAATTAAATCTCTTAGCTCTGGCATAGAACGTCTTAATAGTAAACATCTATGTTTTGCTTTATCACAATAACGTAATGGATCAATAAGCATAGCGTAGGATTTACCTCCGCCTCTTGCTCCACCATAAAATACTTCTCGTTCTGAGGCAGCTAAGAATTGTGTTTGTGGCCCACTGTTGGGTTCAAATATAACTTCTTGTTCTTTTACTGCTTCTTGTACGTTTGGTGGTATATTGTCTAGCTCATCTTCAATTAATAAACCTTGCTTACCCTCAATAAGATCATCAGCTTTTTTAATAGCTTCTTTCTTATTTTTTAATTTCTTTTGTGCATTGTGATAATCATCTTTAGCTTTTTGTACTTGTTTAGCTATATCACTAATGCTAGCTTTAGCTGATCGTTTAGCTTTGGCTATAGTTTTCTTTTTCTTTTTAGGTGGTGCTACATCATTCATTTCTTGACAGCACCTTTCTTAAGCCTGGAGCAGATATATATCTGCCTGTTTTTCTTTCTATCCATCCTGCAACTTCTCGATAGGAGCAACTTTTTAAATATTGTTTTGCTTGCTCTATAGCTTCAAGTTCCTGTGGAATTGGCTCTAATAACTTATCATCTTGTTCACTTACTTTGTATCCAAATGGAACAGTTCTTGCAATTCTTTTTCTAAGACCTAGACTCATTGTTTCGTTTTCCATATAACATTGTCCACGACCAACTATTTAATTTTGCTGAATATTTATGTATAAACTTTAATATATAAGTATTCATTAGGCTTCCTTTGCTGGTAGTATAAATATACCATGAGCAATCTTAGCATCAATATCTATTTTTTCTCTTTTAATTATACCTACTCTATCTAGTATTTGTTTGGCTGCTTCCATTCTAATACTAGCACCAGGCATAGAGCCATCATCGTCTATTGCGTTGGCTATACTTAAGGCAGCTTTCGGTGAGTGAGCTGCTAATACCGTTTCGGCACGTTCTATGATCTGGTTTTTTAAACCCTGTACCACTTTCGGATATGAGGTGGGAGCATAGCCTGCAATTTCTGCTGCTGTTCTAGGATCACCTTGAGCTTCTCCAAATAGAACAGACAGAAATGTCTTCTGCTTTTCAGTTAATTCTGTTGTTTCTTTTTTTTCTAGAAGCATACAACAAGTATTACTGCGATAACTGCAATACCTAAAGCTATCTGCTTATGCTTTGGCATAGCCATAACTTTGTTCTTAATCCATATTAATTTTTCCATGTATTTTCCTTTACCATTTTATTTTGTCAGCCCAATAGGCAGCTGACATCTTACCTTTTGCAATGTTACTTGCGTGTCTAGCCTTAAATGATTTGCGTTTAGCTTTCATTTTAGCAGACTCTCCTGATTTAGGTTTGCCAGCAGTGCTAGCTCCCTGTTCACCAAAACGAATTGTCTTAACTTTGTCACCCTCTTTAGCCACTACTATGTGGGATTTAGTAGGATGCTTTGGAGTTCTTTTAGGTTTATTAAAACCTTCTACTCCAGCCCTTTCTAATCTTGGGTCTTTGCTCATGTTATTTTTCTATACTGCTTTACTTTTTTAGCAACAGACTTAGGTTGAGCAGAAAACTGTTTACCTTGTGCTTTAGCTTTTCTTTTAGCCGCAGTAGTTGCAGCGTATTGTCCAGGAGTTAAAGACTTAATAGCTTTAGCTGGAAGATAACGCTCACCAGTTACAGAAGATTTCTTACCTGATTTGGTTTGCCACTTCTGTTTACCCCATGACTTTAAACTTTTTTGACTTTTAGCTAGTGCCACAGTTATGCCTTGTGTATTTTTTGTACTTCAAACTTAGCAGTTAATGATGCACCTTTATGTTTTTTAAACTGTCCAGTGTGTTTCATTAATTTATAAGCAGAGCCTGCTTTCATCCAGTGAAAACCTGCAGGTGCTTTTACGCCCTTCTTCATCCTTTGTATCCTCCGCCAGCTTTTTTATAAGCCTTGGCTAATGCTTGTGCTTTACGAGCAGACCATTGTCCTGCACCAGTACCGTGTGATGCTTGTGATTTAATCCTGTTAAAGATTTGTTTTCTTTTACCAGGTTGGGTATAGTTGCCTGCTTTGTTTACTGTACTTTTAGGATTTGCCATATTATTTTAAGTTGTTATGAAATTCATCTAAAGCATTGTGTTCGCAATTAATACAACCACAACTAGGACATTGGGAACCATTACTGCAATGACAGCTATGGTTACAATGTCTACAGCCTGATGGCCTTTTTTCTTTTTCTACTGTTGGTCCGAGTCCGTTGTCTAGTTCCATTAGGATTTTGCTCCTTAGTTTTTTTGTTTATTACTTCTACTAATTCTGCAAAGTTCATAGACTATCTATTCTTACGTCTTTCCATCATTCTTTTGTAAGCTGCTGTGCCTTTGCCGCTTGTAACTGCTTTGCTTTGATTTTTAACAATGCCGCCACCGCCTTTTACAGCGTTACGTTTAGGACCAGCCTTGCCTCTACCAGCTTCTCTAAGAGCATCTCTACCAGTGCTACCACCAGCTTTCTTTTGAGCATCAGACATAGCAGATTTTCTAGCACGCATGTCAGGACCTTTTTTGATTCTGTTTTTCATAGGCTTGCCAGCACGTCTTTCTTTAGCTCTGTCTTCAATTATTTTCATTCTTTGTTCTTTAAGTTTTTGACTCATTTTAGAGTCTTTGCCCATAACACTACCTACGGTAGCTAGTAATGAAGCTAGTCCTAGTCCAGGTACAGCCTTACTTAGTACTTTAGCTGCTGGGCTTTTAATGAATGATTTTAGTGCAGTTACTGCTTTTGGATTTGCAGCAAGCATCATTGCGCCTTTTGCTCCTGTAGTAGTATTCTTACCTGCTGATAATAGTTGTGATGTTTTTGTTACCATTTTGGGTTCTCCTTAGTAAGATGGTTTTGGTTTGGGTTTAGTTTTTGGTTTAGGTTTCTTATTATACATAGTGGTTTCCTTTGATTTCTCAATTTTTTTGCCGAATATTTGCGCATGGCGAGACTTTGACATGCTATAAAACTTGCCATTGATCATTTCTTTGCCGATAGATCCGTATATTTCTCTGATTGCCATGTAGTTTTTCCTTATAAACCAGTAGTTTCCGTGAATGTCCATGGTTGTTTAGTGTTTTTATCTGTGTGACCCATTGGTAACTACT
>Ga0115004_10005239_pt1 | contig 10259 bp, 6 predicted proteins | sample ArcticOcean_MG_C_10_FD_88737 | JGI IMG/M metagenome (GOLD analysis project Ga0115004, IMG submission 88737) | Marine microbial communities from western Arctic Ocean - ArcticOcean_MG_CB11_90 | ecosystem: Environmental > Aquatic > Marine > Oceanic | place: Arctic Ocean: Canada Basin | collected... | reverse complement strand
GTGATTTAGGATGTATTTATGCTGTACCTATTTTTCTATCTGCTAATTCAATATTCTCAGATACGGATTTTTTTGTAGATTTTGGTGATGGTACTGTCGTAGAAAATAATCTTTCTGCATTTCATACCTATAAAACGTCTGGTAATTTTCGAGTTACTTTAGTAGTAGCTACTAGTAGTGGTGAGTTATTTAGTTCTAACAATAGTTTTAACGTTAACGTTAAAGATCCAGTTCCAGATCTAATTTTTATAGCGCAAGATGCAGGTACCCAAAGTGAAAGTGAAAGTACTGTTAGGTTTTATATTACTAGATTTAATAATATAGCTACGTCGCGAGAATTATCAGCTAATGATTATAAGATAAATTTAAGTGTTAATGGTAATAACTCTCCGTTGCAATTGGAAAGTAAATATCTAGATAATATGAATTTCCAATATCAAAATAAAAGTTTTTTCTTTACTTCACCAGATGAAAATTTTGAAGTTATTGATAGTTTAAAAACAAACAGTACTTTTATTTACGGTAAATTATCTTCAGGTGAGCTTATTCTAACAACGGTATCCGCAGATGATACTACATTAGTAGGTACTTCAGGTTTTGGTAGCTTTCGTTATTACGAGCCGACTTATCAATGATGCTGTAAGTTTTTTAAGGCTTCAATTTCTTTACCTAACCTTTTAACTTCTTCAATTAGCACTGGAATTAGACTCGTATAATCTACTGTAAGATATCCATCGCTATTTTCTTTAACTAAACTTGTATCAATATTATACAAGTCTTGAGCTATAATTCCTTTACCTTTACCAGTTCTTTTAGACTTACTATTCCAATTAAATTCATAACCAGTTAAGTTACTTACAAAACTTTCTGAATCAATAGGAATTAAATTTTCTTTTAATCTACTATCTGAAGTAGAAAAAGCTGTAATATCATTTGTAGCATTTATCGCTCCAGTAACATTTAAATCACCAACAATATTTGTAGCTTTTAGGTTTGTTACCCCGCAAACTCCTATTGTATTGTTAAACGTTATTCCACCGTTAAATGTACCTGCACCGTTAAAATTAAAGCTTGATGCAGTTAAATTACCGGTTATTAGTGTATTACCCGTTACAATAATATTATTATCAAATGTACCTGAACCCTTAACGCAAAGATTACTATTAGTAGTGAGATTATTACAGGCAAGTATAGTAGTATTAACTACTAATGAATTATCAAAAGAAGAACTATTACCTGCACTACCTAAGGTTAAAGCTGTAAAATTACCTGAACCATCAGTAATTAGATTAGATGATGTTAGTTGCCCGTTAGAAAAGGTTTTTATTAAACCTTTATATGTATCGTTTATATTTCTTCCTTGTAAAGTTGCCATTATTTCTCCTCTAATATTTTAATTCTATTGTTTAAATTTTTTACCTCTTCGATTAAGTATGGTATAATTTTTATATAATCTACTGATAGATAACCTTCATCATTTTCTCTGACAGCCGAAGGTATAAGTTCTTTAACTTCTTGAGCTATAACACCAATGCCTTCTCCTGATTGGTTAGCTTTTTCATTCCATTCATACTTATAACCATTTAAGCTATTAATAATTTTATTTGAATCATTAATCTTAATAATGTTATTTTTTAATCTACTATCTGAAGTAGAAAAAGCTGTAATATCATTTGTAGCATTTATCGCTCCAGTTACTGATAAACCACCAGATGTAACATTTAAACCGCCGTTCAATGTTGTACATCCATTTACAGTAGCTGTACCGGTAACCCCTAAAGTACTACAAACACAAACAGCTCCAATTAGGGTCGACGTGGTAGCAACGTTTAATACATTTAAATTTGTAGTACCGCTGATATTATTCGCACCACTACCGGCTACAGTAATTTGGTTTGCTACTGTTATACCACCATTTTTAATATCTACTACTTTTGCAACTACACTATTCGTACCACCATCTACAATTAAAGGTCCAAACACTTTGGCTCCAGACCCTTGCTGCCCCATTGCTAACGAACCAACAATACCACTACCATCTGATAATACTGATAATGCATTAGGTTGTCCGCTTCGATTACTGTTCTGAAAAACTGCAGCAGCATTTCTATTGCCACCACAGACTGCTGGCATGTTACCATTATCAGCTATTTTTATAATTGAAGGGTATGTGAAAGCTATTATTTCACCGGCTAAACCTGTTATATTGGTACTCATCTATAATTATTTATCTAATAGTACTGTCTTTAAAATGGGTATTCTTGCACCAATTCTCTTTGTTACAATAGTCTGTATAATTTTATCTTGATATTCATATAAATTAGTCATTATTCTGTTTAATGTATTACCGTTTAACGTTTCATTTATACCTGCAAAATATTGTTTTTGATCAGTTAAATCTAATTGTTTTTTATCTTCATAAGATATTTCCAAGAAATCTTTAAATCTCAAATAACCATTTGTTTCAACTGTATCGAAAACTGCAAGTAATTGTTTATTTAAATTTGAACCTAATAAATTTAAATTAAATAGGTGTCTATATATGGTTGAATTAAACGTAATATTATTAAAGTATTCATCATTTAGGAATATTTCACTTTTCTTAAAGAAGTTTGGTCTATTTGTGTTTAATAAAGAAACGTAGTTATTATTTTCATTAAAACTAAATATTCTTTTATTTGACCATAACAATAACTTATCTGTATCTTTTACATCGCTATCTATTATTTGCAAACCATTAGCCGCTATTGTGAATTTATCAAAATCAGGAAGGTCATCCCATTCCGTTTCAAAAGCAGAAAATCTATCAAATATTGTATTCCACATTGAGACTGAATCGAATGAGATATCAATAGTAAATCTTTTAATATTTTTTGTTTGGGTATTTACAAAATATTTATATACATTTTTTGTAGTTTGTAAGTAGTAAACATTGCTATTATTTCCTGAAAAGACTATTTTTCTAGGTAACTCAAATAAACCGATTAAAGGTATAGAAAATTCAAATGGATTACTTGTTAATACATATCTATCGACTTCACTAAAATTATTTGCATTTAATACTAAAACTCTATAAGTTTTGGTTAATATATACAGTAAGTCAAATGTTTTATTATAAGTCATACTAATGAACTCGTTTTCAGTAAACAACTTTACATTAGCATATCTAGATTTAAAAACAAATTTATCACTAAATTTCTTTATACTCTTATCACTAAAATCATATACAAACACGTTTTTATTACCATATTCTATATATGTGTTGTCATTAAAGTTAGTAAAATCATTACCTTTACCTCCGATAGTTTCCAAGAGTTTAATTTGCCGAACACCAGTACGATCTTTATTAATTATTGTTTTAGTGTCAGTTTTATATATTTGTTGTTTATCTCTATCATTTAAATAAAGAATATTATTTTCTTTATCAGCTGCTATACTAGTAATATTTTCAAATCTCATCCTACCGTCTATACCAATTGAATCTGCGCTCAATACTAAATCAAACATTGTATCATTTCTATCTAATTGATATGCAAATAAGTATGAACTCGTTGTAACAAATAATGTATACTCCTCAGGTTCTTTTGTACTGTTAAAAGATACAGTATTCATTTTATCTACTTCAAAAAATTGTTCATTATAAGCAGAGAAACTAATTAAGCTTGGGTCAAGACCACCAGAAATAAATCTAACATCAGATGATACCCATTGCCATTCAGTACCTGTAGATGTAGTAGATAATACTGCATAAGCATTAAAGTCTGTAGGTATCAAAGGGTTATTAACATTTACAAATCTAAATAAATCTATAAAATTATCATACAATAAATTAAGTTTAAAATTTATTGAATTTTTATTTATTATTTCATTAGGTTTGAATAAAATATCATCTAACACATATGAAGGATTTAATTCAGTAAAAATAGTTCGATCAAAGAATTTGTTTGAATTGATAATATCAGTATTAATATTTTCTACAACTGTTAGTTTATCAACTTGTAAAGTTTTAGTTTTATAAGAATTATTACCATCATAGTTATAATAACCAGTATAATTTATACCATTTAAAGTAAATTCATTACCATTTGTAAAAGCTATTTTTTTTGATGTAGTTAAAGACTTATATTCATCACTAGAATTATTTTCTAAATCTTGACCTATATAAAAGTCGGTTGTTATATTATTTACGGTCATATTTTTAATCGATATTATAAATTAATTTTTGTTGAGATGGTGTAACTACTTCTACAGAGCTCTGTAAGTAATCTATTAATTGTTGCTTTATATCATTATTTATATCCATATCTTTAATGTTAATATTAATATAATTGCTGATATTGCCTGGTATATTATAAGTAAATAATGTATATTTCTTCATTACTATTTCTTGTACCACATGGTACTCTAAAATATAGAGGGTCGATTTGTTTTGTCTGTAACTCTAAATAATTTATCAAACTTTGATCCAATGACGTGTTGTATATCTTTAAATTTTTTAATATACCGCCTGAACTATTATAAGAAATATCTTTTACTATTTCATCAATAGGTGTATTTCGTATATTTTGTGTATTAATAAATAATTCAGGGTATAAAATTCTTTCAATTGGTATTAAATTAGGATTAAAAGTTACTTCCCCGAAAGTTAACCCGTTATTATATAATTTTATTTTACCAGCGTTTAAATCTAAATCAATATTTAAATAATTTTTAATAGAAACGTTCGGTACAACAAATAATATCTCAACATTTGTTACACTTTCAGATTGTATTAGTAACATCTCTCCATCCCAAGCACTTAATGATGAAACTGGGTTAGACCATGTAAATACTGAATGACCTGTAGCAGATATAGGAGGACCTGCATTATTCCATTGTTCAGTTAGATATTAACGTCGATTAAAGAATTAAGATTAAATTTAAATACCAATTGATCTCGATATGAGTTATACTTTTGATCAATAGCATGATAATTAATAGGTGTAAAATGCGTTATATTAAATGGTAATTCTTGGAACTTATTAACTAAACTACCATCAAAACTTACTATGTTATTATAATCTAGTAATTCAAATCTTCTATATTTATATATACCATTAATATACTTCGAACTTAAAGTAGTGGAAGTACTAAACGTAGAACCTGATATACTTTGTGTTGCTGCGTAAACTGTACGTTTCGTAGTATCCATCCCAGTCAGTATTAAATTATATGTTTCTTCAAGTTGACCTGTACCTGCATTGATCTTATCTATAACTATATTAGATGATAAGTCTCTTGCAAATGACATTATCTTTAATTCTTTATTTTCTTCAATAAAATCTATCTTATAACCTTTATTTACTGTTTCACTGAGTTCATATGCTGATAATTTAAATCTTTCAGGTGTAAATTCTTGTATAAACCCCGTACCACCAGATATGTTTATATATTGTACAAATAACCTACCATTAACTGAATTAATATCGAAAATCTCACTGTTTGTACTATCTAAAATTGGATCTTCTGTTTGATTTACGCTCAAGCGATCGAAAACAATTCTAGCTTTACCATCTTGTATGAAATCAAAGAAAACTTGAAAATTACTCGGGGCCGCGGCCGACATACTTCTTATGATTGAAAAATAATTTTCATCATATGATTGACCTTGTATTATACCACTACTTAACTCAGAAGATAGTACAGTAGAATTTACAAATGCTTCTCCAGGTATAAATTGCTTGGATATAAATCTGTTAATATTGTCTAATGAACATGCAACTTCTTCATCCAGTTTGGTTGGTTTATTACCAACTAGAAATCTATAACCACCGCTTATTTTTGGTACTATACTGGTATATGATGATGATAACGGGTCAAGTAAATACTGATTTTGAAGAATTGTATCTTCTACCGGTATGAGGTTATTTAAATCTAAATTAATAACAATACTATCACTAAAATATCTGTTTGTAACAAAAAATACATTATTATAACCATGATAAGTTCTACTCTTATATGATTTAATAATTTCTAGCAGTAAGTCACTACGAGGACCTTGATCTGCTGGAAACCTTTCATTTAAGATTTCCCCGAAATAATTAGTTTTAATTAATTTATTATCACATACTAAAACTATATTATTATTCTGTTCTATATAGAGTACATCTAAAATATTCTCTGTACCACTATATGTATTAGATCGTAATAACTTAAAATTATTATCGTATATATGAAGTACATTGCCTTGTGGTATAAAGATAAAAGGTGTAAAGAAAAAATTATTTTTTATAGTAAATCCATCTTCATATAAATTACCAGCCAACTGGAATGAATCTAAAGATGAAAGAGAATCTAATTCTAACTCAAAACCGACATTAAAATCCCTATTAGGTATTGATTGTATATCTAAATTATCATAACCTTTAGTTTTATTTAAATCGACTTCACTAATATCTTGCAGTTGAACAGCTGAGGTTTGAATATTAAATGAATCTTTTAATAATTTATCCTTTTGACCGTCAATATAAACATCTATTTGCTTACTATTAATACGCTGATAACCATAAGATGCACTCGGTTCAAATGTTAAATTACTCTTTAGGTCATAATAAACTAAATCTTTTTCATTATTTTTAAAATATTCAGCTGCTTGAGTAGTATTATCAAAAATATTTGAATCACCAGAAAATGATAAAGTATATGAATTATCTTTAGGTATATAATATCTATCAAACCATATACCTTTAGTTATACCATCTCCCTTTAACCATGTGCATAAGTAATCACCGAAAATGTCATTAGACTGTATATCATTTATACTCTGAAAACCTAACAAATCCCCACTTTGTAATACAACTAAACTTACATCATTTTGTAGTACTAAAAATTCTTGATCTTCTATAAAACTATTTTGTAATTTATTTTTATTTGTATCGGTAAGTTTAAATACTTTATCACTAAAATATGGGTTAGTTGCTGCAAATGAACCATTAACAGCTAACCCTGTATCATTAATGTTAATTTTTCTAAAAGGAAATAAATTATCTGGTAGCGTAAATGCTGTATAATCCTTTGATCCAATTTTATACTCTTTATCAAAAAATGTATAATTTAAAGATATATTATCGAAATCTTTTTCTTTACTCTTTTGATTAGTAAAATTTTGATATTCTCTACCTCTATATTCTAAATTGTCATCTCTATTTTCTAACGGCCCTCCATAGGCAATGTTATCGTTAGATATATGATTCTTTAAATTAAAAAACTTTAAATTTGCATAATTTTTATCACCGGTTATTACATTTGAGTAAGTATAATAAGTTAAAAAATCATATTTAACGCCACTAATTGTATCATTTGAAAGTTTATAATTGTCTTGAAAATCATAATATATAAATTGATCAATATTATCACTGTTTAATAATTTTATTTCATTACCAACCTCTATTGTACCATTTAATATTCTTTCTTCATTTGCTGGTAGAAGTCCTATTGAATTAACAAATGCTGATAATACTGTATTAACAAATATTTGATAACCATCAGAACCACTAGATATTGATGTAGCATTTGTTGTTAACATTGTTATTGTAGTAGTAACAATCTCATCATTTTTATATAATCTTAATTTATGATTTACACTATCGTAAAAATAATTAAAATAATAGTTTGATGTTAATGGTAGAAATGTACTATTTAAAAATTTAAAAACTAATGACTTACCTCCACCAGGATTAGGTGTACCATCACCATCAAATAAGAATTTTGGAACCCTACCATCAAAAAGAGATACAGTACAAAACTCGTTGTTTATAAAATCTACTAAAAATTTACTACCAGGTAAATTTTCTATATCTATATTAAATGAAATTGGTGAGATCTTATCATCATTAGTAGTGATAGTTTGAAGAAAAAAACCAGCACTTAGAGCACTTAGTGTAGATTTAAAATTTAATTTAGTATTTAAATCTTGAACAGATATTTTTTTAGTTAAATTAAATAGATCATTAGAGGTTTTATCTTTAATAAGATTATTAACTGAATAATTTTTTATAAAACTATCATTAGCACTTTTATTAATATTATACGTTACTAAATTTAGACCTTGTAACGTAAATTTATCTTGATTAATAAATTCTAGTTTATTATCAGAATCTTTAAAGTATAAAGGTGATAAAGCACTTAAATTTTGATATGTGGGTGATAAAGACATCTATTAATATTTATAATGAAAATTATATATCAATTTCCATATATGTATTTAAAACTAAAGTATTGAAATTCAATTAAATTAAATTTGTACCAGAATATATATCTTTTAATATAATTTCATCAATACTATTGTTTATAGCACTTAAAGATGATATATCACTATTTGAATTTAAGTTTGCATCGTCATAAAATGAAAATATATTACTATTATTAACTGTTGATATATACTGAAAGAAAGTATAATATTTCGATATTTGGCTCGTTTCTAAACCCCTATCTTCATTTAGAATTCTAAAATTATTTTCTAAAACCAAATTATTACCACTAATATCTAGCATATATGTAAAATCTCCTACACCATCTGGTAGAACTAAACTCCATCCCCAATCTATATTGTAGGAAGATATTTCAAAAGTACGATTACTACCTAGATATCTAAAATCATAACCACTAGTTGGATCAGTATTTAACATATAATATCTTTGACTGAATTTTTCATATGCTACTATAGGTTTAAAATTATCACCACCTGATAATGTATCAGAAATTTTTATTTCGCTACCTAAATTTTTACCTAAACCAGAGCTAGGCCGGCCTTTATTATCAAAATCTTGATTAAATTTATTTTTTATAGGTAATATTTTGGATCTATTAACGCTGAAAAAATCTACAATACGTTTTAAACTAGCTGGATAGTTTTCAGAAAATTTATTAACATTACTATCAATTAATTTCATACTACTAATTAAATTATCAATATTAGCATAATCTATATCATTAGAATTTAATAAAAAGTTAGATATTTTTTCATAAACTTTTACACCTAATGTATTTGGGTCTTTATCATCTCCTACGATTTGACCTATTATATCAGTAAAGAATTTAGGATTATCCCTTAAATTAGGTTGGTATAAATAGCTTATAAAATTATCTTTTTGATTATTATCTTCATTTACCTTACGAAATTCTTTACTACCACTTACCGGTACAATATTAAACGTGTTACTATCACCAACTAACGGTACATTGTTTGTAGTCGCTTTTGCTCTTAATTTAATGTTATTACTTTGCCCATTATATTGAAATGCTCCTTTAAAGAAACCACCATTTATATCAGCTGATAATATTCCAAAATCACTAGATATAGTAGCATTCAAAGAATTATTATTTTCATCGAGCAAATCTATAGATATTGTATTATTTTGAGAACCATTACCAAGAACTAAATTATTAAGATATTTTGCTGGGTAATTGTTTAAAGTTTTAACTCTAACGGTAAAATATATAATTTGATTCTGAAAATAATTAGAATCGAAATTAAAAGTAGGGTCATTATAACCATAACCGTCGATACCAGTGGTAGAAAATACTAACTTATCTACCGGTGGATTTTCTGTAATTATAACTCTTGTACTAGCAGTAACCTGATTTAACACAGGTAATTCATTTCTTGGTAAGTTATAATATTCTCTTTCAGGGTCAGTCACTGCAGTAGTATCAAAATTTGCAAATATATCAATTATAGTACTAGTTTGAATTGTATCGTCTGATGAGGAATCAACGGGTACTTGTTTTAGTGCGCCCCTAGGGGTAGGAGCTGGTACATCAAGTTCTTCTGGTTCTGGTGTCCCATCCTCCGGAGCAGGAGTAAGACTAGTGTCATTAACAAGAATTAACCCCGTATTTGCAACCACCGAACCATTAGTTGAATTATCCAATCTTAGTAAAACGAATAACGTTTCAACACCCTCAGTTAATTGATCAAAATTTGGAATTATATTAAAACTAGCTGAATTATTGTTGATAGTTACTGAACCGGCAGAAACATCAAAATCTTGGTCATTGATAGGTGATTGAATCACTCCGAATGACCAATATAAAGTTGTACCATTTGCAACATTTGCCGTAGTAACGTTAATCGGTAAATTGCTACCTTCATCAACATTACTGGCAGCTGCAACTATGCTATAAGTAGGTAATGGTGTTTCAGGTGTGATACTAGTATCATTTATAGTTATAGATGGTGATGTTGCAACTACCGGGTAACCGGCTTCAAAACTTTTAAT
>Ga0115004_10005238_pt1 | contig 10260 bp, 3 predicted proteins | sample ArcticOcean_MG_C_10_FD_88737 | JGI IMG/M metagenome (GOLD analysis project Ga0115004, IMG submission 88737) | Marine microbial communities from western Arctic Ocean - ArcticOcean_MG_CB11_90 | ecosystem: Environmental > Aquatic > Marine > Oceanic | place: Arctic Ocean: Canada Basin | collected... | reverse complement strand
TAGCATTCGTTCGCGCGAAAATGATAACGGGAGATCGTTCTAGTCGTTCTAGTTGTTGTTGTTGTTGTTGAAGTAGTAGTACTCGTTGTCTCATCATACTCGTCGTCATACCTGGTCTTTTTTGTTCACAAAACTTCCCCAACGGCAACGAAGAAAAAAGAGGGAGAAAAAAACGAAAAACGAAAAAACGCTCGGTTTTAATGATCAACAAAAAAAGTCAAAGATATACACGCATACATAATATACATACGTACACATAGATAATGCCGAAACTAGATTTAACGAAGGTGGACGAACTGGAGAGCGATGATGGAAGCAGTTCGTCTTCATCGGAGAGCGATCGCGATGAAGATGAACGAAAGCATCTGCATCTGCATCCGTTGCAGACGAAGAAGAAGGAAGTGAATTTGCGAGATCAGAAACGGTTCGACGTGAACGATGTTCCGGAGGAGATACGGAAGATGATCTTGAACCCGTGGGATTTACCGAAGGAAAGTGATCGAGATGACGAAGAAAAGGCGGGAGCGGGAGAAGATGATGCAGACGAGTTGCCTGCGTCTGCGTCTGCGTCCAAGAAAAGCGAAGAACCGAAGAGAGACCCGCCAAGAGCGCGATGTCCAGAAGGAACGGAGTTACCGTACCCGTGGGAAGAAAAAGTCGGTAAACCGCATCATAACGAAAAACTGATGAGACGTTTTTTAGAAGAACCAAAGCTCTACAGACAACCGGATGGTAGTTTGAGTTCTAAACGACGCGAACCGAATCCATGGTCGGTCGCGGCGAGGAAAGACTGGCAGGATTTAGTGCACCATTGCAGAACGACTGGAGGATTGGACGCCTCGGACGGGTACGGCGAAGACGGCGTTTGTTATCGCTATAACGTCGGCTGTTCTTGGGTACAACATAAGCTCTATTTAGAGCAATTGAACATGTTCCCCGAAACGAACGAGCGCGGAGAATACTATGGGTTTGACCCAAAGAAGATCCACCCGATCGATGACGACCCGACGCATTTCATCACGAAAGAAGTCGCCGCTTCGCTACGAAAACTCGAAGCGCGCGGTATACACGGCGTCAAGCTCGAAGCTCTGTACAAAGAACACTCTCAGAGCTGCGGTGGTTGGCATTGGGGCGAAGGCGAAATCCCGTCCGAAAGAGACGACTGCGTCCCAGAAATGACCGAGGAAGAACTCGAAGCCGAAGAAGCGCTTCTCGCGCGCTCGCGCGAAGAAGACGATTTAAAGTCCAAGCCAGATACTTTGTTTTGGCAAAAATATATCGAAGACATGGTTCAAGAAGACGCGCGTTTCTCCGTGTAATGAAGACTTTGCTCTGACCATACTCTCTCTCGCTCTCGCTCTCTCGCTCTCTCCATACTCTTCCTTTTTTGCCGTTTTCTAAGAAACCAAAACTAGGCAGCATCAGCGGTCGTAATTTACTACTAAATAAAAAAATAGTACGCTGAAACTTCTTCAGAAAAAAACACTAAGAACGCTCTTTTATTTCTTAAAAGAACGAGCAGTAAAAGAGGTACGCTGCTCGTTTTTCCTTCTCCCGTCTTCCAATCGAATCGCTTTCTTTTCTTTTCCTCTCTAGCGTGTTCTCTGGACATCAATCGCTTCTCTTACTCGTGTCTCTCGTGTCCGTCGAAATCGGAGACTTTTCGTTTTCCCTAAAAAACGAGAATCGGAGGAGGAAGCAGTAGAAGAAGAAGGCGGCCGCATGTTAAGACTTTGCTGAAAGCGAACTTATTCTATGACCACGCGCGCGACCTTAAGAAGTCAGAAGAACACTCTCGATTGAAAGATTGAAAGATCTCTCCCTTCAATCGATTGATTCCGATCGGCTCTCATCTGTTCATAGTTTAGCTCGTTCGTACTGAACGAATGCGACTTGAACGGACGGCGCTCGAGATCGTTTTTTCACTTTTTTTCACTTTTTTCACCTTTTTAGTCTTCGTTTCTTTTCTACATTTGGGGCATTTTTGGGGCATTTTTGTGTAAAAAAGACCTCTTTCTTGAACTGACGAGTAGTTATTCTTGGAATTTTTGTGATGAACGAACGAACAGAAGAAATTTTCCGAATAAAAAAGAAAACTCGAGTATATGCAATCAGTGAATACGAAGCAAACAAAAGTGGTAGCGACTTCTTCGACTGTTAGGGACGACAGCGCGAGAGAGGGATTGGATGGGGCGGACCAGGCCAAGGCGAGAGTGAAAGTCGTACCGAAGCCGAAACAAAACAACGACCGGGCTTTCACGAATTCGAAGCAATACGAGCAGAAGAAGGATGAACAAGGAGCAGGTCGTAGCAGTAATGACAATAAAAACAGCAACGACGACGGTAGCGCGGATGAAGATGGGTACGTTATCGTCGATGATACGTTCCAAGACGCTTTAGCGCCGGAGGAATCTGAACAAGGAGGGAAGCAACTTATTAAGAAGAAGCCACAACCAAAGCCGAAGAAGAAACAACAAAGTAATAATAATCTTGGCATCATCGAAGATGGCGTTGAGAATATTAACTTGGTGGATCGATCGCTCGGCAGGGCGTTTGGGGGGATTCCAACGCCCATTGGACCGCCTTTACAAGGTAAACCGCCAATATCGCCGGCGAAACAGGCTGAAGAAATGCAGCAGCAAAGGAAAGCGAGTGCGAAGCCTCGTGGGAATAGTCGTAAAATCGTCTCCGCGGTACCGATTGCACCACCGCCGTTACCTTTGAACGCACCGCCGCCAATACCGCCTAATAGTGATCCGATGACTTCAAACTCGGAGAAGAAACAAGGCGGCGCAACGTACGTCCCTCCCTCGCAAAGAAATAAAGCGACGACGACAACTAAAGCGACGAAATCATCGAAGTCGCCATTGGGAAGAAAGGCGACTACGTACGACGAAGCTCGAGGAGATCCTGATTATGATCGAAACGATCCAAATCTCATCAGGGGTGGCGTTATGCATCATCGCGAACAGTTTGGACATACGAGTTTGAGCGGACGTTCAAGTCCAAGCTTGGAAGTGTCAAACGGGGTCGATGGAAATGGTGCAAATGAGCAAAATATGGAAATGAAAGAGAAGCCTTCGGTGCCTGCGCCTCCCAAACTTACGGCTGAGCAGCTAAAGCAGCAAGCGAATGGGCGAGAAATTCGAAGGTTGATTGATACGAATGATATTAACGGAGCTTTAGACATTTTTTATGCCAAAAGAGATTTTGGTGGAATCGACGATGAAGGTTTTAAAGTGCTCTTGCAAGGATGCGTGAAAACTGCTTCGATTCAAGACGGTTTGCGCGTCGTCGAATATGCAAAGACTAAAAAGTTGACGATTTCGCTTCGTAACTTTACTGGCTTGCTTCAAATAATCCCGCAACGCTCAAATCCTATGGATACCGCAGATTTGCTCGGCGCATTAGAGTACGTCATCGATTACGAAGACAGGCGCATTCGAAACTACCACTTTCATTTCTCGAAACTGCTCGTGCAAGAATTTCTCGAAGAAGCGCTACAAACGCTCGATCGCGTTGCAAACGCGCCCGCTTTTGGTCTCCAAGAAAATGGCTTGGCCGCAATGGACGTCCATCTCGAATTTAATCCTAGAAAACCCGGTCAAGTTGGATTAACCATCCCAGTACTAGCGGCTGAGATGCAAAAGAATCTCATGAAGGGTGATTCCGTGTTACTCTCGAGAACGTCAGCGACGAAGAATATCATGACATTGGGTGAGTTACCGAAAAATTCGAAAGCTGCTCTTGAAGCGGCGGGTGAAAGTACGGTAAAACCAATTGATTTGGATCAAGGCGAAAGGCCAGCCCGTCGAAGCTATAACTACAGCGCTGCAGAAGAGTATGAAGCCGAAGTGTGTCAGCTCGGGAACAACGTCGCCGTGCGTTTACTCGGGGTTGATCCGAGAGATTATAGCAGTATTTCAGGTGCTGGTTGGCGCGTCGACAAGTTGGCTAATAGAACGAGTTATTTGCGTCAGTTGAATGCTTTGCAAGATTTAATGGAGATGAAAGGACCGGTTGGAAACAAGGCTGGAGTCGATCCAGGTATTCGTGAAATTTTGCTCGCCGGTTGGGACAACAACAAAAAAGGAATTGAATCCATTCCTGATTTGTGTGCGGCTGAGTTGAACGCAGAAACGATGCACGCGGCTACGAAACAGCGAATGCTCGATATGGCTCAAGATATTCCGGCGATGAAGCACATGAACAAGTCTCAGCACGATGCGTTGCGAGCGGCTTTGTTTCAGCGCATCACTTTGATCCAAGGTCCTCCTGGTACTGGTAAAACGCATACCGCGGTTGCTTTAGTGCAAATGTGGCTAAAATGTCGCACAATGCCAATTCTATGCACGTCTGATTCTAATATTGCGGTTGATAACTTGGTTGATGGCTTATCCAGAGCTGGAGTTAAAGTCGTTCGCATCGGTCGTCCAGAAGCTGTGCGTCAAGATTTGATGCCGTTTATGGTTGAAACCATCGCTGGTATTGAACCAGGATCGAATATGTCAAAAGATCAGCAATATCAAGCCATCAATGGGGTTTTAAGACGCGCGGAAGTTGTTTGTGCCACGTGTGCTGGCGCCGGGAGCGATATTCTTGAGCGATTTTCGTTCGCGGCTTGTCTCATCGATGAAGCCACGCAGGCTACAGAACCGGCTACAGTTGTTCCTATGACGAAAGGCTGTAAGCAAATAGTTCTTATCGGCGATCAAAACCAGCTGCCGCCTACGATTATTTCTCGTGATGCTGACGAAAAGGGTCTCGGTAAGAGTCTTTTTGAAAGAATGCTTTCGCGCGGTATTCGCACGTTTATGCTCAAGGTGCAATATCGTATGCACCCTGCGATTGCACAATTCCCATCGAACAAGTTTTACGACGGTGAATTGCTTTCAGGGACGCCTTCCTCGCAAAGGCGCGCGCCGCAAGGTTTTGACTGGCCTGTGCCCGCAGTGCCTATTGCGTTTGTGGATTGCCCCGACGGCGTCGAACGTTCCGATGGTCCTTCGCAGCATAACCCGATTGAGGCTCAATTAGTTGTCACGTTAGTAAAGAAGTTAATTGCTGAACACGAAGTGTTACCAATTGATATCGGTATCGTGTCACCCTATGCTTCGCAGGTGCGAGCGATCAAGAAGTTGCTCGTCCCTACTCTTGTGAAGCGTACGAGATTTGATGCGCCAGCGGCACCAGATTCTTTGGCCGCCATTGAAGTCTGTTCTATCGATGGTTTCCAGGGCAGAGAGAAAGAAGTTATCGTTTTCTCATGTACGAGAGCTAATAATATGGGTAATGTAGGTTTCTTGGCCGATCGCCGTCGTGTGAACGTCATGTTGACGAGAGCGAGAAGAGGATTAATCGTCGTGGGACATATGTCAACTTTGAAAAGAGAACCAGAGGTTTGGAACCCGTGGTTACAATGGGCCGGTGGATCTGGTTTAATCTGTGGTTTAGCTGCGACTGATTCAGAAGCCGCAAATCGTCTCGCGACTATCGGAATGAGTTCATTCCTTGATATTGGCGGTACTGGACTTGGTGAACAAGTTGAAACGAACGCGATGCTTCATCCGTCTGCTTGGGATGATGCTAGTAGAAATAAAAACGCGGGCATGCATCGTATTGAATCTGGATCAAAGCTCGTGCAAAGAGAACATATTCCAGAAGCGTGGGATGATAGCGACGATGAAAATGCAGATGTTGATGCTGTCGTTCAGAGTGCGAGTGTGAGCTCATTCATTACAACTGAGCTTTCATCTGACGGAGGCGAGGCGTGGAGTGATAACGATTAGAGAGAAAGAGAAAGAGAAAGAGAGACAAAGTATATAATATAAATTTTAGATTCAATCAGAGATGTTTGATGTTGTTATATTTTGTAATTAAAGTAAAAAAGTTCTTACTTACATTTAGCGCGCTTCTTTTCTTTCTTCTCTCGCTTTTCCTTCTTTTCCTTCTTTCGTTTCTTTTTCTCTTTCATTTTTTCGCCGATATCTTCGTCTTCGTTAAATTTAACTTTCGTACCTTGTGAAAACGTCGGCGGCGGAATAAAGTTGACACCAGTTGTTGTTGCTACCGCTGCGTCTGCCACGATACTATCTAAATTGCGCGGGTCTATTGCACTTTGCGCGCCAATATTCTTCTCTCGCAAGACTCGAAGGACGGTTGGTAAATCAAACTCGGCTTCTCGCTGCGCTTTCCTAGCGGGTTGCAAAGCTAACGCGCTATGCATTTCTTTGGCTTTCTCTCTAGAACCAACGACCATTCTTGACGATCGTGCAAGCATTTTCTTTTCAAATATAGGAAGCGCGTAATCGAATCCATCGATTGGACCCAATTTACCTACTCCCTCAAGCAATAAATCTGCAAACAAAACTGCATCGCTGATTGCTTGATTTGCACCTTGCGCTTTGAAAGGTGTCATAGGATGCGCGGCATCTCCAATAACTGTAACGCGACGACGTTTGATGTTGGGAGGACGTAGTACAAGGGGGTCTAACAAGTCACGATCGTAGACGGGATATCCAGACATGCAATCTAATGGCGTACATTTTAACAATTCAGGTATCGGCTGATGCCATTTCTCGCAACGCCGCGTGATTTCTTTTTTTAGCGTCATCGCATCTTTAGTATACATCCGCGCCGTTTCTTCGGAACATGGAAAACTTAATTGCCACATCGTCGATGTAGTCGTAAATGGCATTGCGTACAATCGCGTCGTACCGTCTACAGTTTCAAAAATACGCCTTTTAGCTAAGGGAACTTTGAGTACGTTATCATCGACGATGCCGAGAACGACACATAATCCAACATAGTTCAATCTATCGCCTGGAAGATTTAGTTGCCGCCTAACTGTGGAGAAAATTCCATCTGAACCAATTAAAAGAGCGGCTTTTAATGAACTTCCATCCATCAACGTTACTTCAACGCCATCTTCGTTTTCCTTAAAACTTTTCAGTTTACTATTCCATCTAATTGTGCCTGGGCGAACGGCTTCTACAATTCTCTTCCGAAGAACTTGTCGAGGAATATGAATGAATCTACCGGAGTTTTGAACCTCTTTTCGATCTTTACTCCTTGTCCCGAAGGCTTCGCCGAAAAATCCAATTATGTTTCCATCGCTCGAAAACGTATAATGAGACGTCGAAGGAGCGTCGTCGCTAGATATGTCGACCCCCATCGCGTGCATTGCGTTTGTAGCTTGAACAGTTAAACCATAGCCTTGTGCTCGTGATTCAAAATTTTCATCTGATTCCAAAACTATAACCTCAAATCCTTTCTTCTGAAGAGATACTGCGAGAGCGGCGCCGCCAATACCGCCTCCGGCGACGATGATTTTACCACATTTTGAAACATCAACGTTCGCGTCGTATTCGTATTCATTGCTTCCGTTTTTTCTTTGATTCTTTAATTGTTTAACTATCGACATTTGGTCAGCCTTTGTAAACGCATATTCCAGGTTATCGAGATCTTCTTCTCCGAATTCATGAATTTTTTGTTCGACTGCACGCGCTAAAGCCGCAAATAGTTTCTCTGGGACTTTATCCGCATTTGCAAAATTCCACGCAACATTTGTGAGATCGGTCGTGCTAAATTTTAAAACGCGTTTCTCGGCGGCGTTTGCCAAAGCAGTCACTAACTCTTCGTCAAGTTTTTGAGCTTTTTGAAAACTCCATAATAAGTTTGCTATATTCGCGGCGTCTATATCTTCAACTAATCGAGTAGTCAAAAGAGAACGTCGAACGGCTTCTAAAAGACTAACGTCGTAGATTCCCAAAAATGAACAAGACCATACGAGATTACAAATGTCTTGAACGTTGAAATCATTAAGTATTCTTTCAGCCGTTCTTGCTAGAATCGTAAACAACGCATCATCTTTGTGACACGCTTTTCCAAAAGCGAATGCAATGTTTGAAATATCCTGGGCATTGAAGTCGCTCGCTTTTAGGAACATCCTACGTTCAATCGCTTTTCCGAACTGCTCAAAAAAACGCGCATCTAAGTGCCCTACTTTTGAAAAAGACCAAACGACTAAGCTCAATCCTTGCGCGTTTAACTGCTCAACATGTTTCTCGGCATGCTTCGCCATCGTTGTAAATAAAGCGGCATCGTTTTGCCCCGAACTCGCAAATGCGAAGCATAAGTTCGAAAAATCCTGGGCATTGAACCTCTCGATGCTTCGTTGCGACATCTCAGCTATGGCTTTGAAGAGCGTTTGATCTAAAAAGTTCAATTTCGCTAAAGCCCAAGCAGTCGTCGAAAGTCCTTGCATAGAAAATTGACTTAATGAGTTCGCAGCCGCTTTCGCTAACGCTTTGATTAATAAAAGTCGATTGTTGTTATTATTATCCCCTAGCTTGTTATCTGCAGTCGCGAAAGCCCATAAGATATTCGTAATCTCTTGAGGATTAAATCTATTCTCCCTCGCATGTTTCTCGGCACATATCGCTAAATTCCTGAACAAATCCGAATCGAAATAGTAACATTTAGCAAACGCCCAAATAGAGTTCGCGAGTTCTTGAGGGTTACACTGATCTAAATGTCTCTCAATCGCATGCGATAACTCTTTCACGAAACATTCGTTCATTTTCACTCCAACGCCGCTCTTCGCGACGCCGTGTAGAATATTCGCAAGCTCTCTCCCACGAATACCACCAGCGCTATTCGTATCATTAATAACCTGTTTCGTTCGCTCGATGACTAAATCGAGCGCCTCCGTCCTCTGTTCTAGCCACGACGTACTATTACTATTACCGTACGTCGCATACCTGCCCAGTTTGTTCCAAAACGCGCTTAAATGAATATGATTCATACATTCACGGCTTTCTTCTATAATCTTAAACATCTCCGCAATGGTTTGCGTGTTCTTTATGTTCGCCGTTAACTGCTGCGGGTTCACTTTCTTCCTCTTTACCTCTTTAGTACTCCTACTGACGACGCAGGCGATGATCTCGTTTAGTCCAACCTCTTTCCTCGCTTCGTTCTCGGTCATCCCTCGCTCGATCAACTCCTTCGCCTTCAATTTCATTCTCTCTTTCTTCCCAATCTTCTTCTTTCGATTCTTCTTCTTCTTCTTTTGTTCTTCCGTTCCCGCGAAATTCAAATTGGTTTCATCTTCTTCTTCTCCTTCTTCTTCGTCTTCTGCGTTCGAGCTCATGATATACTCCTTATTAACACACACACACACTCATATAAATGCTCTTTATATAGGTTCTTTGATTTACTCTTAAACGAGTGTTATTATTATTATTCTTATTCTTAGTGTTCTTATATGTTTATTTTTAAGCTATTTATTATTGGAATTGGACTTAGTAGTAGTAGACAGGTAGAGGTTTTGCTGTTGATTTTTGTAAACAGTAAAAGGGTTTAGGGTTTTCAGCATATTTTTATTTTTCTGAAACCCCAAATTCTTGAAATTTCTGTCAGATATCTTACAATCCAGGGACTGGTAAAGGGATAGAGCGTGATAGTAGTATGATAGTAGGTATTGCTGTTAACTAAGTTTTTAGTGACCGAAGAGCCAACGCTCGTTATGTGCAGAGCGAATGATCTGACAGCCAGGAATAATGCATGAATAATGCCGCGTACGTCTTTGTTGTTGTTGTTTTGATGTAATCGATAGCTTTAGATCTCTGTATGATTTGCGTCTCGCGTCGTCGTCCGCAAAGATCTCGTCCCAAGCGTCGACGAACGTATCTATCATGGAAGTGAAGTGCTCTTCGCGTTCTCTTCCTCTTCTTTTTAAGATCGCAGTAGATGATGGAGCCGATGCGATCTTCTTCTTCTTCAGAAGGAGGTTTAGGAATTCTTCTTTCATGTTTTGTTTCGATGCGCGCGAAGGTTTTCCTCGACCAGAGATTGGTAACCCAGTGCGTCCGTCGTGTACGTAAGCGAGTTTGTCAAAAGAGCACCACGAGATCGATTCGTCCGATTCTCCAACGTCCGCTCTCGTGCCATGGCGTTCTTTGAACTCAATCGAGATCGTTGCCATGCGTACCCGCGTTTGATGATCGATTGGAGTTGATGATGATGATGGAGAAGAGACCGATAATCTCCCAAACGTGGCTTGGAAGATCCTATCTTTGTCGAATTTTCGCGAGCAAGTAACGCTACTTAAGACGATCGGTTCTTTTATAAACGTAGAACGCAATATCGATCCTTGCACACCGCGCGCGCACCATAGGGCTATTTTATCAGAGCAAGATAGTGTCTTCTTCGAGTTACCGATCGCTTCTGAAACTCCTTTCGAAAGAATCACGCATCCAG
>Ga0115004_10005232_pt1 | contig 10266 bp, 9 predicted proteins | sample ArcticOcean_MG_C_10_FD_88737 | JGI IMG/M metagenome (GOLD analysis project Ga0115004, IMG submission 88737) | Marine microbial communities from western Arctic Ocean - ArcticOcean_MG_CB11_90 | ecosystem: Environmental > Aquatic > Marine > Oceanic | place: Arctic Ocean: Canada Basin | collected... | reverse complement strand
CTTTGCACAACCATACTTTGCGCAACACTGCCTTGGCAGCTCTGCATGCTCAAGGCCAGTGCTGCCTTTAATTTGTGTTTAGTTTTCCTTTCCATCCTGATGTCGGCTTTGGTCCGGGCACGCCTGGATGATAAGCCCTTGGTCCGGGCACGCCGGGACCATGAGTATGCTGGGTGCAAAGACCGCGGCATCTTCAAAAGACAGCGCTTGACGGGCAGAGCTCAATCCATTCCTCTGCGGCAGCTGGCCGCCTTGACCATTGCTGCTGATGATTTGGAAGACCTTCCGGAGAACACTGAAGATTACGAGCATATGCTCAAGTCTCATGCCTATTACCTCGGCAAGGACCTCTCAGAAACCGCAAACAGATCCACTCCGTATGGTCAGCTGCTTGACAAGATGACCATAGAAGTGGAAGGGGCTCCTTTTGTGTGGTGGTATGTCAATCCGTTCGCTCTTCTGTATTCATTCTGCGAGCTTAGTGCTGTCTTCTGCTCCTTGCTCCGCGCTGCTGGAACTTCTTCAGGGGGGGTGATCCGCATTTGTCTTTACACAGACGAGATGACTCCGGGGAATAACCTACGATGTGACCATGGACGAAAGTTGCAATGCATTTATTGGAACTGTATGGACTTTCCAGACTATGTTCGAAGTCGGGACGCTGGTTGGTTTTTGTTCGGTATGCTGCAGACCAAACACGTTACAAACATTGTTGGTGGCCTGTCTGCTTTGGTCAGCCATGTGCTAAATGTTTTCTTTGGTGGGACTTTCAACTTTGCAATTACTGGGATGACTTTTCCAGGCACAGATGGAGGGGGCGAGTTTCATCTTTTTGGTGCACTGAGTGCGCAGGTTCAGGATGAGAAAGCACACAAAGAAACTGCCTCACTGAAGGGAGCCAGCGGTTGGAAGTGCTGCGGCAAATGTAGCAACGTGATGAACACCGAGGAGGACATCAGTGGCAACCCCAATCTAGTGGATTACAAGACCGCCAGCCTGGACCAATGCAGGCAACACACCGACGAAAGTTTCTATGCTATGGCGGACGACCTTCAGGCCAAACATGGGGTCATCGCCCCCAAGCAGTTTGAGGATCTTGAGAAAGCATATGGGTTGGTGTATGAACCAGCGGGGATTCTCTTTAATCTGCGGCTACGGAGATATTATAGACCATACTCAATTCTGCAGTACGACTGGATGCATAACCTACTGACTTCGTCCGGGGTAGGACAGTATCAGTGCAATGCTTTTATTCGATCTGTATTGGAGCTTGGGACAACTTTGAAAGAGTTGGACGACCTTGTCCAAACTGTTGTTTGGCCGGCAGAAACCACCAGGCTAAGTAAAACTTTCTTCCGAGATCGATACAGCAAGAAAGCGGGGGGGTGCCTAAAGGGATTTGCTGGGGATTGCATGGTTGCTGTGCAGTTGCTTTCCTGGTATGCCTTCACTGTACTGCAGCCTCAGGGCCTAATGTCAGAAGAATGTGTTTGCATGCACCTCTTGGCTAAAATCATTGAGATCTACGGGAGACGCTTTTTTTATTATGTGCCCTTACTTTGGTAAGCCCCGGGGGGGGGAGGGGGGGAGGGGGGGGCTTACCTGACCTCCTGCCTCGTCCCTGCTGGAAGAGAAAATCTTAGACTTCTTGACACTATCAGCAAAAATAAAGATTTTGCTATTGATTTTTGTTGCTTCTAGTAAAAGACATTCATTTCGCCTAGGTTGTATTGCGTTTTTTAACAAAACATGTTGATTTTGTTTGCGTTTTGTTGCATTGTCATAAACAAGATTAAATGTTCCTTTGCGTTTTTCTTTTTTTTTTCCTCGGCCAGTGGGTGGTCAGGGTGGTAAGGGGTAAGGGGGAGGGGGGGAGGGGGGGGCTTACCGAAGTAAGGGCTTTTGTAATAAAAAAGGTCTCCAGGATGCAAGACAGTGCCCTTCATTACTTGCCGGACCTAACCCTCACGACCACGCAACATCACAAGCTTTTTGTGGCATTGCACCCGGAGCTTGCAAAAAAGAAGGTCCATTACTCATTGCATGGGCCAGAGGATTTGGGGAAACGCAAAAGGAACTTGAATTGCTTTTCCGCGGAGCGCTTTCACAAGTTACTGAAAGCACGCGCGGCCACATGTTTTAAAGGTGATGGTGCTATGGAGTTGGCCATCACTAAGACTATCATTTGTTGCTTGTTGGCTGCTGTGGTCTCTCCTTCGTATGGTCAGCCTTGCATTGCCGTCAAGGCTTGCCCGTTGCCAAGTATGGGCGCTTTGTCTATGCTTTTGTGCGGTGCTCCGTTCCTTGCAGTGTCAAAGTTTCTTGACTGCAAGCTGATATTTTACTCTTTTCGTTTTGTTTGACTTCACGGGCGCAGCATGGGCCCAGTGGGCCCCGCCACTTCACCCCCACCAACCTCCGATGTATATATATATATATATAACGTTATATATATATATATATATATATACATATATATCAAGTGGGTCCAAGGTGGTTCAAGTGAGACCCCCCAATCCTCCTATCCAACTTTAGTTGGCCTTGTCGGTAACATATCGATCGGCACAGATAAATATATTTCAATAGCAATCGTAATGAAACAATAAGAAAGACACACTGCCTCTCTCTGGGCTTTGGCTTTCCATTATTGGCATCATACGGTAAGTACGTGCATTCAAATAATAATAATAACAGAAACTGCTTTCAATAAACACGTATCAAACAAACGAATGAAGTATGTTGGTTAAGCCCAAGTACCTGTGTGGTGTAGGTCACTCCGCACCCCAATTGGTCTCATTGGAGTTGGTTCGTTTGTTGCTGTTGGCAAACATGCGGAGCCATTAGCTATGGTTGGCAAAGTTGTGTTCTGTTTGTGTTGCTCTGGCAACGGAAACAAGAAGCATTTTTGCGGTGTTTCGGAACACAGCAAGATCGACGCTGGCATTTGGGTGGACACTGGATCCATCACCGTTGTGGAGGCAGACTGTTTCCGCAATATTTTGCCTTACCTGGTGAAGCCTTTGGGCGTGCAGTTGGTAATGCCTGTGCTCTACCGCTAATTAAAGTTTTGGGCGCGCTCAAAACACACGGGGTCGGGCTAGCTCGACCAATTCATTACAGGCTCGTTCAAAACACACACAGTCGGGCTCGCCATGGCTGCAGCTCATCGCCTTCTTGTGTGAATTGCACAGGGATGTGAGTCCGATAAATCCGAAAACAACAGCGCCTGTGGGGAGGCAGGGAGGGGGGTGGGGCCCGGAGTGCGGAAAAGTTGGAAGTTTGAGAGTTTGAAGGTTTGGAAGTTTGAAGTATGAATGCGATAACTTCAATGGTTTAAACAGGCGTTCTCGGAATTGCCACATGCACGCACACACGACACGAAATATATATATATATATATATATATATATATATGCCCACGCCCTGGTGCCGGAGTAGCATTCTTTTTTGTTGGGGTGGGGGGGTCGGGGGGTGTCCCTAACTAGGCTTGTTCTATAGAAGGGTTCTTACTCAACAATTCAAAAATGAATGAGTTGTGACCAGCCCTACGTCACCCATGAATCTCCAGCAGGCTCCCCCAGGCCTGAATTTAGGCATTGGAAAACACAGTTTGTGTTTAGGGCAAAACACAATGTCTTGAGTTTTTAATAACAACTTATGACGTTACAACAAAATGCTTTTGAAAAGGGCAGCATCTGACTTTGAGCGTAAGGACAAGGCCCTCATCTTCAAAACAGGATAATGTCTCTAGGGTGGGTGAGGTTGTGGGCGGGGGTTTTAGGTTTGGGTGGCGGGGATATTCTTTGAAATATGAATGCGATCATTTCAATGGTTTAAGCACGCGTTCTCGGAATTTCCATATGTGCAATATCAACACATTTTGTTTATGGGAGCGGGGGTGGGTGGGGTATACCTAGTTAGGGTTGCGCTGGGCTTAATCTTTGTGTCCCCATGTATTATATGTCGATAATATAATTTGTCATGTTCTTTTGACTTTTGACTTCTGTATCTGTGTTGATCCACGATTGTTGGTGGGGCAGTGAGCCTCCCTACGAAGACCGCTACAGGCTCCACTGGAGCACACTCTGAGCCTAATGGAAGAGGGCGAGCCCTCTATAGCTCGGAGTTTCGGAAGAGAGCATGCATTAAGTAGATGGAAGAGAGCGGGCCCTCTATAAATATCAGAAGAGAGCGAGCCCTCCACCTATAGAGCACAAGCTGCCTGTGGAAGAGTGCTCATTTCATTGTTGGCGTGTCCACTGTTGGCTGTCCACAGTTGTCGAGATGTTGACCATCTCCTGTGTTATGTCGGTTTTCGCTCCCGAGCTGGTCACCTTGCTGTTGTGGGTATACAACATCTTTTCTGCCTTAGCGACTGCCTCTGTAATGACTTTCAATGCTTCAGCAGCAACACCATTTGTTGTCGCTGTGGCGTACAGGTTGTGCAGGTGTGGCTCGACATGCATCTCAACCACAGCGGAGAGACGGACGATGCGGCGCTTTTTGGAAGCGGGCTGTGTGTCCATGATGCTGCAGGGCGTATATAGAGCGGAAGGCAAATTGCTTCAGAGCCAGATGCGAAGCTAAAAGGTTCGCTGAGCTTGCTACACGCGCTCGAGCCCAAATAGACAAGCACTACATTACTGTGTAAGCCAACGTATTAAAAACTCATGTATTACAAATGTAAACATAACGTTAAGGGCCGTCAAAGTCGTAACTACCTTAAGTTCCTAAACATAGATCTTAGTTTCAGCATTGGGGCAATAAATAGCAACCAAATAATGGGCATACAAAAGCATGCATGCCAAACCAGTTGCCCAAGCAGCTGGCCTTCCAGCTGCAGGTACGTGCCAGTCGGCAGCTAGCTCTCTGGCCTGTCGCAGCCGGCTCGCCGGCACAACGCTTTTTGCCGGCACGCTGGCAGTAAATTATCATGACCGCTGCAGTCAAGCAACAGGCGGGGGCTGAGCTCCTTGCCCCCTCCCTCCCTTCCCCCCCAGCAGGGCAATATGAATATTAATATTAATATATATATATATATATATATTAATATTAATACTACCCTCCCCAATACGCCCCTCCCCCCAATATAGGTTTTGGCCTACCTTGGATTGATTCGTTTTGATTACAATGGATTGTGTTAATATTATACCGGCTTTGGTTTACCGATCATAGATTATGTTGGATCTTTGATCTAAGAATACCGGTTGGGGCCTACATTGGATTTCGATTTTTTGATTTAAATAATACTAATATAGGTTTTGGCCTACCTTGGCTTGATTATTCTGGGATTCTGGCTCTGGGAATATCCCTCCAGTCCCCAATACTCACCACCCCTATATCCCGCCAACCCAAAGACCCCCCACACACACACCCCAATATGATATGTATATATATATATAACATGCCACCTACAACATACAATACATACAGTAAAACAAACAATGTGCAACACATCCTTTATAGAACTATTTTTTACCATTCCCTGCACACAGGCATCCGACGGAATGCCGGACATTGCGAAGAGCAGCGAGAACGCAAGCAAGAAGGGCAATGGTGGGAAGACAATACCCGCACAGGACACGATGCAGTCTCGACTCAAAGGTGTACAGTTGATAGGTGGAAAGCTTCCTTTCCCCAGTCGGTGGGACATCTATGTGGCAACCTCGTGCAACGTACAATGCCGGGCAAGGGAGGGAGCCCGGCATTACTTGGGAAAGCAGTTGACCGTCGCCGGACCTCCAGATAAGTTGATGGATGCTAAAAACATGGCCATCGACATCATGTCGAAACAAGAAGGTTTCAAACTGACAGAAGTAGAGGTACAGGGTGTAAAGGAAGAGAATAAGGAAGGTGCCAAGAAAAAGACCTTCGACAACAGGGGATCGCAGCGTGGCAATGGACGTGCTCACCAGCAGAAGCATCATGATATGCAGCCGTGGCAGGAGCCTTCTCACCAGCCGAGCAACTATGGTCGGAAAGCCCAGTATGCATATAAATCAGATGCATATAATGTTGAGACTAGATTTATATGCATGGAAATTGTATGCGAGCTCATAAATGTTGCAACTACGCAGAAAACAAACCATCATTAAGGGCCGCCTCCTTAATGATGGCTTGTTTCCTGCATAGTTGCAACGTTTATGAGCTCGCATATAATTTCCATGCATATAAATCTAGTATCAAGATTATATGCATCTAATTTATATGCATACTGGGCTTTCCAATATGGTCGCCCGAGGCATCACCACAACTATGGTTACCCAGCGCGAAATATGGTTACCATGGGTTACCAGCATGCTGGTTACCAATACCAGCAACAGGCTGGCTACAACCACAACTGGATGCCTGCCTACAACGGGAACCCAGCCTGTCTACCTGGCTACCTGCCCTCCTACCAGCCGCAGTATGCGCAGTCTGCCTACCAGGCGCAGTCTGCCTACCAGGCTCGGAAAGCCCAGCATGCATATAAATGAGATGCATATAATTTTGAGACTACATCTATATGCATGGAAATTATATGCGAGCTCATTCTAGCTGCAACTACGCAGAAAACAAACCATCTCTAAAGAAATCCACAAAGGGGGCGGGCCGCCTCCGGCCGCCCCCTTTGTGGAGGCCGCCTCCTTAATGATGGTTTGTTTCCTGCGTAGTTGCAACATTTATGAGCTCGCATATAATTTCCATGCATATAAATCTAGTCTCAAAATTATATGCATCTAATTTATATGCATACTGGGCTCTCCAACAGGCGCAGTCTGCCCACCAGCCGCAGGCTGGCTACCAGCCCAGTTCCCACGAAAAACTTCAAGCAGAGCAACTGACTAATCCGCCTGGCCTTAATGAGGATGAACACAAAGCGGCCAAGAAAGCCAAGACAGCCAAGGTGCATGGGATGGAGAAGATCGTCGAGGAGACACTACAGACAACATATAAATTCATGAAGGGCGAGATGCTAAAGCAGAGGGAAGGGATGCTAAAGTTCTTGACACAACAGGAGTCAAATCCAAAACCCGATCTGGCAGTCCCAGTTGATGTCGGCATATTCTCGGAATATTGCGAGTTGGGCGGTGCATACGCTGCGTCTTCCAAAAGCATTTACAGCAGCATCAGCAGCAGCAGCGAGGAGGGCAGAAGGGATGAAGGCTTGGGCAAAGGAAAAAATGGCAGCAGCGGGGATGAAGGCATTCAGCAACTTGTGCACAGGGCACAAGCGGTTGTAGGCACAACACCAAAATCATGTGCCAAGCCGCCAAGTGCAATTCGCAAGCCGACTAGTGCAAGTCCCGCCGACTTTAGGATTAGGAAAGAAAGACGAGAGGAAGAACTTGCCGAAGCCGAAAGACTAGGAATTCCCGCCCAACATGCACTTCCCAAGCCGCCAAGTGCAATTCCCAAGCCGGACTACAGGACTAGGGAAGAAAGACGAGAGGACGAACTTTACGACAGGGAGCGTGCCGCCAGGGGCAGGGATGGCAGCAGTGGCAGCTCCGACAAGAAGGAGGATGCCTGGCCGCCCTCGCCCTCGCCTCCGCCGTCACCACCACCGCCATCCAATGGCTGTGCTGCTGAGAAGGTCGCCCCCAAAAAAAAGAAACGCGAAGAAAAGCAAGGCCGCGATGCACACAACCCACACAGCAAACCTCCGCACATCACCATCAACGTCGACGGGAAACACATCGACAACAGAGGCACGTCATCACAGCCAGCACCGACAGAGGGGCATCAAGAAACTCCAGAAGACCCTCGACGCCAACAACGCCAACGACGAAACAGGCCCAGCAAGATAAATTTAGATGACCTATAGGGAGTCAAGCTTGGCGATTCTCAATTAAGATGTACACTCGATTTGCAACGTGCTCGTCAGGTGTTCACTAGTTATGAACTTTGACCAAAGGTTTGCTGGATATTTGTGCTTGTTTGTTGCAACTAGTGTTTTCCAAAAGGTGTCTGTCCTGTCCTCTCCGGGGACGACACCTTACCTGCAATCATATATATATATATATATGTATCTAACATATATACACCAACGAAGATATATTTAAACACATACTCCACACTTACTCCAATTTTCATTTGTCTCAGCAAACTTCACTGAGGATTTTTGTTTCTGTCGATCCCAATCGGAATGGTCAAAGAATGATAGCTAGCCTTAATTGAGGATGTGGGCACGCTCACTTTGGTGTCGACGCACCATTTTTTTGAAGATTGTTTATGGGGCCCGCCCCTTGCCATAACAATCTGGTTGGAGGGCGCGCCCTCGCCAGATGCTTGCGCATTTGAATTTGCTGCATATAGCTTACAGGCATCTCTGCGTGCACGCCGGGCACATGGTTGCGGCCTGGTGCCGGCATTCGCATCTCTGCCACTGCATATCGCTTGTATATGATACATACACTGCATACACGCCGGGCACATCGGTTGCGGCCTGGATGCCGGCATTCGCATTTCTGCTTATAGTATTTTAGTGAACATGAACAGAGCCGGTCAACTTGGGGCCGAAAAACAATAGAAGTGCGCACCATCGATGTGTTCCCTTAAGGTTGCTTCCATTGTTTTCCAATATATTACTCATTCAGATTCTCCCTTTGACAATGTTTTCCGATAATATTGAGTTTCTATATAATGTTCAATAAACTTGTATAATATTGACTCTCTATATAACAACAGAGCCATCTTCGGGCCGCCCTTCGGGCAGCCTCGATCCCATCTACGAAATAGTGGTCGGTTTTGACACATGCAAATTGTAGATGTGGCGATTCCAACATCTCGGTTTTGAAAAATGGGTACAAATTTCTCATCATAAGAAAACAATGTGTGGGTGATGCATATGTAGGGTATTGCCAATCATTTGCAAAGCATTCCTGAATAATATATTTGTCGAATCTGAAACAACATCCCATGATTAGGTATTCAGAGTACGTCGACGCCTTGCTGTCGCTCGCCAAAAGTACGTAGAATGTGTTGCGTGGATCTTCAAACTGTCAATGCCCGAAATGACAAAACTGTGATGTTTGAAAACCTCTTCAAAGTTCGACAACTTTGAATGTTTGAATGCGTGAATTGCTCAAGCTTTGAAGACTTGAATGTTCGAAAATGTTAATTTTGCGAACTTGAAAGTTTGACCTTTTGAATGCTAAGGGGAATGAACTATAGGCTTTAAACGTCTGAATGTTAATAATGTATATATATATATATATATATATATATATAGTGCCCTTCGAAAGGTTGAATATTTGAAATTTTGCAAACTGGATGAATTTGTAAGGGGTACCCTTTGCGAGATAGCTGAAAATCATTGCAAATCCGCTGAATTTCTAAGGGGTACCCCTTGGCTTGAGCCTGCACATATCACAAATTATGACACTATAGTTTGGTTGCTGAGGAGGGAGGGGGAGCACGAAATTATTCCAAATAAGGTGCCTATGAGAAATGCGTGAGTAAGGTATCCACCTGACCTTAAGCCAATGACATGTCTCATGCATTGTTTGTTTGTTTTTGCAGGCCCTGACTCATAGTAAATGCTCTTACTCAAGCCCAACGACTCATGGCAGTTACTCATAGGTCCCACGAAACTTCTCTACAACTTATGAAGCTTCTTGAGATTTTCGACCACAATCTTGGCGTGGTCGCGGCCCATCCACTCAATTGCGTTCAACAGTTGTGAAGCTGTTGGTGCTGTCGTAGCAGTAACAGCTCTCTTCTCTGCCACAGTAGCCCGACCTTCTGCCGCATTAGCCCGAGCTTCTGCCGCAGTAGCCCGAGCTTCTGCCGAAAAGGCCCGAGCTTCAGCATCAGCCAGTTGAGCTTTCACATTCTCAGCATCAGCGAGTTGAGTCTTTGGCCACCTGCTGCCAGACCTTACAATGCTCTTGCCGCTAAGCGGCTTGGCCTTGGCCTTGCTGCTGCGCCTCTTGACCTTGGTCTTCGCCTTTGGTGCCATTGGAGACTGACACTGACAATAAGGATAGTCACTCGGATGATGTTTCCAAGAACTGTTGTAAACTCGAGCAAAAGATGAAGCCCGCAGAGGCACTGTGAGTATGCTTCGACAATGAATATGCTGTAACGCTATCTTGTGAGTATGCTTCGACAATAAACCATTGAATAAGCCATTCAATAATTTATTGATCAATTGATCCCCCCCCAATAACCCAAATCCCCCCCAATACCCAAAATCCTGGCCGATTTTTGACCTTGGATTTTTTTATTCTGAAATAACGCGCGCCTGGCCCGGGCCTGCCGCGCGCGCGCGCCATGTGTTTT
>Ga0115004_10005230_pt1 | contig 10268 bp, 11 predicted proteins | sample ArcticOcean_MG_C_10_FD_88737 | JGI IMG/M metagenome (GOLD analysis project Ga0115004, IMG submission 88737) | Marine microbial communities from western Arctic Ocean - ArcticOcean_MG_CB11_90 | ecosystem: Environmental > Aquatic > Marine > Oceanic | place: Arctic Ocean: Canada Basin | collected... | reverse complement strand
GGCCCAGCACTCAGACGATCTGCGCGGACAAACACTTTTGGCCCGCAACGAGGCGGCCTTGGGTAATTTCATCGCCGCCTACACCGCACAAGCCCAGGTGATCTTTTTAAAACAAGGCAGCGCGCAAGTGGCAGATTATGCGCTTTATGCCGACCTGTTGGTCCATGCTGCAGGCGGCTATGTCTCCCCTATTGCGGAAACGGCCTTAACCGCCACATTGGAACGCAACCCCGCGCATCAAAAAGCCCGCTATTACATGGGGCTGATGTATGCCCAGACCGGACGGCCTGATTTTGCCTTTCGCCTCTGGCAGGATCTGCTGCAGCAAGGTGTAGAGGACCCAAGCCTGACACCTTTGATCAATGCTCAAATCGAGGCAGCCGCCTTTCATGCCGGGGTGGCATACACCCGACCCGAACTCGCCGGTGGCGCGGAGACCAACAGTGGGCCCAGCGCTGATGACCTCAAGGCCGCAGACGCCATGACGCCCGAAGACCGCGCGGCAATGATCGCCGGCATGGTGGCACAGCTCAGCCAACGGTTGGCCAGTGAGGGCGGCCCTGCAACGGATTGGGCACGGCTCATTGACGCCTATGGTGTCTTGGACAATCCCGATCCTGCGGCGCAAATTTGGCTTGAGGCGCAGCAGGTTTTCGCTGGCAATCCGGATGCTTTACGCGTTATCTTGGCCAGCGCGCGCCGCGCAGGGGTCGCCCAATGATCTATGACGACATCACCGAGTTTGCCGCCGCACTGCCTGCGATGCGGGCGCTAATCGGCTTGGATCTGGGCGAGAAAACCATCGGTGTCGCTGTGAGCGACCAGATGCTGTCAGTTGCCTCGCCACTTCAAACCGTGCGGCGCAAGAAATTTGGCCTTGATGCCACCCAAGTGATCGCAATTATTGAACAGCGCCAGATCGGCGGTCTGGTGCTGGGTCTGCCGCGCAACATGGATGGCTCCGAGGGGCCGCGGTGCCAATCAACCCGTGCCTTTGCGCGCAATTTTATCCAACTGCACGCGTTGCCGATCAGCTTTTGGGACGAGCGTCTTTCAACCGTGGCGGCCGAACGGGCGCTATTAGAGGCGGATACGAGCCGAAGGCGTCGCGCGCAGGTGATCGACCATGTGGCAGCGGCGTATATATTGCAAGGCGCGCTGGACCGTTTACAGCACATCAAGGCAACCGAACACAGGCAGAGCACATGAGCGATGACGTATGGGCGCGGCAGGAAATACAATCCCCCTGCATCAAGGTTTGTGTCATTCACCCCACAGAGCGGCTGTGCACCGGCTGTCTGCGCAGTCTTGAGGAAATTGGCCAGTGGTCGCAGATGACAGCCGAGGACCGCAACCGCGTCATGGGCGAATTGCCCGCGCGCAGCGGTCGGCTGAAAAAACGGCGCGGCGGCCGCGCAGCGCGAGTGGCAGGTGCCTAGAAAGACAGTGTTGCATTAAACCTGCACCTATGCGGCCCGACATCTGCCGACCCAAAGCACCAGAGCCAGCCAGCCACTGCAAGCCCAATAGTCTGGCAATAACCATGACACTGGTGCTGAAATTGGCACCCACAGCAATATGATCAAGTCCTGAAAATGCGGAGCTTGCCCGTTAGGTTAAGGCTCACACAGATTTTGGTGACTTTAGCCACCATCGTTGTCTCGGCACCATTTTTGATCAGTCGCACCTCATAATTTTAGCTTCTGTCCGGACTTTCAACAACAGCCAGCGTAAAGGTGCCCACCGCCTCGTTTGGAACTTCGACAATCCACAAATCGCTGATGCTGCCACTGGCGGCTGAAATATTTAATCGTGGCGAAGTCATAATTGTCCGCCTTCACTAAGACCAAATCCGCATCATACCAGCCCAATGTTTGGAAAACATCTTCACCACCGCCTCCCATCACGGTATCCTGTCTCTCAATGTAGAAAGTGTCGTCACCGGCCCCACCATACAAGAAATCGGCACCACCGCGCCCTCTCAGAGTGTCCTCGCCCGTGCCACCGTATAAAGTATCCGCCCCGCCTGCATCATATAGTCGATCATTTTCAGCCCTACTAAACAGGGTGTCATTGCCGTCAGTCACTTGTCATATTAAATCATCACTTAAAGCCGATCAGTTCCGCCACCGCCATAAAGTTGATCATTTCCCGCGTCGCCATAAATCGTCTCACTGCCGTCGTTCAATGCCGAATCCGTTGCTTTGTCGCCGTATAATTCATCATCGCCTTCATCCCCATACACCCGATCCTTACCAGCCCCCCCTTGCAACCAATCCGCCCCTGTTCCACCAAACAGCGTATCTTCCGCAGTGCCACCAGTCAGGCTATCGGCCTCCACGCCACAAGAAAGCCTATCCTCATCCTCACCGTCATCCAGTGTGTCGTTGCCGTGCGCACCAAACAGCGTGTCATTGCCATCGCCACCCCGTATCGTGTCATTGATCGCTGAGCCCGATAAATTGTTGTCTTGGCCATCACCGTTGATGTCGAAATCATCGTTCGATATTTCCACATTTTGGGTGGGAACAAAGATACCCAACCCCAAAAAACCAAATAAACATTATAATTAAAAACTCACTGATCACAGCTTAAGCACTATGATCAAGCTTTTGACCGTCATCTCAGATTTATTGAGACCAGAGATTTGCACAGAAAAAAGAAACATGAGCTGTAAACCAAGGCAATCACCACCAACGGATCTGTGGGCGTCAACCCAAAGAACAAACGGGCGCTGAAGCTTGCATTCACAGCGTTTCAATAGGTGTAAAACTAGAAAAAAACAGAGATCTTTTACAAGTGTGCGCTTGATATTGCCACCATAGGCACGCCAGCGACTGACGCTGCTGCTGTGCTTACGATTGTCATACTTGGACAAGTTTCACATTAATGCTGCTACCGGTATTTTTCAGACCCTCGCCACCGCTGGTCACCTTCACGACAACGGTTGTTGTTCCATCTTCTTGCGCAAGGCTGGTATCATAGGTACCGCTGTCTTTTGCATTTTCAGCCACGACCAGCGTATAGTTTCCTATGTCCAAGCCAGAGGGGATTTCGACAATAACTTCGCCCCCCTCAGCACTGTTAAAGTCGGTTATGGTCGCATGACTGTGACCCGTATTGAATACGTCAGTGTCTGAATACCAATTGCCAGTGATAAATTTATCAGCGTCTTCACCACCGGTTGTGGTGTCGCCTTTGCTGAGCCGCAGCGTATCATTACCCGCACCGCCGTATAGAACATCGGCGTCCTGTCCTCCATCAAGCGAGTCCGCCCCCGCGTCGCCATATAAAAGATCGTTTTGCAAGCCGCCGCTCAGTGTATCATTCCCCAACCCACCGAGAAGGGTGTCTGCGCCTTTACCACCGCCAATTATATCATTGCCCATGCCCCCCAAAAGAGGGTCATCGTCGGCGTCACCTTTTAACGTATCCTTGCCTTCGCCGCCAAAAATAGTGTCAATTCCAGCATTGCCCAAAAGGTTGTCAGCCACACCCGTTCCATTGGCAACACTATCATCGCCATAGATCAGATCCGCTTGACCGAACCCGTCGATAAAATCACTTGCGCCGCCACCAAAGATAACATCCTGCCCATGGCCAGAATTCAAACTGTCTTTATCATCTCCAAACAGCGAGTCATCGCCAGCACCACCAAATATTGTATCGCTATCATCACTATCCATAATTTTGTCACTGCTCGAGCCCCCAAATAATCTGTCCTTGCCAGACTGACCATTTAAAGTGTCATTACCCGTGCCACCCACAAGACTATCATCGCCGAGATTGCCCCACAATCTGTCGTTACCGGCATCACCAAACACAGTGTCATTGCCACTCGTCGCCTTTTTTGAGACAACGCCATCGCGCTGCAAATTATCGTTGCCGTCGCCCCCATAAATGACATCATGTCCGGCTTGACCCGTTACCGTATCATCAGCGTTCTCACCATAAAGCGCATCGTTGCCAATACCGCCAAAAACTTTATCAACGTGATTTCCACCATAGACCAAATCGTTCCCAGCATTGCCTTTGACCAAGTCCAAGCCATCGCCATTATATAGCGTATCATCCCTATTGCCGCCTTATAGGTTATCCCCACCAGTCCCGCCTTTAAGGTTGTCAGATCCCCGATGACCGCTAATCGCATCATCCCCGGAAAGCCCGTCGACGACATCACCGCTGGGCGTTCCGTTCAAAAGGTCATTTATGCGTGACGACGAGTTCATTTTTTCAACTTCGTCACCAATCAAAGCTTGATCAGAATTATCAGTTACTGTCTCACCGCCAACCAAGCCCGCCAAACTGTCAAACCGCCAAACTGCCAAATCCCAAGATAATTAAAAACCAATTCATATCAGAGTCTCAAATTTCAATTTAATCAAAATATTTATATAAAAATCGAATCTTGCGCCACAAAAAGCGGGATTCAATTATCATAGCCTATCAAGTGCATTACGGTATATTTGACTGCTTAATCGTCAACATAGGCGCGATTTTTTCTATAAAAAAATCAAATTGGTAGATTTAAGTAACCCTCTGGTATCGAATATTCTCAAATTTACATCATTTTGATAAAAATTTCTGTAGCGTCCCCCGCCAAGGCGGTCGAAAATACGCCACCATTCGTCGACCCTCTGGCCGTGCCCGCCAAGGAGCCACCCCGTGTAGGGCCAAGCGGTGCAACAGATAAGCTTCGCCAGGTTTTGCAGACAATTCCAAACGCTGACAGGTGGCAAACACCTCTTGCCGGGCCGCCTGATAAGTTTTGGTTATATCAAGATCAGCCCATTTCGCCGGATCCACCTCTGAAAAAGCCAACGAGAGGTGGCGGCGAATGATGTCTGGACTGTCAGGCCACACCACAAGCGGGCCAGCGCCAGCGGCGCAGTCATTCAGCGGAATTCCAAGAATAAAGGCATGCGGCTCAACCAATTTACGCCGCCGCGCGGAACCATGGGGCAAGATTCCGTCGATATGCGCCGCGTCGCGGTTTTTGCGAAACCGAAAAGCCGCTTCACTTTCGCCCATGCGCGGTTTGGGATAGCCGGGATAGATCACCGAGACCTGTGCTGGATGCAACGGCGGCCACTCTTCGAGATACCTGTCGATAAAAGTCATCGCGGCTCCGGTCAGCCCCTGCGATCCGTGCACCGCACCGCTGGCGTCATTGGGCAGGGCATCAACCCCCACAAACCACGTCCCTTCACATTGCAGCCACTTACGCTGCATCTCAGGATTAGCAACGGCCGCGTCTGCCGCAATTTTTGCAGCCTCGACCCAAGCGGCAAGAACCGGATCATAGGGAAATTTCAGCCAGCCGCTGGACCAAGTATCGCTCAATAAACCGCTACCTTTACAATCCGGAACCCCTGCATCACAAACGCCAACGCAGAAAACGTGCTTTCCATAAACCACAACGTCGCCAACAAGCCATCTTACCACAACCAACTGTGCCCGAACTACAAAATTTCAGACCATAGAAATGCCTCGTGACATTCCCTGCACCGCGCGCCGAAACCAACAGTAGTGAAAGCGCGGGCTGTGACATGGTTGCTCCAAAATGGTTAGAAGCCGAGGATAAATCACATTGAACGCAAGAGGCAAGCAATCCCGACAGACAAGACTGCAATTGACCATTTAAAAAAACCTTATTTTCCGAACGTCCACGCCCCCCCCCTTTCTAACCGGTAAGCTGGAGGTGGTTCGGAGAGCTTTGAGGTGGATCGCGTCAATTGAAATCGTTTTGTTGTCAGGTCCTCCAGCTGCAAGCCCCTCCGTGACCCGAAAAAACTCTCCAATATCGCTCGATTGCTCCCCACGGCTGTACAGCGTCTTGGAAGGATCATATTCTTAGGACGCATCGCGCTCACGTAAGCCAGTGCCATTTATAAAGATAATACCATTCAATACCTGTTGCCCATCGCCACGCGGCCCACCATAGCGCTTTGGAAAAAAGGGAAGAAACCGCACCATTTTATTTGCGTTCAGCCAGTAAAAAATCACTCGTATAAAGCCCCTAACTTGAGAAGTTGCATTCTGCAGGTCTAACAAAATAGATAAAATCAAAGGGCCCTGAGCCTTAAAAATCGTGTACAACTCACATCGAGGAACTCCCTTTCAAAACTATGAAAGGACGGGGACGCACATTGGAAGACCAAACACTATGTGCGGTCAGTGTATCGACTACTTTTAAAGTCGCTAAATGGCTAATATTTTACCGTCAGGGTGGGTGACTGTAACATCCTACGAGGTGGTATGGCTGTTTGTTAGATAATTCCGGTTTGCGTTTGTGCCGTTTTTTCATGGCGTGTAAGGGCGTTTTGCTGCCCAAAACTGATTGTTCAAGCGGGTGGTTGTAAAGCCAGCCTTAGCAGTGCAGCGGCGTCACCAGCCGTTCGCCTGATCGAAGTTGCAGGAGGCTTTCCAACACGTCCTCGATGCGGCCGTAGAACCGCTCGGCCATGCCGTTGGTTTGCGGCGATCTTGGTGGGGCCAGCCGGTGTTCAATACCGAGAGTTGAGCAAAGCGTTTCAAACGCCGGCTGTCGTGTTGCAGCGCGCCTGCGCACACCAAAAAGGCGGTCAGTGAACGGCTTGCCATACCGGTAAAATGGTGCGGCTACGCATCGGGCATGCACGTTTCAGGTCGCCTAGAAAGCGACGGGCATTGGCGGCTGTCTTGTGGCGATACATGGCAATGAAGACCCGCCGGGTGGCCCTATTGATTGCACAAAGAGATACCCGCCACGTGTTGCGCAGTGCATCCGCCACGGCCTCTTGCGCTGGATCATGGTGGTCTGACGACGGTGGGGTGGCTCCGATCCAGAACACTGTCGCGGTTGCGCTATTTCCAGACAGTCTGTTCAGTGGTTGCGTGGCAACCTGCCAAGATCCACGCAGGTTTATCACGCGCCTGAATGGCCGCCCGTATCTTTGGTGTCGGTGTCGCCTGACTATGAAGTCGGACAAGCATTGGTGTCTCCCGTCTGAATATTCCCCAGCACTGATCTGGCCAGAAAAAGCGCATAACGACGAGGGCTATGTGAACATCCGGGTTGGAATACATACGCAAACAGGATGTCTTGAGAGTTTCCTGCAATTTATAGATTGGGTATTCTAAGTTCTACTCAGAGAAAGGCATTCCTAATTTAACACCATGCTCATCAACCACTTTATTACTCAGAACTTTGGACTGCAGTACATTATCTTCTTCATGGTAATCCATACCGTAAATTCCAATACGTTATTGAGAAAATACAATTCATACTGTTTATATGTTTTCCCAATTGATTTTTTTGGATTTCTAAATAATTGTATCCGCGAAATATGATTTTAGTTGCTCGAAAGTAAATTTATTTAGTGATTTATTCTGAAAACCATCTGCTGTTATTAAAATAATTGTCCGCTGCAAAACGAGGAAAAGCATAAAGCAATAAAAAAATGTCATACTAAACTTAATGGTTGCAGCTTATCTGTAACAATTTTAGATTTCGGATTGACGTCTGTAGATGCTAGCACATTTTTTTAAAAAAGATAAATTTTAATTAGTTAACAAATACTTACTTATTTGGGTTTCCAAAAGGCACTAACCCTTAATATGGATTTGACACCAATTTTTCAGTGTTTTGACAATCCATTACACGCCAGTGGCGATGCTGGCCTATCCATGTGACAGGGCGTCCTGCGTATCTTGGTCAGGCATGTTTGTTTTGATTACATTGCGCGGAATGTCACAAAGATCATATGGCGAAATTGCCTTGGCTTTAATGCTTTTTACGTCTTGGGCCCGCTTTTACTGCAATATTAGTTTCCTTGTGCGTGTGTTTGGGGATGTCTAAACGGTATTGGGTTGGGCCGAAAGCCGAGACGGGCAGAACCTTAGTGCGATCTGGTCACACAGAATGTTGCATCGTGAGCAAGGTTTGGGTGACTGGTGATTTTGGTAGGTCCAAACCGTTTTTGACATAGGTCTAAAATATTTCTGGCCTGCGCATAGTAGATACAGTCATGAGCAATCTGAGCCTTGGGTGCGACCTGAAGGTTGAAAATCATAGTATGAATGGTTTTTTCCCAACATTTTTGCAGGCATTCGATGACATAATCCTCCCACACTGTCAGTTGGCGGGTGGCGGCCAAATTGTAGGTTCCCGACATGACAACGCAGTTGGTGGCCACTTTGGGATATGTGCCCAGCGCAAAGTGAAATCGCGGATTTTTGTACTTTGTTTGACATTCTTGGATCAAATTGGGGCTAATATCATAGCCGCTATATGCAATATGATCGAAGTGTTGGTCAGCGGCCAAATATTGTGCCAAAGCCCCATATCCACATCCAATGTCGGCCAGAGTGATGTCGTGGGGTTGTGTGAGTTTGGGCATGGCCTTTAAAATTAGCTCAAACCTTTGATTTTGCCTGGACTTAGTTAGCCAAAAACTGCCTTTCGGGGTGGCACCATATTCTTGATACCGTTTCCAATAGGTCTGACTTAGGCTTTTTTTGAAGGCTAGGTTTCGCAACAGGTTTGCCAAGATATTTTGTGCTTTCCAGATTTGTGCTCATGGGCTTCTGCCGGGCTGTGAGGCCGTATTAAAAAGAACCTGTGTCCGATCTCGAGTATGTATCAATTTGACGAGATTTCCAGAAGAATCAATCTTTGTGATCATCGATGATTACGGCCTCCCGAGCTTAAAGTGGTTTTTTTTGGGGTAAAAAAGCTCAATGGGTGGCGTTTTTGTCCTGTCGCATCATGCTTTGCTTAAAAATCATGCTTTTGCTCTATAATAAAGCGCCTGTGGCAAGCAAAAACTCAGTTTAGGAGGTTTTGCATAAAAATAATATAATCCTTTGCGACCGAATGGGTGTCGCGATTTTAAGTAAAATTTTAATCGAACGCGCGTTTATGGGTCATTTATGTAAATTTTAAGCCTGTTTTTTATCATGGAATTTTCGATCAATCACACGCGACAACCAGAAGACCCTAAGAGCGGTCTCGTAAAAATAGGCTGGTTTTTTGCTGACGATACCAGCAGTGTTGTTTATTTTCCGCCCGAGCGGTCGCGCACGGTTGACATGAACCGTACGCATGCAAAGTCTGCATCTCGCTGCCCGGCGGTGATCGGGTTGGAAAGTCGCTATATGATGGTGCGTTGTCCGTTTGACCTGCACATTGGCTTTGTTAAAGATGACAAAGGCAAGCCTGTATTGAAAGATCTCATGGGCTGCAAAAGCCCGGTCCGCAACAGCAAACTGCACCAATTGCTGTCAATCACAAGTGAGTCCGAGTGGCGTTTTGTCGACCGCCCAACGGTCCAGTTAAAGCCGCCCTATATATTTATCAGCGACGGGCCGGTTTACATATCTCAGGTGCCGCCGTTTCTTGATTATCAAGATGCTGAGCCGTTCCCCGGCACTTTGTTTGGTGGCCGGTTTCCGATCGATGTCTGGCCGCAGCCCTTATTGTGGGCTTTTGAATGGCACAATATCAAAAAGCCAATCCGCCTTAAACGTGGGCAGCCGTTATTTTACGGCCAATTCGAATTGGACAATCCTGAACGGCAGTTTCAAGTTTTTGAGGCTGAACGCACCCCCGAATTGCAAGAGTATCTCAATAAGATTTCGGCAGCTGTAAATTATGTCAATCAGACCTTCAGTCTTTTCAAACGTGCCGCCGAGGTGCGCCCGTCACAGTTATTAGCGAAAATGGAAAAAAGATAAGGCAGCATTTTGGGCGCAATCCTAGTGTGCTTGCTGCGGCGGATCTCTGAAAGGCTTGGCTGCGTGGTCTACGCAACGTGATCAAACCCAGCTGTGACGGTTCGTATCGCCAAATTGCCTCGATGTGACACGCTCACATGATCGGACATTCAAGCTATTGACGCCAAAGGCCTGTCGCAGGGCGCTGGCTTTGGGGCTATAACCGCTGTCTGCGTGATTTACAGGGTCTGTAGCGCGTCCACAAAGCTATGATGATTCTACTTTGAAAATTTATTTTTATTTTTCTATACTTCCCTCACTCCAAAACCTGAAAGTTTTGGTGAGAGGTGATGCGAAAGTTCTCTGAGACCTGACTTTGGAAATCCGTCCATTTTTTGGGAATTGTATTTCGCAAGCAGGGCAATATGGCGTTAGCGAACTGCTTTTGAGTGAGATAAAAGCGGTTGTGCGTGACATGGGCATGCAGGACGGCCCAGAGACGCTCAATCGGGTTCAGGTGCGGGCAATATGCTGGTAACTGGATCAGATGGATACGGCATTTCGGACGTGAG
>Ga0115004_10005225_pt1 | contig 10272 bp, 10 predicted proteins | sample ArcticOcean_MG_C_10_FD_88737 | JGI IMG/M metagenome (GOLD analysis project Ga0115004, IMG submission 88737) | Marine microbial communities from western Arctic Ocean - ArcticOcean_MG_CB11_90 | ecosystem: Environmental > Aquatic > Marine > Oceanic | place: Arctic Ocean: Canada Basin | collected... | reverse complement strand
GCTCAAAGATGGGGACTAACAAATGGTAAGAATGTAGTCCAAACTGAAAAAGATTTAAAAAGAATTTTTCCAAAAAAAACCTGGAGTAAACTTCATCTTCAAATAATTTATTATGGAAGAGAATATTGTCAGGCAAGGAGTTGTTATGGTTTAACTTGTAAAATTTGTACGACTTGTTATCCTAATCGCAAAAATCCAATTAATATAAAAAAAGCTTGATATGAAAATTATAGGTATAGGAAATGCAATAGTAGATGTTATTTGTAAGGTTGAAGATAAATACTTGTCAGATAATGGATTAACAAAAAGTACCATGAAACTTGTAGATGAAATTGAGTTCAAAAAATTACTATCTACTTTAAAAATTGAGGACACAGTTTCTGGTGGTTCTGTTGCAAATTCTATTGTTGGATTATCTCAATTGGGTAATGATGTAGGCTTTATTGGTAAAATTAATGATGATGATTTAGGTCAAAAATATGAAGATGGTTTAAAAAAGGAAAATGTTGATTATTTCTATCAGAAGAAAAAAGAGAAATTACCAACAGGAACTTGTTTAATATTAATTACCCCAGACTCTGAAAGAACAATGTGTACATTTCTTGGAACTGCTGGGAAAATTAATGAAAATGATGTTGATATGAATTCTATAAAAAACAGTGAACTAACTTTTCTTGAAGGCTATTTGTGGGATGAAGGCGAGCCTAAGTCTGCCTTTGATAAAGCCATTAAAGGTTCTAATAAAGTGGCCATGACATTGTCTGATTTATTCTGTGTAGAAAGACATAAACAGCATTTTTTGGATCTAGTTAAGAACAAGTTAGATATTACTTTTGCAAATGAACAAGAGGTTACGTCATTAATAGGTGCTAAAAACTTTGAAGAAGTGGTTTCATTTTTTCAAAAACTTGAAAAACTAATTGTTATTACACGAGGTGAAAAAGGAAGTATTGCTATATTAAAAATGAGGTAATTGAGTTTGAAAGTAAAAAAAACCTAAAAATAGTAGACTTAACAGGTGCAGGGGATTTGTTTGCTGCTGGTTATCTTCATGGTTATATTAATAATCTAACAATCCGTGAAAGTCTTGAAAAAGGAACCGATATGTCTTCAAAAATTATTCAAAAAATTGGTGCTAGACTAAGCTAACGTTTTAAATTAAATAACCATCATTATCGCTGGTAATAAATTTATCATCCTCAAATTTATCTTTTATTTTCTTTCTTAATCGATAAATATGCGTTTCAACAGTGTGTGTTTCTAAAGTATCTGAGTAGCCCCACACTTCATTTTGAAGACTAATAATAGATTGAGGAATACCTTTTTTTTTTAAAAACAAGATAATATCAATTTCTCGTTCCGTTAACTTAAGTTCACACTCTTTATTAGAAATAATTCTAGAATTTAGGTTTAACACATAATTTCTAATATTTAATTTAGATTGAAAATTATATTTTTCTTTTATTAAATGCGTATTTATTTTGTCTATAAGTTTTTCTATTTTCAGTGGAAATTCATCGATAATTAGAATATTACGGTTATTAATTTTGCCATGTGATAATAATTCATGTTTTTTTTTATTAACAATAATAATTGAATTATTGTGATCAATAATGTTTGATTCTATGTCTTGCAGAAGATGATAAGAATTTTTATAATTATTAATATGAAATATAAACAAATCCTTAATTTCATATAAAATGTTATATAAATTTGAAAATTCAACTATATTTACTGATTGTTTTGACATTATAATTTAGCCTATGTTAATTGTACTTAAAAATAAAGATACCTTAATTTTAGATGACTTTACGTTTAAATGTTCAACAGGTAAAAATGGCCTTAGTTTCAAAAAAAAAGAGGGTGATAAAATCACTCCAAGAGGAGTTTTTTCTTTAGGTAAACTTTATTATAGAGCTGATAGGGGGGGGAAACCAATAACAAACATTGCTACAAAAATTATAAAAAAAAATATGATTTGGTGTGACAACCCAAAAAGCAAATTGTACAATAAGGAAACCAAAATTAATACTGACACAAAGCGTGAGAAATTATTTAGAAACAACCACTCTTACGACTATTTAATTGTAATAAATTATAATATAAAAAAAATAATTCCCTTTAAAGGAAGTGCAATATTCATTCACTTAACAGAAGATTATAAAAAAACTGCTGGCTGTATTGCGTTAAAAAAAAAAGATTTTTTAATACTTTTAAAACTTATAGACAAAAAAACAAAAATAAAAATTATCTAGTTCTTCCACCAAAGATTTTAGAACCTATCCTTAAAAATGTTGAATCGTACTCTGCTGCTTTAAGATAGTCACTGGACATTCCCATGCTTAATTCTTGTGAACTAACACTTGTTAATAGTTCTTTCATTTTCAAAAAATAATTAGAAGATTGTTCTTCCTTAGGTGGTAAGCACATAAGTCCAACAATATCTAATCCTAGATCTTTAGTGCATTTATTATAAAAACTTTTGAGTTGATCTATTTCAATCCCAATTTTTTGCTCTTCATCACCAATATTTATTTGAATAAAAATCTTAAGACTTTTATTGATTTTAAGTTGTTCATTAGAAATCTTCTCAGCTAATTTTATGCTATCTAATGAGTGTATATAGTCAAAAATCTTGACCGCGTGCTTAACCTTATTGGTTTGCAATTTACCAATCATATGTAGCTTTATATTAGTAAAGTCCTCTTTGATAGTAACCCATTTTTCGATTGCTTCTTGCACTTTATTTTCACCATAATGTTCATGTCCATAGTTGATGAGTGGGAAAATATTCTCAATTGGGAAGGTTTTACTAACAGCGATAATTGTAGGATTTTTTAAATTTTTAATTTTATTTTTTAATGTATCTTGTATTGATATTAAATTATTTACAGAATCTATCATATGATTAATCTACAGGTATATCATTTCATTAACAGTTATAAAAAGGGAGAAATAGAAAACTTAGATAAAAAAATTAATATCATTTATAGAAATTATAATAAACTAATAAAAGAAAGTGACATAGAAAATATAAGAGATGAATGTAAAAAAACTGGTAAAAAATTTTACCTTTCAAATAATCCTAGAATAGCAAAAAAACTAAAATTAGATGGGATATATATACCTTCATTTAACAATTCTTTATATTTAATCAATAAAGATAATCTAGATATAATTGGTTCTGCACATAATTTAAAACAAATAAGAATAAAAGAAAAACAGGGTGTAAGATGTATATTTTTGTCTCCTATATTCAAAAATAACAAAAAAGTAAACTATTTAGGAATTTATAGATTTAATAATTTATCGAAATTAACAGACCGAAAAATTATAGCTTTGGGTGGCATAAATGAAATTAATATAAAAAAATTAAGATTTCTGAAGTGTAATGGTTATGCTTCAATAACTTATTTAAAAAACAAAAAACAAATAAAATTAATATAATGAACGCAGATAAATTAAAAAATAAAATCACAACTATAATCAATTTATATAATGTTAGAAATTTCGAAGAAGTCATACAAGTGTCTAAAGGATTAGTAAAAAAAAACCCACATAATGACATAATTTGGAATATATTGGGATTGGCTTACCAACAACTAAAAAAATATCAGCAGGCAGAGATAAGTTTTTTAAGGGGATTGCAAGAGAACCCCAAAAATATAAGTGTAATCAACAATATTGGTAATAATTATAAATATTTAAATAATTATCACAAAGCTGAAGAATATTATAAGAGAGCTTTAGACTACAATCCAAACTATCCTAACAGCCTTGTTAATTATGGAAATTTAAAATTTACATTTAATAAATTTGGAGAAGCTTTAAAATTATTAAATAAAGCTCTTGATATAAATCAAAAACTAGTTTCTGCACATTATAATATATCTCTAGTATATCAAAGTATAGGTAATTTTGAGAAATCCTTACTTCACTTGAGACTAGTAGATAGTATTAATCCTGAATTTACAAAAGCAGATAAAACAATAAGCGGTTTAATTGATTATCAAAATGATAAGCATCATCTTGAAAAAATGAAATATAAATTATTGAATTTAAATTTAAATTTTGACCAGAAAATAAACTTATACTTTGGGATCAGTAAAGCTCATGAGGATAAAAAAGAGTTCAAACAAGCGTTTGAATATTTAGAAAATGGGAATAACTTAAAAAGAACTCAGTCTAACTATAATATTAATGAAGATACAAAATTATTTAGCAACATTAAAAAATTATTTAATAATTATCAATTTCCAACTAGTGGTCAAATATCAAATAAACAAAGTCCAATTTTTGTTGTTGGAATGCCAAGATCTGGTACTACTTTAGTAGAACAAATTATCTCCTCACACCCAGACGTTTCTGGACTTGGTGAGACAAATTTTTTAAATAGTCTCATTAAAAAAATTTTTTTTAATAGAGAAGATGATAAATATGAGGAAGCCCTAAATAACGAAGGCCAGAACAAATTAAATGCAATTAGTAGCGAATATTTTGATATAATTTCTTATTTTGGAGCTGAGGAAAAATATTTTACTGATAAGTCATTATTAAACTTTCACTGGATAGGATTTATAAAGATTATATTTCCAAATGCAAAAGTAATTAATTGTATCAGAGATCCAAAAAACAATTGTTTATCAATTTATAAAAATCTTTTTGATCATGAGGGTGCTTGGTGTTATGACAAAAATGAACTTACCCAATATTATAAATTATACTCTGATCTAATGGATTTTTGGAGAGATAAGATACCTAATTTTGTTTACGATATTAAATATGAAAATTTAATTAAAGACCCAATTAATCAAATAAAATTATTAATCAAAACATCTAATTTAAAATGGGATGAAAAATGTTTAAATTTTGATAAAAATAAGAACGCTATTAAAACATTAAGCGTAAATCAGGCACGAAAAAAAATCTACTCTTCTTCCGTTAAGTCTTACGATAATTACAAAGAATACACTAAAAATTTATTTGTAGAACTTGACTAGGCTTAAAAAAAAACGGCCCCATATAAATGAGGCCGTTTTTATAATTTGGTTTAAAATAACTAATTAGAATGAAAGTAATAAACTTACTTCAAAGTGTTCGTTATCAACTCCTTTAACTCCACCGATATTATCACCATCAGCCAATAAAAGTCTAACTGCAGCAGATCCCATAGTGTATGATGCGCCAAGACCTTTAGTCTTTTCTGTAACATCTTTACCATCATAACCAGCCTTTACTGAGCCAGATGGAGCAACATCTCTATTCATCATTGAATATGAAACAGCTAAGTTTTCATTCACAGAGAACGAAATTCCAGCTATTTCTACTTCAGATTCAGTAGTTGCAGCAACTTCACTAGTACTAGATGATAACTGATAACCAAGAGTAGCTCCACCGACAGCGTAAGTTACGTAAGCAGTGTTAAACTCTGTTACAAGTGCTTTTGATGCAGTAGGACTATTTTCTTCTGTACCATGACCAATACCAACATCCAAACCGTCAACACCGAAACCTGATGTTAAAGCAAAGTTGAATCCACTATCAGCTGAAGTAGCGTTGTAACCATCACCAGTATTACCACCGGAAGCGTTGTTTGTGTGACCTGGATCGATTTCAAGAGACAGATTTGCACCCATGTATGAGTTTTTGTAACCCACTACGTTAGTTCCACCTGCTGCTACTAAACCGTTTGAAGTACCAACATAAGTCCACTGCTCTTCGTAAGCATATGGAGTTTTGTCATCAATAGTTCCAACACCAAATTCACCAACACCTTGGTCCATACCAATTGTTCCTAAATCACCCATGTCTAACATTAGTGAAGAAGAAGCAAAAGTTTCGCTTGTGTTTGAGTTAGCTTGACCGCCATCACCTAATACTGCAGTGTAAGTAGCTGTCATACCGTTAACGTCACCACTTCCAGAAAAAGTAAGTGCATTACCCATTCCAAACGGGTTACCGTTAGAACCAGTGTCTTGTTTTGCGTATGTAACTTCAGTTTTTCCGGATACTACAACTTCTACAGCGTTAGCTGAAAACATTGCAAGAGATCCAGCTAAAGCTGAAAGTCCGATTTTCTTAATATTCATAATAATCTCCTTTATTTAATTAATTAATTAATTATGATGATGTGTTTCTATCAAGATATTCATTAATTATTTTTATTTTATCAATTATTGGCATTTTTATTCATTATTGTTGTATTTATGACACAAAAATATTGTAATTTGTTTCAATTATAGTGTTTATTTATTATTATAATATTTGAGCCATTTAATATAATACATCCATTATGTTTAAATTTTGTTATATAAATTTCAAAAAATTATTTCAAATAATATTTCTATCTTGCCTGATTATACAATTAAATTCATGTGGGCTTTATAGGCCAACAGACGCTAGAAAAATCCCTCCAAATGCAAGTGAAAGAATTGCACAAAATCAAAAAGAAGGCAAAGGTATGCGATTTGGTAGTCTCTTAGGTAACAAGGGTGGCGGCGATTTTCAATTTGCTAGCTCAAATGCAATGTGGCGTGCAACGATTGAGATTTTAGATTTTGTGCCATTAACCAATGTTGATTATGGTGGAGGTATAATTGTGACTGATTGGTATGGTGATTCTACTAGCACTAATGAATCAATTAAAATTATGGTTCAATTCCTTTCAAACGAAATTAGATCTGATGGCATCAAAATAAATATTTATAAAAAAAATTGCCTGCCTGGTGGCAACTGTCAAACTCAGATATTAAAAACAGAATTAAATACTGAAATAAAATTAGCAATTCTTAAAAAAGCTGCGTCATTAAAAAAAGATACTTTAAAGAAAAAAAATTAACTTTTTGTAATCACAGTTTAATAATTATCGATGGACAGATATAATTTTAAATCAACTGAAGATAAGTGGCAAAAATATTGGGAAAATAATAGTTCTTTTAAAAGTCAAGTTGATCAATCTAAAAAAAAATTTTATTGCTTAGAAATGTTTCCTTACCCATCTGGAAAAATTCATATGGGGCATGTTAGAAACTATACAATTGGTGACGTTTTGGCCCGCTATAAGTCTCTACAAGGATATAATGTATTGCATCCTATGGGTTGGGATTCCTTTGGTATGCCGGCAGAAAATGCAGCACGTCAAAATAACTTAGATCCCGCAGAATGGACTGAAAAAAATATTTCTACAATGAGAAGACAGCTTAAGAAACTAGGTCTTTCAATTGACTGGTCCAGAGAAATATCTACCTGTTCTCCGGATTACTATAAGCATCAACAAAAATTTTTTTTAGACCTTTATGATAAAGGTTTGGTTTATAGAAAAGAAAATTATGTTAATTGGGATCCTGTTGACCAAACTGTTTTAGCTAATGAACAAGTTATCGATGGAAAAGGCTGGAGATCTGGTGCCACTGTTGAAAGAAAAAAACTAAACCAGTGGTTCTTCAATATTTCTAAATTTTCAGAAAATCTTCTTGAAGGCCTTAATGAACTCGAAGAGTGGCCCAATAAAGTCAAAATTATGCAAAAAAATTGGATTGGAAAATCTTTTGGTTGTGAAATAAATTTTGAAATTGAAGGAAATCCTGAGATAAAAAATATCAAATGTTTTACCACAAGACCTGATACTTTATTTGGATTTTCTTTTTTAGCAGTATCGGTAGATCACCCCATATCTAAATTATACGAAAACGACGATGCATTTATAGTTTTTAAAAAAGATTGTTCAAAAACTGGAACTACCGAAGAATCTATTGCACAAGCTGAAAAAATTGGATTTAAAACTACCTTAACTGCTTTAAACCCATTTGATAAAACTAAAAAAGTTCCAGTATATTTTGCAAACTTTGTTTTAATGGATTACGGTTTTGGAGCTGTCTTTGGTTGCCCTGCTCATGATCAAAGAGACCTGGATTTTGCCTTAAAGTATAAACTAAAGGTAATTCCTGTAGTGAAACCCTACGATCAAAAAGATGACATTTGTATTACCGACAAAGCTTACACTGACTCTGGGGTGATTTTTAATTCACAGTTTTTAAATGGCTTAAAGGTCCCAGAAGAATCTGTTTTAAAAACAATCAAAATCTTAAAAGAAAGAAAATTAGGTGAAGAAAAAATTAACTTTAGATTAAAAGATTGGGGTGTCTCTAGACAGAGATACTGGGGCTGTCCTATTCCAATTGCCTATAATAAAAAAGGTCAAATTATAAAAGTACCAGAAAAAAATTTACCCATAAAGCTTCCTGAAAATATAGATCTAAACACAAAAGGAAACCCTTTGGATCATCAGCCAGAATGGAAAAAAATTTTAATAGATGGCGAAGAGTGCTCTTTAGAAACAGATACTCTTGATACATTCGTAGACTCTTCTTGGTATTTCTTGAGATTTTGCTCTCCTCAAAACAGTAATGAAGGTTTTGATATCACTGAAGCAAATTACTGGATGCCAGTAGATCAATATATTGGGGGTGTTGAGCATGCAATTTTACATCTTTTATATTCTAGATTTTTCACCAGAGCTTTAAATTTTAAAAAGAAAAATATTATTTCTCAAGAACCTTTTAAAGGACTATTTACGCAGGGAATGGTTTGTCACGAAACCTATAAAGACAAAAATAATAATTGGCTTGCTCCAGATGAAATCTTCTCAGAAGATAATAAAAATTTTTATGTTAAAAAAAACAAACTAGAAAAAGTTATTGTGGGACCTTCAGAATCTATGTCTAAATATAAAAAAAATACTATTGACCCAGAACAAATGATTGAGAACTATGGAGCAGATGCGGTACGATTATTTATATTATCAGACAGTCCACCAGAGAAAGATATTCAATGGTCAGAACAAGGAATGGTGGCCTCTTATAAATTTATCAATAAATTTTGGGGTTTACATAAAAAAATTTTAATTTCAAAAAATATAGTCTCCGATACATTTGACGAGACTATAGAGCAATTTACTAATCAAATATTACTTAAAATGAACGTAAGTTTAAATAAATTTAGTTACAATGTTATTGTTGCAAATCTTCATGAGATATATACTTTTTTTAATAAAGTGATTGAAACTAAAATAATAAATAACAATTTAATAAATAATTATATAAAAATTTTGACTATGATGCTTCCCATAACACCTCATTTAGCCAATGAATGTTTAAGTGAAATAACAAAAGATAAAAGTTTTTATTGGCCAGAAATAAATAAAAAATATCTTGAAAAAAATAGATATAATATAGTAATTCAAATAAATGGTAAAAAAAGAGGTTTGATTTTAATTGAAAATAATATCTCAAAGGATGATCTAATTGAAAAAATTAAAAAGGAAAATCAAATTAATAAGTTTTTAAAGGGTAAAAATGTTATTAAGAGCATCTATATTGAAAATAAATTAATAAATTTAATAATAAAATAAAATGATAAAAAAAATTTTTTTTTTGGTAGTAATTCTTTATTTATCTAATTGTGGTTATAACCCAATTTATCTTAAGAAAAATGATACAAACTTATCAATAAAAAATTATCAAATAACAGGAAATAAAAGTATTAATAAAAGTATCATCTCTTATTTAAACTTAAAGACTAATAATAATGCAAATGCAAAATATAGTTTAAAGTTAGATAGCACTAGATTAGTTGAAACAGTTGCTAAAGATAAAGTGGGTAACGCATCGGTTTACAAAACAATAATAAGAGTTGAGATTTTAATAAGTGAGGGAGCTAATATAATTAAAAAGAGGACATTTACCGCCGATTTTATTTATAATAATAACCCAAATAAATTTGATTTATTTCAATACGAAAGAAATATAGAAAAAAATTTAATTAATAATTTATCAGAAAAAATTTTCATTTTTTTAACAACATAATTAATGATAATTAAGTCATACGAACTTGCAAAAATTGACTTTAAGACAAAACGTTATTTTCTATTATTCGGAGTCAACGAAGGACATAAAAAACAGATTATAAGCGAAAAATTTAAAAAATTTTATTCTCAAAATACGTATGTTTATGAAGAGTCTGAGGTGCTTAATAACCAGGAAAATTTTTTTAATAACGTTTTAACTAAATCATTTTTTGAAAATGAAAAATTGATAATTATAAATAGAGTATCTGATAAAATTAAAAATATAATAGAGGAATTAATAGAAAAAAATATTGAAGATTTAGTTATTGTATTAAATGCATCGGCACTGGAAAAAAAATCAAAAATAAGATCTTTATTTGAAAAAAATAAAAATACAATCTGTGTACCTTTCTATGAAGATAATAATC
>Ga0115004_10005216_pt1 | contig 10280 bp, 9 predicted proteins | sample ArcticOcean_MG_C_10_FD_88737 | JGI IMG/M metagenome (GOLD analysis project Ga0115004, IMG submission 88737) | Marine microbial communities from western Arctic Ocean - ArcticOcean_MG_CB11_90 | ecosystem: Environmental > Aquatic > Marine > Oceanic | place: Arctic Ocean: Canada Basin | collected... | reverse complement strand
CCAGTTCTTGTTTTTAATCGAATTAATTCATTCTGTGGCAGAGTTGGGGAGCCACCTTTTTCTTTTTTCTCTACTGCTGCATATTCTGATTTCTTTGTTCCTGCTGGCCCTTTACGTAAGAAAGAACTATCACCGTCATCCATAACAAACGAAGATCCGCCTAATCTACTAGAAGCTACTTGTGTTTGGGTTCCTACGTTACCATAATTAATTTTTGGTGCGCCAGGTCTACGATCGTACGGTCCAGGGGTATTCCATCCAAACACCATACTAGGAACTTCTCTTCTAGCACTAGATGATGATAAGCCTCTAGTATTATCTTCAATTAGACCTGGATTAATTAGTGCTGTTTGAAAGTCTGTATTAACCGGTTTTATTAGCTGTGTAGGATCGCCGCCTTTATGTTTTTTTAATTTTTTATTATATTCTCCAACTGGTAAGTTCTTTGTTTTATCTTTATCATTGTACGTAGTCGAAGCATTACCTGGAATCATAAAATTCATATATTCATCAGGTACAACTCCTAGCCAAAACCCTTGCGAACGATTAACCTCAATAAACATTACCAGGACTATATTTCCAATGTCAGGCGGTACTGCCCACATTCCGTAGCTTTGTTGTGAATGAGAATATCCTTCATTATCACTAGTTCCGATAGACGGAGTTACTCCGTAAAAACCTGGTAAATATTTTACTTGTGCAGTTTGTCCAGATGTTAAAGTATTATTACCTTCTTCAATTATTTTTAAAAGTTCAACTTCTAATCCGCCCATAAACTTCGTGTCAATGTGGCTAACTATTTTTGCTAAAAACGGGCCTGGGCCAACAAACTGTTCTTTATTTGTTCTTGTTTCTCCCATTACGTAAAGATTCCTCTAACTTTATCAATTATATTATCTGCGCCACCTGCACCTATTAATGCATTACCTGATTTTGATGCAACTGCCTTAATATCAGTTTCTTGATTTCTTCGTCTAATTAAACTTAAAGTTTGTTCAAATTTTCCACTAGAAAAACTACTAACTACCCCCACACACTGGTAAAGGCCACTAAAGGCTTTGGTCGGCGCACTAACTCCTCCAAAATCCATCCAACCACTATCGTCAATATCAAACGGTGTTCTAAAATTTAACATAAGATCAACTTCTGAACTTTGGGTATCAACACTGCCGTCTTCGGTTATATTAATAAACGAAGTTGGCCTAGCTGTATAATTGCCAGCGCCACTATCATTTATCCAAAATGGATCTCCCCAAATTTTTAACTCAACCTCTATTAAGTCTGCTTGGCTATCTAACAATGCATCATTAAATTGCCGAGCAACTTGTGTTTCGCTCCATTCCTGTCCACCACCAACTTGAGAGGCTGGTTTTTTATCAATTTCTTTTGATTGTGTCATTCCTGAACTCGAAAACGTATTTTGGTCGCCTGGGTTTAATTTATTAGGAGATTCAGCGTCGCCAGCTACTTTAGAGGATTGTGTAGCTGTTTTACTATCTTTTGACGCTTGGCCTTTTTGTGCTCCAATACCTACAAAAAATGCAGCATCAAACTGTATATCAAAATCTATTATATCTTTATTTTTTCCTGTATAGATATAATTATATTCCTTAGCAGCTTGTAATTTTAAACTTGCAATTCCAGGAGTTGGTTTACTAGGCGAAGCAAATCGAGAAGCATTTACTTTAAATGGAACTATTCGATAAACATAAACTTTTGGATTTTGTCCAGTAGCATTAACTGTTTTTGCATCTGCTTGTTCATAAACCTGTGATTCAATTTTAAACCAGTCAACCATATTATTTGCGTCTGGAGCGTTCAATCTTTCACTTATTTTTCGACCCCAGTCACTAGCTAGTATTGTTTGTTCAATTATATTTTGTATCTTCTCACCTGCTTTAAATTGAAAAGATCTAGTAGTAGCGGGTATTTGTACTTTAGCTCTACAAACTACTCCGTTTTCTACTTCACAAAGATTAGGGCTTGTTTGTGGCACTTCGCCCGAATCATTTGCAGATTTAGTGATTGCTGCTTTTCCTATGGCATTAACATTTTCAGGATTTTCTGCATATGTTCTAATTGCTTCTCCTACTTCTCCACGCTGTATTACAATTCCTAATGCTTTACTTAAATTTTCGTCAAAGTTTTCTGGAACGTTTCCTGCTTGTATTCCAGCAATGCTCTCAAAAATTTCTTGTTTTCTTTCTTGACTAAGTTCTTTTACTTGCCCCTCTGAGGTCTTTCCCGAAGTTGTTGCGCCTGTTGCTGCATCGTTTGGTTTTCCTAATATTGCTTCATCAGCACTACTGCGTTTAGTAGGAAACATTACTATATATTGGTCTACTTTGTTAACTTGCTTTGCTTCCTTGCTTTTAAGTAGTCGAGTATTTAATACACTAGATAAACTGTTTCCTCCTGATTGAAGGATTTCTTGTACAGTCTTACCAGATAAATTTAAATCAGTTTTAGCTGCCTGTACCTGATCTCCAAATGCTTGATCGTTATATTTTACAAACTCAACTTCGTACGTACTTCCTTGTTCAGTTACATTAAAAACACTGTTAATAATTTTAATTGGCATTAGTCTTGTTGAACCCGAGGCTAAACTTACATTTCCGTTATCGTCATACCCCTTAAATTGCAGGGTTAATAAAAATGGAGATTGTATATAATTTTTATGGCCGCTTTTTAATGCTGCAACTTGTAATGTTTCATAAAACATTCCCATACTATAGGGTTCAAATATTTTAAATGAGCCGCCAATTGCGTCAGCTTGCTTAGTTCCTTTACCATGCGTAATAACTGATTCAATTTCAACATCATCAATGTAAAACTCAATAGGCCCTTTTCCTCGTTCTGTTGCTGTTTGCACTTTTACTTGTCCAGAACCGCCAGATCGGCAAATAATATTTGTTGGTCCGTGTAATCTATAACTAGAATCAGGTCTATTTAAATCGTCAACTGATAAGCATGATAACGTAAATACATAGTTAACACTTGCATACTTCTCTAAAGGGTTTGCAAACGGAGGTCTGCCAAAAGCAGAAGTTGGTGCTGATGATAATATTCCTTGGAAGCCTGTGTCAATCCCACTAAACTGACTTGATAGTAAACTCGAAGCTACTTGTGATACATTGGTTCCTAGGCCTGTATTAAAAGATTCTATTGCCCCTTTAATTTCATTTGCTGAACCTTCAACGGCACTTTTTAATCCGTTTATATCAATATTAACAGAATTTGCAATATTAAAAGGTAACATAAATTATCCTCCTAGTGTTTCAGTTAATCTTGAACCTTGTGGCAAGTAGATTTGCGTCCCAACTGTCATGTCATAAACAGGATCTTTAAGAGTATCCATATTTCTTTGAGCAAATACCCACCATAGTTTTGTTGAGCCGTACAAATCATATGCTAACAGATCCGGTCTATGCTGATATTGAGTTTCAATAGTGTACACTATATCATCATCGTACGCAGGAACCGGTCTAATTTTTAAAAATCCTAGATATTGTCCATTAACTATTTCTGTATTAGCATAAGGACTTTCGTTACTGTATATAGCCATTAAATAAACCCATCTCCGTCGTAAAGACTGCTACCGTTAACAAAACTATCTAAGCTAAATCTTGCTACTTTTCGTCTGCTATAAATTGGTTGACATGTTACTGAAATTATACTTGAAGTTGGTACCCAAGATCCTTGCTTTCCAATCGGTACTTTCATATAATCAACATCAGGTTCTAATGTAACTGTAAAGTTTGTAATTACAACCGGCACATCTGGTAAAACATAATCTCCGTACCCTGTTAATTTTACTAACGGAGGAGGAGAACCTTGATTGCTTGTATTTCCATATGCCATTTTTGTTATAGATCTTAAATAGTGTACAACTGCAATCCAATATTCTCCTTCTAATGCATTTTCAATTAAAAAGTGTCCTGATATAACCATTGCTTTCGGATCCGAGTTCTGATAAGCAAAATAAGGATAATTACTATGTACAGGGGTGACTTGTTGATATGAAGCATCATGTTGCATTGCTAAACTAGGAGTATATGGGAATACCATTCCGCCAGTTTCAGCTAACGGAGCTAATAAAGGACTACTTTCCATCGTAGACGGAACACTTAATTTTACACGCCAATCATATTCAGTTGATGTTCCCCAATTGCCAGCCATTGGAATTTTAACTGTGGGATTAGCGCCGGGCAATAAGTTCATTGTTCGTAGAGCTTTTCCAAAGCCTGTATCGGATAAAAAATCCGATACACGTTGTTTGACGCCAGTAAAAGCGCCAAAGCCATTTGCTAATATATTTTCTGATCCAGCAAATGCCTTAACTGCAGAAGCTGCAGCATCTGCTAATTGCCCGCCGGGTGCTTGCATTTTGTTTGGTAAATCAAATTCCATAATTTTGGTTACTCCTATACAGTATTTAGTTGACAAAGTTAAGTACATAGTTTATAATAGAGTATAACCTGGAGATAAAATGAAAAAAGTAAATTATTTAAACAACAAGGATATATTATCCGAAATACACAAGTCAAAGAGTGCGTTTAGTAGTTACACAGAAACCACGCATCATCAATATGATATAATTTTGCTTAGTGTAGATAAGATTAATATTCGAACTATTGCCGAAGCAAAGCGGAATAAAGCTAAACGCTTAGGCCTTGCTGACTATAATCAAAAGAAAAAAGATGGTATTAAAGTAAAACTTGCAGAGTGCGAAGTAGATTACAAGAAAATAACAAAAGGAGAGTTAATTTTTAGGATCATGATGTTTGATCATATTCCAGAAGAGTTTGGTCGTAAGAAGAATCCTAAAACTATAGCAGATACTAAGGTTAAACTTAACTTTCCTCCATACCAACACTATAAATTTAACGAAGACGACGAGTTAATTGTAGTTGGTAAGTCACATTGGGTTGGCGGTATGGAAAATGGTCATTTTACTAAATCTGAAGGACAGGCTACTGCTACACTAGCTAATATGTGGATTAAACTATGTGAACGTTATGCTACTAGAGGAAATGTTCGCGGATACACATATAATGACGAAATGAAGGGTCAAGCAATACTTCAACTTGCACAGATTGGCTTACAGTTTGACGAATCTAAGTCAGATAACCCGTTTGCATACTATACCGCCGCTGTAACAAATAGTTTTGTTCGAGTTATTAACTTAGAAAAACGTAATCAAAACATTAGAGATGATATTTTAGAGCAAAACGGCATGGATCCTAGTTATACTAGACAACATGCAGGCGAGTGGGAATCTTATATGAAAAGAGAAGCTGACGCTAAGAATAAAGTAAATTAACACATTAAAAGAAACTATAACGTATAATAAAAGTAAGAGGAATAACTTTGTTTAAAAAAGCGGCGGTTTTTACCGACATCCATTTAGGATTAAAAGGTAACAGCAAGGTACACAATGATGATTGTGAAGACTTTGTAGATTGGTTTATTCAAAATGCAAAAGATAACGGTTGTGAGACTGGTATTTTTTGTGGAGACTGGCATCACAACAGAAACAGTCTTAACTTAACTACAATGGATGCAACTATCCGGTGTATGGAAAAACTAGGTGCTGCATTTGAGCAGTTTTTCTTCTTTGACGGCAATCATGACTTATATTACAAAGATAAACGAGATATTAACTCAACAGCATTTGCTAGACATATTCCCGGAATTACTTTTGTTGATAAAATTACTACAATTGAAGATGTAACTATTATCCCTTGGCTAGTTGGCGAAGAATGGAAGCAAGTTAAGTCGATAAAGAGCAAATATGTATTTGGACACTTTGAACTACCTACATTTTATATGAATGCTATGGTGCAAATGCCAGATCACGGTGATTTAAAAGCAGACTCTTTTGAAAATCAGCAGTATGTGTTTAGTGGACACTTTCATAAGAGACAACAGCAAGGAGTAATACATTATATTGGTAATGCATTTCCGCACAACTATGCTGATGCATGGGATGACGATCGAGGAATGATGATTCTTGATCGCGAGAATGACAAAGCTCCTGAATATATTAATTGGGATGATTGTCCTAAATATAGAACTGTTAAGTTAAGTCAACTGTTAGATCCCGAACAAACTATTATTAAAAATAAAATGTATCTTCGTGTTACTATTGATGTTCCAATTAGTTACGAAGAAGCTAGTTTTATTAAAGAAACATTTATTAATCAAAATATGTGTAGAGAAATTTCTCTAATACCACAAAAACAGATTGAAGAAATAACCACCGAGTTGGACATTCAACAATTTGAATCAGTAGATCAAATTGTTGCAGGTGAAATTGCTGCAATAGACAGCGACAACTTTAATAAAAAAACCCTTATGGACATTTATAGCGACCTATGATAGAAATTAAAGACCTTACAGTTAAGAATTTTATGAGCGTTGGTAATCAAACACAAGCTGTTGATTTTAACCAGCAACAATTAACATTGGTACTAGGTGAAAACCTAGATCAAGGCGGAGATGATAACGGAAGTCGTAATGGTACTGGTAAAACTACTATCATTAACGCATTGTCTTATGCATTGTACGGCACTGCTCTTACAAATATTAAACGTAACAACTTAATCAACAAGACTAATAACAAAGGTATGTTAGTTACATTACACTTTGAAAAGAATAATGTTGATTATCGTATTGAACGTGGGCGTTCACCAAATATACTTAAATTCTTCGTTAACAATCAAGAACAAGAAATGACAGATGAGTCACAAGGCGACTCACGGAAGACTCAACAATATATTCAAGAACTATTAGACATGTCACATGATATGTTTAAGCACATTGTAGCACTTAATACATATACCGAACCGTTCTTGTCAATGAGGCAGAACGATCAACGTGCTATTATTGAGCAACTGCTTGGTATTACTATATTGTCTGAAAAAGCCGAAGCACTTAAAGATCAAACTCGTAATACAAAAGAGTTAATTCAAGAAGAAACACTAAAGATTAATGCTATACAATCTTCAAACGAAAAAATTAGTGCAACTATTGAAAATTTACAAAAAACTCAACATGCATGGGTCGTTAAGAAGGGTAATGATGTACAAAAGTTACAAAGCGGTATCGATGAGTTAGAGCATTTAGATATTAATACAGAACTTGAATCTCATGAAAAATTAAGCAATTGGTCTGATCATAATAATGCAATAATGGCTCTTAAAAAACAATTAAGCACATTAGAGCCAGCACTATTACGTGCTGGTAAGTCTGTTGGAAAGGCAACTAAAGACATCGTAGATTTAGATAATGCAACATGTTATACTTGTGGTCAAGAACTACATGCAGACAAAAAAACAGAGATCGCAAAGCGTAAAACTAAAGAACTTGCTGATGCTGTTGCATATCAATCCGAGATTAGTGCCAAAGTAACTGACGTTATGCAAGGTCTTGAAAAGATTGGCGACATTAATGGCAAGCCTAATACGTTCTATGAACGTGCTAAAGAAGCATACGATCATAGAACAAATGTAGATAGTTTAAAGCAAGCTCTTACAAGCAAAGAGAATGAAGTTGATCCTTATCAAGCACAAATTAACGAATTAAATAATAGTGCTATACAACAAATTAACTGGGAAATTGTTAATCAGTTAACTGGATTTAAAGAGCATCAAGAGTTTTTGTTAAAGCTACTTACGAATAAAGATAGCTTCATTCGTAAAAAGATTATTGATCAAAACTTAGCATACCTTAACAACAGGCTTACATATTTCTTAGATAAACTTGGTCTTCCACATCAAGTTGTATTTCAAAATGATTTAAGTGTTGAAATAACACAGCTAGGTCAAGATTTAGATTTTGATAACTTATCTAGAGGCGAACGTAATAGACTTATACTTGGTATGAGTTTTGCATTCCGAGATGTTTGGGAAAGTTTATATCAAAAAATTAATTTATTGTTTATTGACGAATTAATAGATAGTGGTATGGATACTGCCGGTGTTGAAGGCGCACTTGCAGTTCTTAAGAAAATGGGGCGTGAAGGAGAGAAAAATGTATATCTTATTTCACACAAAGACGAACTTATTGGTCGAGTTAACCATGTAATGCGTGTTGTTAAAGAAAACGGGTTTACTAGTTACGCAAACGACATTGACATTGTAGAGTAGGTAAATTTTATGGAAGATGACGTTCACGATCAATTAACTAAAGCATATTTAGAATATTTTAAAACAAATGATGCATTTGAATTAAGACATTCTCATAGAACTCATGCAAGCAGCAGGAAATGGTTGCGAGAAATTCGCCGTTTATCAAAACTACGCATGGAAGAAATACATCATGTGTACAATGTCAAGAAAGGTCGCATTTAATAGGCTCTACTGATAAGTACATAATGCAGTGGACTTATCAAGGTAACACGATTGACCAAATACCGGACGACTACGAAGGATTTGTTTACCTTATTACCAACACCACTACAGGCCAAAAATACATAGGCAAGAAACTAGCAAAGTTTAAAACTACTAAGCCACCACTTAAAGGCAAAAAGAATAAACGTCGCGGAACTAAAGAAAGTGACTGGAGAGAATATTATGGCTCCAGTGATAGACTGAACGCAGACGTTGCAACACTAGGCGCAGATAACTTTACACGAGAAATACTATACCTATGTAAAGGTAGGGGAGAAATGTCCTACATAGAGGCAAGAGAGCAGTTTGATAGGCGAGTACTTGAAACAGATGAATACTATAATGGTATTATTAATGTTAGAGTCGGCGGATCAGACAAACTTAAACAGGCATTACTAGAATACCACATACAGGCAAAACAAACCAACACTTAAGGTTGGCGGGCCAGTTTAGTAACTCCGCTGTGGAAAAAGCTCTCGTATAGAAGCACACGTACATATTGATCGACACACCAGAGTGTGGAAGCCATCAAACAAATTGGGCTTACAGGTTGATATAGATTGCATGTTGGCAGTCGAAAAACACAACATAGTTTGTAAAAACCCTTTAGCAACAGGAACGAAGCGGGGGAATATTGTTACATATAATGTACATTAACTAGCTTAATGTATCCTTTATGTTACATAATGTCGATGTAGGTTGGGAAAGATTAGAGCCCATCAAACTTGTGTATAAAAAATTACCTACTTCCGAATCTCGGCTGTGACTACTCACATAAAGTTTTTGAGATTAGATGGAACCGTAACAGGTTCCGTCTGACTAAAACAATCTACATAAAGCAATTACAATGTTACTACGTAACATTGCTCTTTATATTAAATTAAATAAATTAGTTTGAGCGTTAGCGATAAACTAAATGAGCTTTAGCTCATTTCTGTTAGATATACAATATCTAACAAGTACAATCGTTAATGTAGTTCAGGATCACGGCCAAAGCCTTTCCTAACATCTGATGTTTCAATAGTTTCGTAATACAACTCGTGATCTGGATATATATATTTGAATGAGTTTATAGATGATTCAACATGACAAAACTGGTATATCGTACCGAGCTCTGTTATAGAACTATCTAATAGTGATTTTTTATATATAGTGTAATGTTTGTTCATGGTAAGAGTATTTAATGTATATAGTCGACATAAATACTACTAGTTAATAATATTGGAACGCAAATGAAAGTTTTAGAAGTAATACAATTTGAAAACGATTACGAACAACAACGCTTAGATGAAGCGATAATTATCTCAAGTATTTTAATAGGACTTGCTGTTAATGCCTTAGCAGGTGTAGCTGTTGATCTTGGTGTAGCTGCTTATAAAGACTGGTCAGACTCTAAAGCTATGCAAAAATTCAAACCCACTGGTAGCCATATCCCTGATGAAACTACTATAACAGACAAAAGAATGAAATCAGTCTACAATGCTAGAGACGGTAAATGGGCGGTGCATGATAAGGTTAATGGAAAGTGGCAACCCCGGTTAAGGGCCAATGGCGTATCTTTTTTTGCAAAAATATCACCTGAACAATTAAAAAACGCTATTAAACGTAAAGCTATATCATTTCCTAATCAACTTGCTCTGTTAAATACTATTCAACAATTTAACGTTTCTAGTAAAAATCCTGAAGGTGCTGCAAAATTTAGTAAAACAGGAACTAAACTATCTGACGCTATATTTAACGAAGAAATGCGAGCTAAGGGACAAAAAGTTCCTAAGGTAGCACTTGGTGCCTTTAAAAAGATTAGTGGTCTTGTTGGTAAAATGTTTACTGCAAAGGGATTACGGGTAATTGCTTTTATAGGTCCTGTTGTGTTATGGATACAAGTTG
>Ga0115004_10005199_pt1 | contig 10297 bp, 10 predicted proteins | sample ArcticOcean_MG_C_10_FD_88737 | JGI IMG/M metagenome (GOLD analysis project Ga0115004, IMG submission 88737) | Marine microbial communities from western Arctic Ocean - ArcticOcean_MG_CB11_90 | ecosystem: Environmental > Aquatic > Marine > Oceanic | place: Arctic Ocean: Canada Basin | collected... | reverse complement strand
TTTACGTAATACCCAAACACAGTAGACTTTCCTTTTTTAATATTTTCTTTTGCATTTTGTAAGGTTTCAGAAAAACCTTGGCCGTAAAATATATTATCTCCTAAAATTAAACAAACAGCAGCATTGCCCATAAAATCGGCTCCTATAATAAAAGCCTGCGCCACACCCTCGGGCCTTGCTTGTTCTTTATATGTTAACTGTATTCCCAAATCAGCTCCAGTACCTAATAATTTTTCGAAATTTGGCAAATCTTCTGGTGTAGAAATAATTAAAATTTCTTTAATACCCGCCAACATTAGCACTGACAATGGATAATAAATCATGGGTTTGTCATATACTGGTAATAGTTGCTTTGACACCCCTTTGGTTAAAGGATATAATCGCGTTCCGCTGCCCCCTGCTAAAATTATTCCTTTCATTACGATATCATTAAGGTATTACCTCCTAGAAAAAAGACTTTATCTAGTTTCATCAAATGTAAACTAACTCAAAACAAAAAACAAACACAATGCACCGAATTCATACCTAACTTCATTTTTAGATGTTCTAAAAAGAAACATCTGTGCACTAATTTAAAAGGAATAGAAATCATAACCTAAAACCGACCTATTTTATTTTTTAATAAAATTCAATTTCTATGAAACGACTAAGCATTCAAATAGTGCAACAGTCTGGATGCGACAGTGTAGTTTCTTGTAGCATTTAAGGAAAATAAAATAAGTCTCGGTTTTTGTTTAGCGCACGCGTTGCTATGTATTGGAGTTCGTGAATCTTCTAAAATCGATTTATTTTCAGCAATAGAAAAGAAAAACGTATTTTATAGTTCCATACTTTTTTCATTGCCAAAAAAGTATCAAAAAGTCTAGAACTTCCTACTTTTATCTTAAGCTATTTTGTTCCTTCGTGAAAGTCTAGGAACTCTCCCGATTATCATCGGGATCAAACAGCCTAGACTTTTGACACTCCATTCACTACTAGCTTTTACGATAAAACTAGAGATGTTCATGGACATAAATTTATTTTCGTTATTCGTTATCCGATATTCGTTGTTCGAAAAACGATAAACGAGAAACCATTTTAATTTTTAAAGTAGCATATCATAAATAAAATTAGAATTTAAAACCGGCCTATTTTATTTTTAGTAAGAATTCAATTGACAAATATACCGCCGAATCTTTTACTCGTTTTCTAAAAATCGAGCAGCAGTATAGTGATAATTACTGCGGTCAGCTCTTAAAATTATTGAAGATTATTTTGCGTGATGCTGAGAAAAGTGGTTTTGAAGTACACCCCTATTCCAATTATATTGAGTCATTTAAGCAGAAGAGTTCCGATCGAATTCTTCATATTTTAAATCCACAGGAAATAAAAGCATTAAAGGGATTACAGCATATACCTGAAGATTATGCAGATAGTTATAGCTGGCTGTTAATAGGATTGTGTATCGGGCAGCGAGTATCGGATCTATTAAAACTAAACCCAAGTAATCTTAGAAAAGCACCCACTGGATTGTATATAGATATATTACAACGGAAAACAAAGAAGGCGGTGACTGTTGGCGTTGCAGATCCTTTAGTTATTGAACTATTAGAAAATGAATTCCCGAGAAGAGTTTCACAAGTGGTATTTAATAAACAGATCAAGGCACTTTGTAAAATGGCAGGGATTGATTAATTGGTATGTGGGTTTAAGAACAACCCGAAGACTCGAAGGAAGGAAATTGTAGATGCGCCGAAGTATGAATTTGTAACCTCACATATTATGCGACGTTCTTTTGCATCTAATTATTATGGAAAGATTGAAACGCCGCTGCTTATGAATATTACTGGACATTCTAAAGAAAGTACTTTTCTAAGCTATATTGGGACGCATCAAAATAAAGATGCATTAGCTGATTTATTTATGCAGCAGGCGGGAGTTATTTGGTAAACCTTACTTTTTTATTCTTAACTGAATTCCTTTTTTTTGTACCAATTTTTATCGGTTACTATCTTAAATATCCAGACTCGATAATCTTTGTATATTATGGCCTTATAAAGAATATTCAATCTAGATTTTATAAATAGATAGGTCTTAATTCTATTGTGATGTCTTTTAGTTTTTCGACTATTACTAAACTGACTTTTAAAAATACTTAAATAAGATGCTGTTTTAGTTGTATTGTTGTATTTTAAACTATCTACTTTATTAAAAACTTCATAGCAGGCAGCTAAAAAACAATTTAATGGATGGGTTAACTTGCCCAAATTATTTACTGCGACTTTTGCATTCGTTTTTTTAGAACATAAAAAAACATCGTATGCATTTCTTAAAGCCATCGTTTTATAATAACTCCCTCTATCGTTTATTTGATTTGCAATAATTGATAAGTTTAATTTGTTTGCATAGCTTAAAACCTCAACGCCGTTTCTTGCCTGACTGTCTTTTTCTACAAAACAATAGTTAAATTCATTGGCATATTTTTTTAGTAAAAGTTCCTTGTGAATCTCTACCGCTGCAATATTATTTTCCTTTTTTAACCTCTGATAATGTTTAAATTGTGGGTATATATTATCTGTTTTTAAAACATCAGAATATCCAAACTCTCTTAAAACTGTAATAGCTTTAGAGTAGTCTTCTTTGGATAAAATAAAATCAATATCGCCAACCATCCGTTCGGCAACATCTTCATATAGACCCGCTAACAAATTCCCTGCCCCTTTTAAAAATATAGGTTTAATGTTATTAGTTAACAAAAGGGTATTTAAATCTTGTGTCTGGATAATTATTTGTTCGTTTCGCTCTCGGTTTACATTGGTAATGTACTCCATGTAGGTCACCAGTTCTTGAGGTAAATACCGCAAGAAATCTGCACGCTTTAAGTTACAATACAATGCCGGAAAAACATAATGTGCTGTACTCACTTTTACAACAGCATCCCAATCTATAGACTTTGATTTTAATTGCTTTTCTATTTCTTGTCTATTTTTTTCTTCCAAAGAAATAGTCAAACATTTGGCAATAAAATATAGTGTTTTTTTATAATTCAATTGATTGTTTATTAAAAGATATTACCTGGTAGGATCTGGGTCTTGGTTAAAGAGATCTTCATTTTTCTCTTTTAATTTTTCCAAGGTGAATTTGTCACGTACAGACTTTGTTTTGGGGAAGATATAATTGGAAAGGGTTACAAAAACTTTTACCCGTTCTGTCTTTGTGAGTTTTTCTTGGTTTACGAGCAAATCATCCAGTACTTTTTCATAGAGTATTTCCATCTTTTCTTTAATGGAAGGTCCTTCTTTTTTAGCAGGTCCTCTTTTGGATCTTTTTCCTGCTTTCTTTGCTGATTTTGGATCGAATGGCATGTGTATATACTATTTGATTTTATTCAAATTTAATTAAAAAAAAAATTAGTGTTGACATATTTTTATGTTATAAAATCTCTCTTGACATCCGTCTTCCCTAATTCCACTTTTAACTACTTCTTTTTCTCTTGATTAAAATATTATAAATTGCTTTAAAAAAATAAGAAAAATCAGTTTGAAGAGGTCTTTTTTCGTAAGCATTTAAATATTTCATTTCTGAAGCCATAATCTCTTCCAAACTAACTGGCATATCTACATAAAAGGGAGGTATTAAACCTGGTTTCGTTTTAATTCGAAACTCTTGAAGCTCTTTCGTATAAAGGGAGAAATAGTGAGGGCTTAGTGGCCTTACACCTATTAACTTCATTTCCCCTTTGAAAAAATTATAAAACATTGGAAGTTCATCAATCCAAAGTCTTCTTAAAATTTTACCTTCAGGAGAAATTCTAAAATCATCCTTTATTTTACCACCATCTTGCAAATTATTTTTTTGAAATAAATATTCTTGCAAATATTCTGAAAATGGATGCATGGTACGTAATTTATACACCTTTATTATCTTACCATTCTTCCCTACCCTTTTTAGTGTTATTAGAAATCCGTAAGAAGGTTTTTTAGGATACAAAGGTTCCTTAACTTTCTTTGCACTAAAGTAAATCTTATTATTTTTAAATTCCTCTTCAATAATTTCAAAACCACAAGAATAAAGTCTACCATATGTTTCAGCTTTTGACAAAACCCTTCCTTTTCCTTCGGTAATATTAAAATAGAGGTTTTTAGTTATTTGTAATTTAGGCGAAACTCTTACTAGAAGTGTATCAAAGAATAAATAAATTCTATTTAACGGAGCTGGAAACTTTTTTAATATTCTAATACGCCTAACTGAGTACGTTTCAATATTCCCTTTAAATATTCCTCCAATTTTTAAAGATTGATTTATTGATTCAAAATATTTATTTAAATATCGAATGTCATTAATTCGATCATTATTTATAACTAATTCAAGTATATTACCCTTCATTTCTAACTCTGTCATATTCTTCAATATATTCCACCAGCATCTTTGTTGGGTCTATTAATGAATCTAATGTTTTTTGCTTTCTTAATTTAAAATCTTTCTTTAAGTTTTTATTATTAATCAATTCATCAATTTTTTCCATAACACCGAGAGAGGATCTGAATCCAAAAATTAAACCATCTTTCTCTAGTTCATCTAAGGTTCCAGCGTTTAATGAGCTAACATAAATAGCTGGAGTACCTAAAAAAGCACATTCTTGAGCCATAGTGGCACTTTCTCCAATGAATAAACAAGCCTGTGCTAATACATCATGTATTTTATAAGCAGGTATTTTTATTCTGTATTTTTTTAAATCTTCAGGTAATTCTCCTTCCGCCGAGATAAACACTTTGTATTTAGCTTCTAATTTAACTACTAATCTCCTCTTTGTTTCCAGGTCAAGACCATTTTGACCAATATCATGACTTGCATTCCAAGATATAAATCGTAGGACTACATATGACTTATTATCAGCCAAATCTAGAGTAGAAAAAATAGAATTATTAGGAAGAAAATATGAAGGATGTAAATAAAATAATTCCATGTAGGAATTGAAACGAATTTGTTTCGGCCCTAAATCTTTAGAAAAAGAAAAAGGTGTAAAAATAACCTGTGAGAATGACTTATAAAACTTCCTAGCAATCTCAGCATGCTCTGTATCATCAAATGTGATGTGTGGCTGACCTATTAACCAACTTACTTGAGCTGCATAAGGCGAAGCCATACTTAAAAAAATGTCCGGCTTGAATCTCCGAGCTAACTTATAAAGTATCCAATTTGCTTTAAAAAGATATATAATTTTTCCCAAAGAACTATTTCTACCACTCCCCCTAGAAAAATAAGAGATTCCATAGCTTTCAAGAAGTTCAAAAGTACACTCCTTTTTACGAGATGAAACTAAAAACACATGTCCTTTTAATTCCATTATTTTTATAAAATTTCTAAAATAATGAACATGCGCCGGGTGACCTATATCAATGAAAATTCTCATTAAACTTTTCCTATAAAAATATTCATCATTTTTCTTTTTTGGTGATTTTTTATATATTCCATTAATTCTGGCTCGTATGTATGAAGAGGCTTATGAAAATAACCAGTAATCAATCTATAAGCTTGATAAGGACTTATTTTTATAAACGCTTTAATCGCTCGAAATAAAACATAAGGAAATAGACTACCATATTCTCTCATAGCCTTGCCATATCTTTGCCAGTCTATATTCATCATTGGAGGTCTACATGTTCTCATAATAGCCTGATCCACTGTTAACGTATTAAATCCCTTGAAATTAGCCCAATAAATTGGATGACTTTCCCAACCATGAACTTTATTTGGCAATTTCTCACCATAATTTTTCCAAAAGTCTTTATCAATTAACCTCCCCGAACCCCGAACATGCCCCCTGTTTGTCTTTAAGCCGTCAATTACACCAGCACACATCACTAAGTTAGTGTCTTCTTTAAATTTTTGTAAAATTTTCTGCAAATAATCTTTTTCAAAAGTAGTATCTGCTCCGACAACCATTATATAATCATACTCATTATAATCAAAGTTATCTTTTATAAATAGAAATCCAGCATTATGAGTGTTAGCTAGTTCTGGTTTTCCTAAAGCAGAATAACCACGATCTTCCAATCCAATAACATTACAACCCAAATGAATTGCAATCTCAGCTGTTCTATCAATTGAACCGTCATCTACAACGACAAATTTAGGTACGAAATTAGTGTTTTTAAAAGTGTTTGTTAACGAATTTATAGTGGCCTCAATTCGTGTTTCTTCGTTTTTAGCAGGAATTACTATAGGAATAAATTTTTTCATTGTTTTTTTTTGTTAAAAAATAGAATTGAAATGCAAAAAATAATGGCTGAATAATGACTGCGCTAGCAAAAAATATAGAAAGAAAAATTAATAATATGGTGTAGCTACCCTTAGTTACGCCAAAGCTTTTTAAAACTATTCTAATTGACTTAGAATAACTATATAACAGAAAAACTATACCAAGTAGACCGAATCTCGATAAAAAATCTGCAAGGCCATTAACCCATACTAGTCTTGTGTACATAGCCTGAGTACGCTCTCGATCCTGCATTCCTATACCTAAAATTGGGTTAGTTGGAAAATCTACAAAGGCTAATGCCATACTTCCAAATCTACCCAAAGACACCGTTTCATTGTTCGTTTTAGCCGTAATATATTTTAAATTATTTTCGCTATCACTAGCTTCTTTGATTATTTTATCTGACATAAAATCCAAACTAAAAATTTGTACTGCAATAATTAACATGAAAATTAATTTTAAAATATTTATATTGTTTTTTTGTTGATATATAAAAAAAGGAATAAACACAAAAAAAACAATAAAACCAGCAGTAGATTGCGTAGTCAATAAAGCAATGAATAATATAATTATTGATCGGTTCAATTTAAATCTATACATTAATAAATTAATTATAGTTGCTAACGCAAGAAGATTGGCAAACCCCTTTGGTTCCCAAGTAAATCCCGAATTACGTTGCATTGCATTGTCATTTAAGGTATAAACTATATTATTCACATACCACCCAGATCTATAATCTAAAAACTTGAAATTATTCTCAACTAAACCTATAAAACTTTTTAACAACTCATAATCCACTAATTGAAATGCATATAGAGGTAAACTAATAAAAGCCAAAATAACAATGAGTTTTTCTAAATAGACAAAAAATCGCAGGTCCAATAAAATAATTACCATAACTCCTGTAATTATCTTAATATAAACTCTTAAAGATGAAGTGAAGTTTATCCAGCCAAATTTATAAAAATACAATAGTGTCAATAACAAGTAAATAATTGTAAATATCCTAAAAGCTTTAGGAAAACTCTTATTTCTTTTAAAAAAAACAATAAAAGAGAAACAAAAAGAAAAAACTAAAAGCAAATCAGATATTGCAATAATATTGCTCTTGGCACCCATCAAAAGAACCAACATTGTTAAAAAAATATCTATATGCTTAGACTTTATCACTTTTCACGAATATATAGTTCAAATCGTTCTTCAGTGAACGATATGTAGTAATTTTAAAAATTACAAGCAACGATAGGAATGCTATGATGTATAAAAAACAAATAATTATTCTGTGCCTAAAATCTTCAAATAAATCAAATAATTTAACCGATGAAAACGCAATTAAAATAATTAATAAAATACAAAAATAATAATTAAAATTATTTTTTAATGTAGGATGAATTTTGGCACATTTCATCTCAATAAAAAACATGAGAACTAAATAAGAAAAAAAAGTAGAAATACCCGCACCTAGAATACCAAAACCTCCAATAAGTAAAAAATTTAAAATGAAATTTAGTGTAGCGGCAACAGCTGTAATAATGATAACTGACTTTGTATTCGAAAACATCTGAATTTTGAGAATTTGAAAAAGGTAAAAACCGTAAAATATATGCGAAAAAGATAAAAGAAGAATTAAATTAAAGCCTAAGATATAATCATTATTCATTGTAAAAAAATTAGCTAAAAAAATAGAAATGAGTACAATTATTAATGAAATTATTGGAAAAATAATAAGTAAATTTTTTTCAATTTTATGAAACAATACATTAAAAGAATTAATTTTGTAAGCTCTCCACATAATAGGCACGAAAATAATATTAAACGAATACACTAAAAAAGTTAATGTTAAATCACTGAATTTATAAACATATGAATAATAACCTAATTGTTCTTCATTAAGCATTTTTAAAATAAACCAACGATCTGAAAGAGAAATAAATAAAAGGAAAATATTCCCTAACATCAATGGTGTCCCAAACTTAATTAACTCTTTAATTTTAATGACTGAAACAAGGCCCTTGAAATGAGTAATTAATGCAGGTAAAGCATAAAAACCAATAATTATGAAAGTAATCAGGTAACTATAAACTATCCCTAAAGCCCCAAAACCTAAATAAACTACAAAGTAAATAGTTATAGAAATATTTAATAAAAGAGTTGAAATTGTTGTAGCCAAATACTTAACAGCAAATCCATTATAACGAAACTGTAGTAATAAAATTTCTGAGAATGTCTTTATAATAAGTGATCCAAAGTAAAGGAACAGTAACCAACTGTTAAACTCATAATTCAAAATCAAGGTAATTATTAAAAGAAGTGCTAATACTATTCCCCCGAATAATATTTGTAAAAATACTAAATTTTTAAGTATCTCTCCATTATCTTCGAGCGCTCTATCATTACTGAATTTCCAGAATGCGCTATTTGTACCCACTTGAGTAAAAATCCTAATAAATGCTGCTAAACTCATTACGTACTGAAGAGTCCCATACTCTCCAATTGTTAGGTATGCAGTATACAATGGTATTAAAATAAAAGTAAGCCCTTTTGAAATAATGGGCTCCAGACTATAAATTATAGACTTTTTAAAATTCTTACTCATTTTCTATTAATAAAATTAAAAAAAAAGCTCATTTAATTTAAAAAATAAGCTAATTAAATAATTTACGGAAAGGATGATTAACTAATTCTTTTTTTGCAAGAGGATGATAATCTCCTTTTAAACCAATAGGCTCTGCGTTTCTAATATTATGAACAATTTCAATTGCCTGCCTAGCATCTTCTAAACCATACCCTTTGCCATTAATCACTCCTTTGTACACTTTTGTGTGCAAGTCCGTAAACCCACCACTAAACTCAAGCTCTTCTCCTTCAATTGTAATTGACCTATAAGTTCTTTGTCCTTTAAGTTTTATTTCTTCAGGAAGAACATCATAATTAGTTGATAAAAACCATCGAACTCTAGCTCTTTCAAATTCTAAGTATCCTGAGGATCTATCATGTGATTCAACATGGACAACATTCTTTTTAACATTTCCAAAAATCCATGAAAGCATGTCATAAAAATGAACTCCAATGTTTGTAGCTATTCCTCCTGATTTTTTAACATCACCTTTCCAAGATGTGTAATACCAATTTCCTCTAGAAGTTAAATAGGTAAGATCAATGTCAAAAACTTTATCTTTTGGTGCTGCATCAACCTTTGCTTTTAATTCAATAATACTTTTATGTAATCTTAGTTGAAGAATATTCCAAACTCTTTGACCCGTTTCAATTTCCATTTTTTGAAGTGCATCCAAATTCCAAGGGTTTAAAACTAGTGGCTTTTCACAGATAGCATCTGCTCCCCTACGGAGTGCCATTCTAATATGTGAATCATGTAAGTAATTTGGTGTACAAATACTTACATAATCTAGATTTATTCCTTTATCAAATTTTAACTTTTCAATATGCCTGTCAAAAATTTCTGGTTCAACAAAAAAGTCAGTATTGGGGAAATAACTATCCATGATGCCTACACTGTCAAAACGATCGAGTGCTGCCACTAAATTATTGTTTGTGTCTTTTATCGCTTGTAAATGTCTTGGAGCTATATATCCTGAAGCTCCTATTAGTGCGAAATTTTTACTCATCTATTTTATGTACTAAATTATTACTTAACTTATATTTTACACCAGTTTTATCACAAATTGCTATTCCTGTACTATTAAAATTTAAACGCTCTCCAAACTCACTCATCCAACCAATATGTCTAGATGGATTGCCTACCATTAATGCATAATCAGGAACTTCTTTTGTGACTACTGCTCCAGCCCCAATAAATGCATATTTTCCAATATTGTTTCCACACACGATCGTTGCATTAGCACCAATAGAGGCTCCTTTTTTAACAATAGTCTTCATGTATTCCTCTTTTCGAATAACGCCACTTCGTGGGTTTATCACGTTGGTAAAAACCATGGAGGGGCCCAAAAATACGTCATCTTCACAAACTACTCCAGTATACACCGATACGTTGTTCTGAATTTTAACATTATTCCCTAATTGAACATCAGGTGAAAC
>Ga0115004_10005198_pt1 | contig 10298 bp, 5 predicted proteins | sample ArcticOcean_MG_C_10_FD_88737 | JGI IMG/M metagenome (GOLD analysis project Ga0115004, IMG submission 88737) | Marine microbial communities from western Arctic Ocean - ArcticOcean_MG_CB11_90 | ecosystem: Environmental > Aquatic > Marine > Oceanic | place: Arctic Ocean: Canada Basin | collected... | reverse complement strand
GTATGAGTAGAATTAAGATTAAAACTATCAAAATTTGCGTACCTGGCCTTGTTCGTCTGAACGATCTCTCGTTCTTTTCCTTCTTCCTCTTCCGCAGTCGATGCCGACGTCGTCGATGCCAATGAACGAGAGGCTCGACAAAGATGAGAGCAGTCACTGATGAGAGAACTGATAGTACTGATACTTCTCCTTTGCGTCGCAGTCGCAGTCGCAGTCGCAGTCGATGATGACGAGAACGAGCGAGAGGATTTCAAAATCGCTCGTCTCAGTGACATGATTATTATCAATTAACTAATTAATTAATTAATTAATTATTTGATATAAACGAGCAGAAGCACGTGCAGAAGTATGCGATAGTAGTAGTAGGAGGAGGTATAGGCCGAACCCTGAAAAATGCTTGAAGAAAGGAAAGAATGAGCATCAGGCATGCGGCAGGCATCAGATCACAGCAGCAAAGAAGAACACAGCAGCAGCAGAGGACAGACAGAAAACAGAAAAGAGAAAACAGGGCAGGACTCTTTTTTTAAGCCCGCCTGATGAACTTCACTATTTTTCCAACCTCTCTTCTAATCTCTCTCTCTCATATTTGATTGATATATATATCATTCATTACATATATTAATCAAACGAGAGTTTAATCTCCTTCTGCTGCCGCGTCTTCTTCTGTTAGTTAATCACAACGCTCAGTAAAAAATATATTTATTTTATATATATATACATACACGGGGACGCGTTTTATTGATACACGCGGGGACTCGTTTTCTCAAGAAGATCGCGAGCCGCGGATAGAAAACGAATCATATTCAAACGAAGAGTTTTCTTCTTCTTTAATTATAACTATAATTATACATCTAGTTCATATAGTAATAAAGAAGAAGAAGAAAGGATAGCACGTAATGGCTAATTCGCCTTCGAAGAAACCGTATCAAGATCTCGAGGATAATTCATCAGATGCCGGCGCGACGAATCCTTTATTAGGGGGAGGTAAGGCTGGCTACGGAGCCGAAGTCGATTCTGATTCCGAAAAGTCATTCAATGTAACGAACGATCAATATTATATGGGTGTCGATAAGAAAACGCTATTCGACACACCGGAAGAGGGCTTGACAGAAGAAGAAGCCGCGCGTCGTTTGCAAATGTTTGGCAAGAATGAATTAACGAAGAAGGAGGAAAATATATGGCTCAAACTCGCCCTCGAGTTCGTTCAACCAATGCCTTTGATGATTTGGGCGGCTATTTTCATCGAGGCGTTAGAAGCTTACGTGCACTCCTCCATGGATGATATCGTTGATGTTGCCGTCTTGGTTGTCTTGCAGCTGTTAAACGTTCTCGTTGGTTTTATTGAAGAACTTAAAGCTGGAGACTCAATCGCGGCTTTGAGAGATTCGTTGAAACCGGAAGCAATCGTAAAGAGAGAAAACAAGATTTATACTATTAATGCAACTGAATTAGTTCCTGGCGATATCGTCGCCTTGGGCGCTGGAGGAGCTATCCCAGCTGATTGCCAATTGAGAGAAGGTAAGCCAATCCAAGTTGATCAAGCTGCTTTAACTGGTGAATCCTTACCGGTCGCGATGTTTGAAGGCTCTGAAGCAAAGATGGGTTCGATGGTTACGAGAGGTGAAATCGAAGCCACGGTCACGGCAACTGGTTCGCAGACATTCTTTGGAAAAACTGCAGATTTAGTTCAAGGTGTCGATGAACTTGGCCACTTTGAAAAGGTTTTGAGAGAAATTATGTACGTCCTCGTTGCGTTGGGTGTATTTATTTGTGCGTTGGTATTTATTTATTTGAACATGATCGGTGTTGACTTTTGGGAAACGCTCGCGTTCAACGTCGTTCTTTTAGTTGCTTCGATTCCAATTGCTTTGAGAGTCGTTTGCACGACGACTTTGGCGTTGGGTTGCCACGAATTAGCCGCAGAAAAAGCCATCGTAGCTCGTCTCTCCTCCGTGGAAGAACTCGCCGGCATGACTATCTTATGCTCTGACAAAACTGGTACTTTGACCTTGAACAAGATGATGTTGCAAGAAGACTTACCAAGATTTGTGCCAGATGTAACGAGAGAAGAGGTGTTGAAGCTCGCCGCGTTGGCTGCCAAGTGGTGGGAGCCGGCTAAAGACGCGCTCGATACTTTGGTCCTCAACTCTGTCGATCGCGTTTATTTGGACCCGTATGAGCACACAGATTACGTTCCATTTGATCCAATTATCAAAAGAACAGAAGCAACGATCAAGAATGAGACTACTGGCGAGAACTTCGTCGTCACCAAGGGTGCCCCGCACGTCCTTTTGGAGATGTCTGAGAACAAAGATATAGTCGGCAAAGAAGTCGAGGACAAGGTGTTAGAGCTCGCGCACAGAGGTATTCGATCGTTAGCCGTTGCGCGAACGAAAAATGGCGACATCACTGAACGCAAATTTGAATTCATTGGTATCCTTACATTTTTAGATCCTCCTCGTCCAGATACAAAACACACTATCGATTGCGCAAACGACTTTGGCGTTTCTGTGAAGATGATCACTGGTGATCACAGAGCCATTGCAGTCGAAACTTGCCGTACTTTAGGAATGGGAACTAACGTTTTGGGTGCTGAGAAACTTCCATTGCTTACTGCACAAGAGCTCGAGGCGTCTACAACTTTAGGGAGAGACTATGGTGAAATGTGCCGCCAAGCGGATGGTTTCGCCCAAGTTTTCCCGGAACACAAATATCTCATCGTTGAGGCTTTGCGCCAACAAGGTTATTTGGTCGGTATGACTGGTGACGGTGTGAACGATGCGCCAGCGTTGAAGCGCTCTGATGTCGGTATTGCCGTCCAAGGGGCTACTTCTGCAGCTCAAGCCGCCGCCGATATTGTCTTGACGCAACCCGGTTTATCAACAATTGTTACCGCAATCGTGACATCGAGGAAGATTTTCCAAAGAATGAAAAACTTTGTGATTTACCGTGTTGCATGCACGGAGCAGTTGCTATTCTTCTTTTTCATCTCTTGTATCTTCTATCATCCGAATGAATACAACGCAGATTGGCCATCGTACTTTGCAATTCCAGTCATCGCCTTGGTCACCATCACTATTTTGAACGACGGTACGATCATTTCTGTCGCCTATGATCACGTCGATGCTTCAATAAAGCCAGAGAAGTGGGATTTGAACATTTTATATATAGTTTCATCTTCCATCGGGATGGTTGCGTTGATCGGTTCGATCATATTGCTCGAGTTGGCTTTAGATTCGCAGACGAATACTAGTATGTGGAGAAAAATGGGTTTACCAGCGATGACTTACGGCGAAGTACAAACTCTCATGTATTTGAAAATTTCTCTTTCGGATTATTTCTCGGTCTTCAACTCTAGAACGAAAGGATGGATGTGGTCGAGAACGCCTTCGGTTGTTTTAATTGGAGCTTTCATTCTCGCTACGACTTGTTCGACGTTTTTGGCCGTTTATTGGCCGTTTGGAAACGGCATGCAAGGTATCGAGTGGGACTTAGCGGCGTACTGCTGGTTGTATGTCATGATGTGGGCGCTCATTCAAGATGCCGCGAAGGTTGCGACGTATAAGGTATTGCAATCCATTGGCTGGGTTGAAACAGTGCGAGTTATCGATGAAGTTGCTTTGAAAAAAGGAAGAGAAGCGTTGGGCTTCTAGAAAGTCTGAAAATGAGTCGATGGACAATCAATTTTCAGCGCCATATCACTTCACGTATCATCGTTATTAACTAGCTAGCACACACGCAATTTCGCATTCATAAGAAAAGTTTATTTGTCAATTTATAGTAGGAAATAGAATGTGGTTTATACATAAATAAATTATTTGTAAGGATTATTAAGTATTTCATTATTTACAATAATACTTTGGTATACAATATATATACAAATTAGTAAGTACGCGCTTCACCCGGTTTAATCTCTAAAGTCGCTCCACGAGAGCGAATATGACAACGGAAGTAATTACACGATGGCTGAATCATGCAAGCAGCTGAAGTTGCTGCAGCGGCATCAGCACCGACAACGTACAACGCATGGTAAAACGCCGCGAAGAATTGAAAAATATCATCACCGTTCCCGCCAGATATGAAATTCTCCGGATCTTCATTCGATGGCGCCACGACTGCTTTTGCCCCAGCATCTAACAAAGCTTCGAGCAGATCGTTCCCAACAGAAGCTTGACTGACGACAATTTTATCGTTCCACATACCAATTAGTTTACTAACCGTGTGGTCCGATAAATATTCTAAAGGAATTGTTCTTTTAAAGAGATACGCTCCAAGTTGCCCATCGCTATAGTCTGACTGTAAATGCTTTCCAATAAACGTATGCAAAACGCCTTCGACTTCAACCGAGGGAACCGATGAACACATTTGATATAGAGAATCGAATTTTTCCAGCTTTTTGGAAGGAACTTTTGCGCATTCAATGAACAAATTAGCCACCGCCGAAGGCTCTGCAATAGCCGTAATGTCGTGTTGCCAGCGCAACACAATACCTTCCAAATCTGAAACGCAGTTCAAGTGAATAACACCCGCGTTGGCACCAAACTTTTTGAACTGTGTCTCGAGGTTTCCAATTGCTTCATCTGCATCAAATGCTTCTGATGATTTGCTGCCATTCTTATTATTGTTATTATTGGTGTTATTATTTTTACTTGCTCCCGCCGCCTTGCTGTTGTTGTTGTTCTTCTTCTTATTATTATTATTATTATTACTTTTTAGCACGCTTTTATTTTGAGGGCTATAACTTGAAGACGTATCGATTCGAGCAAATGGAATCGAGCGTAAGGCACAAAATTCTTGGACAACTTCAGTTTTTGCAGAGAACTCGTTCTCATACCTCTGCGCTTCAATGACCAAAACTCCTTTTTTCGATCCAAGTTCGGTGGCAATCACGGCCGCTGCCTCTTCATCCAACGCATCTGGTTGCAACAACTGACAAAGTTCACTAAATTTCTCTTCTTCAGATTTGACATATTCGGCAGTAGCAACTCGCAAATTCTGCAGCGCTAACTTATCAATCTCGTCCAAATCAATATCACATCGCGAATCTATTGGATTGAAACGAAAATATTTAGTTTCTGGAATCAAAGGCAAAAGCGTTCCTAAAGCTTCGTCTACTCTTTGAACAGAACAAGCTGATTCGAGCAAAACATAAGAGGCGTCAATAAAACTGTGAAGCGATGAAGCGTCTTTCCTTTTAATACGTGGAATTTCACCCGTCCCTACAGAAACGACGCATTCAATTTGGCGATCCGGCCAAAGTCGCCTCGCTTCCATAATGCCCACCATCGCTGGATTGTTACAAGTCACCGCACCGTCTTGCCATTTCTCATCACCCAAAGAATAATCGGCTAAATAATATGGTGCTGCACTAGAGGCTCGCAAAGACTGCCACATTAAGTGTTTACACGAACCTGGCATTGCATACTTACTTTGATTTTCATCTTCAACCGTTTCTGGATATTGATAATTACGAAAAATGTAAGGCGAGGAAGGACATTTGGACACGACAGTCCCGACTACAAAAACCTTCGGACCACCAGTTAAAGACGATTCGATAAATGGCTTTTGACGTCCATCGATTTCACACTCTTGCTGGAGCAACGTTTCAAACACTCCGGCATCGTGTTTAGACCCGTGTACGGCGACTCTCCATTTTTGTTGACTATCTCGGTACAAGTTATCAAAGCGGTCTCTCCAAGAAGCCTCGCCGTCTGGTCTATCCTTCGGTTTTGAGAATATTCTAGTACCTAACTCGGTATAAATTTGGTCGCATCTATCAAGATTGTGTTTTTGAACTCCTACCGCGCATGCCTACATATATATTGTCGTAAATGTATTGGATGATGGACGAAGTTAGTTTTGACTTTTGACACGAAAATTCAAAGTTACTATTAATTAAATTAATTACTTATAATTTTAAAGTCTCCCCTCACATCAATCGACCAACCAAAATCCGAAAATAGAAAAAATTAAAAGAAAGAAAAAAAAATTACACCATAGATCAAAACAAAAAACTATAATAATCAACGGATTGAACTTACCAAGATACCGCCAGTACTTGTACCACAAATTAAGTCAAACAACTCATGAATTGGCTTACCAGTGCCCTCCTAAGACCAATAGCGAAATTGTCAGAATGGATTCATGCTGAAATACTTTGACCAAAGACAAAACAACAACAAAAAAACGCATCAAAAAAAATAAAACACGTACCTCGATACGTCGCAACATTTGAACAGTAGAAATGCCGCGCATACCGCCACCGTCCATACATAGTATACGAATGCCTTTTCCGACGATCGGACGACGATTGACAGCTTGTCTAACGATTTCGTTCTCTCCAAAAATAGCCAAAGCTCTAGTTGCATATTTTTTAATTAATTCCATACTTTCATTTTCTGGATAACTCAATGCAAATTCTGCCAGTAAACTACGTACACCACGTTTCTTCAATATTAAACGTCTATTTATTGATTCAAATCCCAAATTTCCCAAGGCTAATAAGCCAGAGGATTTTAATTTAGAATTATCACTCTAAAAATTAAATTAATAAAAAATTGAAATGAAATTCCCCACATTAAAAAAGGTTTTAAACATACTTTTATAATATCTAAAAGGAGATTAATTAATATTTCATCATAAATACTCTGTTTTTTTTAAGGGAAAAATACGTTTCGTCAGTTATTTTTATTTAAATTTTTATTTAAATTAATAAAAATAAAAAACAATTTAAAATATATAATTACCTTCGATAATTTTCCCGAAGCAAATGCAAGACTTGCAAGTATATTACATCCGCATATCTGAACACCTGCGTTTGGATCCTAAAAATAATGGGGATGGTAAGAAATAGAATTAAATATTTAAATATTTAAATAAATATATAATTTAAACGACCGATAAGAAAAAACGACAGACGACGACGCGCGCGTAAGAATGTGTATCATCGCTATGAAAAAAGATGTGATCGAACAAAACGTACTGCCATTAAGTTTTGTATGCGCTGCGAAACCTTTGAGTCTATTAATTTTTGAGCTACATCTGGAAGTTGACTCATCGCGGCGATAATTCGGGTCGCTATTTATATATGAGAAAGAGTCAGTCAAGTCAATACATTAAACATACATATAAATTATAATTATTTACCTTCGCGTATGACGTTCACATCAGAAGTCAAAAGCATGGTGAGCATTTGCTGCAACGCGCCTTCTGTCGCACTAATAATAATAATAAGAACAATAATTCGGTTGAGAAAACAAAACAAAATGTGGTCGTACCAAATCTCGACGCAGTTCGATTGGTCTTCCCTGGCAATCTTTGCCAAAGCAGTTGCGATAAGTAAATGTTGACAGCTAGAGTGCCTGAAAACGAGCGTGAAAAAAGCCGAGAACGCTTTTCCCTTCTGAGCGGCTTTGCCCGATATTGCTTGCGGAATGTAACTGGAAGTATTCGTATCTCCTATTTGAACGTCCACTTCGGTTAAATCATCATTCGCGGAAACGACCACGTTGACTAACGATAAGCACCTCAAAGATTTACAATGGTGCATTTCTGGAAGATATTCAACTGGATTACCATATAAATGAAACGTATGCACTTTTGAAAGAGCTTTCATATCCATCACTGGTTTCGTGAGCTTATTCCCTTTTAAAGAAATCACTTCGAGCATTCTATTCTCTCGTAAATCCGTTCTAATTTTCGTCAATTGGTTGTTATCGCAATGTAACTCGCGCAAATGTTTCAAATTCACTAAACTTGGAAGATCCGTTAATTTATTATCGTTTAATTTCAAAACTTCCAATCGAGGGAAGAATTGCGTGATTTCCACTGGAACTTCTGTTAACTGCGAGTTTGAGAGATTTATGTTAATCACATTCTTAAAGCGTTCTCGGCAATCGCCTAATATTCGCACTACACCTTCTCCTAGTTCCAGTTCTTCTATCGAATCTAGGTCACATCCTTTCAACAATGAATACAAACCATCTACTAATTGATTTGACCCAGTATTGTTCTGTCTCGTTAATCTTAATATTTTCGGTGTCGGTTTGTACGGTTCAATTGTTAATCTGATTTTGACTTTTTGTACGTCATAGCCGCCTTGTAAACATAACAACTGTGCTTTCACGACGTCTCCCTTATGTTTAATAGGTAAATTCTGTCTCCCATCAGCGATTTTATCCAAAATCTCCTCGAAATCTCTGTCCGAATTCCACTCAAACTGTTGTGTTAATAATAATTCGTTATTGTTCCTCTTCTTATTATTTTGTTCATTATCATCATCGTTAGTAGTATCGATTGATGTATTTAACAAATTATTATTAGAAATTACATCGTTGATGTCATTGATATCATCATCTTCTTTATATACGAACGATAAGTTGAAAACGTCCGGAGTCCTTCCCATGTTCATGGTTAACGAACGAAACATCTTCTTCTTCTTGTTCTTCTTCTTCTTCTCACGGGTAATTATAACAGTAAGTATATAGATAGATAGATAGAGAGATAGAGAGATTAGAAGATCTAGTTGGAATATTAATTGAAAATAATATTAAGTGTGTCGTCGACGATTTAATTGTGTCGTGTGCGTATTCGTAACTTATATAATACAGAGTTTTTGCCTCGAACCTGATGCTGTCTGAGCATCAGGACAGAGTATTATTGTCGTGTAGCACAGTGAAATCAATCGTTTTCTGCTGCTGCTGTTTCCTATCAGCCTGTTGGTGATGGCATACTGTTTGTTTTCTTTTTAGACGCAAAAAATAAATATCTTTTCTCCCTCCAAACTATAAATGGAAGCCGATCTGAGGGCGACTTTGCGCGCGAACAACGTTAGTTGTTCGTATGATGATGAGTTTTTCTTCACCAATCCGGCCCCGTTTAAGAAAGGACGCTTGCGCGTGTTCGTGATCACTGGCGATGCGTTCGTATATCTCCGCGAGTTTGATTATGCGCAGAAAGTTTGGCACAAATTTGGACAGAAACAGTGGGACTTGGATTGGTTGAAATCGAAGGATGAGTTAGTTAACGTTATAATTGAAAAAACGGAGACTGGATGTGCGTTGCTGACGCTGAGCTTTAACGAGTGGGAGGGCGATCCTCCAAGCACGAGAACAGAGGCGGCGATCGCCGTGAAGCCCGAGGAGATGGATACTATTTATAAGAAGTTGAAAGATATAATTTCGGTGTACCCAAAGGTTGCCACACCGTCGACGCCGTCATACCGGGGTTATTTCCTAAGTGCGAAGAGTTTTCGACACCACGTCGATTTGCAAAAGACGAAAATACTCGAACGTGTGCCGGGCCTTAAGTTTGTCGTCAAATCGATTCTAGCCCCCGTTTACGAAAAATCACTGAGACTGGAGCTTATTTCTTCTTCCATTCTCGTCGGCCCAAAACAACTACCACACATTCACAAGCTCGTCTTGGAAGCCGCCGAAGTGCTCGGTATACCTATGCCGCAACTGTTTATTCAGCAGAGCCCAGAAGTAAATGCCTATACGCTCGCAATATCGGGTGAGAAAAAAAGCCACGTTGTGGTGGTGCACACTGCGTTAGTTGAATTACTCTCCGAAGAGGAACTCAAATCGGTGATTGCTCACGAAATGGGTCATTTAGCGTGCGACCACGGCGTATGGGTAACTGCTTGGAACATGATGAGCCTGGGCATAGACGTTCTCGGTTTGGTTCCTGGAATAGCGTTGGATGGATTGAAACTAAGTTTACGGGAGTGGGATCGAGCTGCCGAACTTTCAGCCGATCGGGCAGCTTTGTTAGTGGTGGGCGATCCCAAAATCGTGGTTTCGGTCCTCATGAAGCTTAGTGGTGGAAGTTCGAAACTTTCTAAGTCTCTCAATGTCGATGCTTTTATGGAGCAGGCTCGGTCGTATGATACGGAGAGGAGAGGTGTTCTCGGTTCCTTTCTCAGTAGCACACAAATAGCAACATCCACTCACCCGCTACCCGTATACAGAGCGCGAGAAATTGACGCTTGGAGTCGCAGCGACCACTACAAATCACTGATAGCCATGTTTGAAGATAAGCGGCACGTGCTCGATGATGTGTAGAATTGTGTTATCGGCTCTCTATGTAACAACAAAACGAATACACGCTTAAGAGTATAGAAGCGTACTAAATTTTACGAAACTTGGTACAAATCACCGCACTTGTATGTATATAGATAGATAGATAGATAGATAGATAGATAGAGAGAGAGCGAGAGAGAGAGCCATTGCTGGTGCTATGTTCTAATAGGCTGCAGCGCGGCCTCCCAGCCTTGCAAAGTTGTGCCCGTCGCTTTG
>Ga0115004_10005193_pt1 | contig 10303 bp, 13 predicted proteins | sample ArcticOcean_MG_C_10_FD_88737 | JGI IMG/M metagenome (GOLD analysis project Ga0115004, IMG submission 88737) | Marine microbial communities from western Arctic Ocean - ArcticOcean_MG_CB11_90 | ecosystem: Environmental > Aquatic > Marine > Oceanic | place: Arctic Ocean: Canada Basin | collected... | reverse complement strand
TTATTAAATTTAGTAGACTATTATTTCGATTAAGCATAAAGTTTATAAGATTAAAAATTAATTATATTATTTTAATATATGTTTAAAGGATCAATTGTTGCTTTAATTACTCCATTTAAAAATAACCTGTTAGATGAAGATAACTATATAAGTTTAATTCATCATCATTTAGAAAATGGAACACATGGACTAGTTCCCGGTGGCACAACTGGAGAATCTCCAACACTTTCACACAATGAGCACAAAAAAATTATCAATCTATCCATTAAAGAATGCAAAAATAAAATACCTGTTATTGCCGGAACTGGATCTAATTCTACTGCTGAAGCTGTCGAACTTTCACAATTTGCAGATAAAGCTGGATCTGATGCTTTACTGATAGTGACACCTTATTACAACAAACCAAGTCAAGAAGGTCTTTACCAACACTACAAAAAAATTAATGACAATGTTGGCATACCAATAATAATTTACAATATACCTTCTAGATCAGTTATCGACATGACAGTTGAAACTATGGCGCGACTTTTTGAATTAAAGAATATTGTTGGTGTTAAAGACGCAACTGGTGATTTAGATCGTGCAGACCAACAATTAAAACTTATGGGTAAAGAATTTGTCATGCTCACAGGTGAAGATGGAAACGCATTAGAATTTAACAAAAGAGGAGGTGTCGGATGCATTAGTGTGACGGCTAACGTTGCTGCAAAACTATGTTCTGAGATGCAAAATGCTTCTTTATCAAGAAATGAAAAAAAACTCCAGACAAGAGCCGAAGAAATTAATAAAATACTTTTACATCTAAACAAATCTTTGTTTGTTGAAAGCAATCCATCACCAGTTAAATATGCTGCATCACTACTAGGACTCTCCCCAGACGATGTTAGATTACCTTTAGTAAAAGTTACAGAGGAAACTAAAACAATTATTAAAGAGGCGTTACATAAAGCAAATTTAATTTAATGAAACAAAAAGTTGTGCCTGGGCAAAAAATAATTTGCCTAAACAGGAAAGCAAGTTTTAATTATTTTTTTCTAGAACTTCTTGAGTGTGGAATTTCATTAAAGGGATCTGAGGTAAAATCATTGCGCGATGGTAAAGCTAGCATTGCTGACTCTTATGCGGTCGATATAAATGGGGAAATTTTTCTTATTAATTCTCACATACCTTTATATAGACAATCAAGTTATAATAATCACGACCCGAAAGGCGATCGTAAATTGTTAATTAAAAGAAAAGAAATTAATAAATTAATTGGTAAAATTAACCAAGAAGGTTTGACACTAGTTCCTACAAAATTATATTTTCAAAAAGGAAAAGCTAAAATTCAAATTGCTGTTGCTAAAGGGAAAAAACTTTTTGATAAAAGACAAGTAAAAAAAAGTAGAGACTGGAATCGTGAAAAAAGAAGAGTTTTTAGCAATTCTAAAAAATGATTTATATTAATATCGGGTCAAACTTAAATTCAAAAAATGGCGACAGAATATTTAATATAAAAAAAACTATAGAGTTAATTCTTTCTGAAAAAATAAAGATTATTAAAAAATCTAGTATCTACGAGACACCATCATACCCAAACCCAAAAAATCCAAAATTTTTAAATATTTGTCTACAAATTGAAAGTAAAAAAAAACCGCAAATTTTAATAAAGCAATTTAAAACTATTGAAAGAAAATTGCAGAGAAAAAAAGGATTAAAAAATCAACCACGTACTTGCGATATTGATATTATTGACTACAAAGGAAAGAAAATTGAATCTGAAAATCTTACTATTCCACATCCTAGAGCTCATTTAAGAAATTTTGTACTTTTTCCTCTCCGCGAGATATCAAGTGAGTGGATTCATCCTATCCTAAACAAAAAAATCGATTATTTAATCAATAAACTTAAACTAAATCTAAGGAATGAGATTACAAAAATAAAAGAAACTGTTATAATTGACAAATGATTAACAGTGATCAACTTTTATCAAAAATTAAATCTTATAATAAATTTTCAAATTTTGTCCCTTTAAACAAAGCATATAATTTTGCTTTGGACGCGCATAAAAATCAGAAAAGAGTTTCTGGAATACCTTACGTTGTACACCCAATCGCCGTAGCAGATATTTTAGCTGAATTAAAATTAGATAGCGCTACGATAATTACTGGTTTGTTACATGACACAATAGAGGACACTAAAGCTACTTACAGTATTGTTTTAAATGAGTTCGGTAAGGAAGTAGCAGATCTAGTAGATGGCGTAACAAAAATTTCAGCACTAGAAGAAAAAATCGCAGACAATTCTCAAGCAGAAAATTTTAGAAAATTAATTTTAGCAACGTCAAAAGATATAAGAGTTTTATTAGTCAAATTGGCAGATCGATTACACAACATGAGAACTATTGATGCTTTTAAATCAAAAAAAAAAAAAAAACGTATAGCTAAAGAGACCATGGAAATCTACGCACCATTAGCTGATAGAATGGGAATGAATACTATAAGAGATGAATTAGAAGATCTTTCCTTCTCCGTTTTAAATAGTGAGGCAAGAAACTTAATTGTAGAACGATTAAAATTTATTAAAAATAATCGCCTTGATAATTTCAATATAGTTTCTGATGAACTGGCAATCTTATTAAAGAAAAATGGAGTTGAGGCAATTATAACCGGTAGAGAGAAAACACCTTTTTCAATTTGGAGAAAAATACAAAATAAAAAAATCTCTTTAGAACATTTGACAGATATTATTGGTTTTAGAGTAATAGTAAATTCGACTAGCGAGTGTTATAAAACTGTAGGGGTCTTGCACGGTGAATATTCCGCCATACCTTTTAAGTTTAAAGATTATATTTCGACACCAAAAATAAATAAATATCAGTCAATACACACTGCTATAATTGGTCCAAGAAAACAAAGAATTGAAGTGCAAATAAGAACTTATGAGATGAATGATTTTGCAGAGAGAGGCATAGCTTCTCATTGGAAATATAAAACTTCAGAAAAACTTTCTGACCTCACTTTAAAGCAGTATGATTGGTTACGCGATCTAGTTGAAATAATGGAAGCGGGTAATAGCCCAGAACATTATTATGAGTTTACTAAATTGCAAATGTTTCAGGAAAATGTTTTTTGTTTCACTCCAAATGGCACTGTTATAAAACTTCCTAAAGATGCTACGCCAATTGATTTTGCCTACGCAGTTCATACCAATATTGGAAATACAGCTATTGGCTGTAGAGTAAATGGCAATGAGTCAGCTCTTCAGTCTAATCTTTACAATGGTGACACTATTGAAATAATAAATTCTAAGAATGTATCTCCGTCATTACACTGGATCTCATCATCGAAAACTGGAAAGGCTAGAGCTGCCATTCGGAGATACTGGCAAGATAAAACAGAAGGCAATAATGTTAAAAAAAATAAACAATATAAAAGCACACTAGTAATGGATCTACCAAACCAACCAGGAGTGCTAGGAGATATTAGTACTTTGATAGGCCTAAATAAATGCAATATTTTAAACGTAGAGTTACTAGGAAAAAAGGAAAAATTTCTCCATATTTCCTTCGATATACAAATAAATGATTTAAAAGACTTTACAAACTTGATAAGTCAAATCAAACAAAAAAAGTTGAATTTTAGAATTGTTAGACACAAAGAGAAAAAAAATGCTTTCATACAAAGAATCCTTGAAAATTTTAAAAGAAACTGATGCATTGCTAGATGGTCACTTTATCCTTTCTTCAGGTTTGCACAGTTCACAATATGTGCAGTGTGCTCAATTGTTAAGCAAACCATTTAAAGCAGAGAAATTCTGCAAATCTTTAGCTGAAAAAGTTTCTAATGAATTTAAAGAGATTGATTTGATCCTTTCACCTGCAATGGGCGGTATAGTTATTGGATATGAAATAGGTAGATTGTTAAAAAAAGAAACAATATTCTCGGAAAGAGTTAATGGAGACTTTAAATTAAGACGAGACTTTAGTATTAAAAAAAAATCTAAAGTTTTAGTTGTGGAAGATGTTATAACAACTGGACAATCAAGTTTAGAATGTGCCGAATTAATAAAGTCAGCTGATGCTGAAATTTTAGGATATGCATGTTTAATTGACAGATCTAATAGAAAATCGAAATTAAATAAAAAAATAGTTTCACAAATTGAAATTAACATACCCGCTTATGAAGAAAATGAATTACCAAATAATTTAACTTCTATTCCAGCTGTAAAACCTGGTAGCAGAAATCTTTAATGGGTAAAATTCGACTAGGTGTAAACATAGATCATGTCGCGACGGTTAGAAATGCTAGAGGTGAAAATTATCCAAGTCCATTGCGATCTGCAATTATGGCGGAGAAATTTGGAGCCCACTCAGTTACTATACATTTAAGAGAAGATAGAAGGCATATCAATGATTTAGACTTAAAAGAAATTAAGTCTAAGCTAAAAATACCTCTGAATTTAGAAATTGCAGCTACAAATGAAATGGTAAGGATTGCCTTAAAGCATAAGCCAAACTTTGTTTGCATAGTTCCTGAAAAAAGAAAAGAAATTACTACAGAAGGCGGTCTTAATTTAAATTATAAAAAAAATTTTTTAAAAAAAATTATTTTTAAATTAAAAAAAAATGGATCTCGCGTCAGTCTGTTTATTGAACCTAAAAATCAAGATGTAAAAATTGCAAAAGAATTACAAGTTGATTGTATAGAGCTTCATACTGGGAAAATTTGTAATTTGATAAATAGTAAAAAAAACTACCTAATTGAATTTAAAAGAATAAAAAGTGCAGTAAACTTTGCTTCAAATTTAGGTCTAGAAGTTCACGCAGGACATGGTCTTACTTATAATTCAGCAAAAATAATTTCTAAAATTAAAAAAATTAAAGAATTTAATATTGGTCATTTTTTAATAGGAGAGGCTATATATGTCGGACTCCCCGCCGTAATAAAAAAATTTAAAAAAATTATAAATTAATATGTCCATATATGGAATTGGCACTGATATTGTTGATATTTCTCGAATTAAAATAGTTTTTAATAGAAATAAGAGTTTTAAAAAGAAAATATTTTCTTCAAATGAAATCAATACTATTGAAAATACAATTAATAAGATTTCAAGTTATGCAAAGAGATTCGCATCCAAAGAAGCTTTTTGTAAAGCTTTAGGTACTGGCATTTCAAATGGCATATCTTTTAACGAAATATCAATAAAAAATGACAATAAAGGCAAACCATATATCGAGCTATTAGGTAAAACTAAATTTATCGTTAATCATATTTTAAAAAAAAAATATAAAATTTTTCTATCTATTTCTGATGAAAAAAAATATGCAGTAGCAATGGTGGTTATAAGCTATTAATGAAAAAAAATTTTTTAGAAATAATAATTGAAAATATAAAAACTTTATTTTATGCACTGGTTATAGCCACAATAATAAGATCGTTATTTTTTCAACCTTTTTATATTCCTTCATCGTCTATGGAACCGACACTCTTGATTGGTGACCGTATATTTGTAAAAAAATATAGTTATGGTTATAGCAAGCATTCTTTTCCATTTAGCCCATCTTTTTTTTCAAATAGATTATTTAATAAAACACCTGATTATGGTGATTTAGTTGTTTTCAAGACACCTACTGACAACAGAACTGATTACATTAAAAGACTAATCGGATTACCTGGTGATACCATACAATTTAAAAATGGAAAATTATTCTTAAATAATGCTGAAATTCCAAGAATTAAAGTAAATAGTAAATACGAAATAAGATGTGGAATAATATCTCCAGATACTAAAGCATTCAAAGAAACTTTACCAAATGGTAAAGATTACGTTGCTGTTTATAACAAAACAGGAAGCATGCAAAACACAGATGAATACAAAGTTCCTCCAGCTCATTTCTTTTTTTTAGGAGATAATCGTGACTGTTCAAAAGATAGCCGATACCTTTCAAGCGTCGGGTATGTCTCGAGCGAAAATTTAGTCGGTAATGCCTCTATTATTTTTTTCTCTAATGACACCATTACTGGAAGTATTTTTAAATTTTGGAACTGGAATCAATCTTTAAGAACTGAAAGATTTTTCAATCTATTAAAATGACAGATCTTATAAATAAATTGGAGCAAAAAATTAATATAAGATTTAAAGATAAAGATTTACTATCTAAAAGTTTAATCCACAAAAGTCACGATGCTATAGATAATAATGAAAAACTAGAATTTTTAGGTGATAGGGTCCTAGGTTTAATTTTTGCTAAAACACTATTAAAGATTTACCCAAAGGACAAAGAAGGAATCATAGATAAAAAATTCGCAAATTTAGTGAACAAAAAAACATGTCTTCTTGTAGCAAAAAAACTCGAATTAAAAAAATTTATTATAACAGGAGGGTCATACAAGGGGCTAAGTAGATCAGATGATAAAATTGTCAGTGATGGACTAGAGGCTTTATTAGGGGCAATATTCTTAGATCAAGGAATGAAAGTGGTTGAAAAATTTATATTAAAATTTTGGGATGAATTTTTGGAAAAATCTATCGTAACTCTAGTAGACGCCAAAACGCAACTGCAGGAATACAGCTTAAAAAAATTTAAAACCTTGCCCGTGTATACAATTCAAAAACAATCAGGCCCCCAACATAGTCCTGTCTTTAAAGTTGAAGTTAAAATAGAAAATTCTAAGAAATATTATGCTTCGGGAACTTCTAAAAAAGATGCACAACAAAATGCGGCAAAAAAACTATTAACTGATCAAAAAATTTAATTATGAATTGGCAAGATGAAGGTTTTTTGCTTTCAAAAATAAAATTTAGAGAGAATGCTAATATAATTAATGTTTTTACAAACACCCGCGGTAAAGTTAGTGGCATTGTTTACGGTGGAAGCTCAAGAAAAATTAGAAATTTTCTACAAATATCAAATAAAATATTTACAATTTATTCATCAAAATCTGAAAACAGACTAGGCTACTTCAAAACGGAACTAGTAGAAGCAATTTCACCAAAGTATTTTAATGATAAAAAAAAAACAACAGCACTTTTATCTTCATCTTCCATTCTCAACTTATTGCTTCCAGAATCCCAACCTTACAACAAATTATATACTTCATTTGAAAATCTATTGAAGAATTTTGATAATGATGATTGGATAATTCATTATATATACTGGGAATTAGTTTTATTAAAAGAACTTGGTTTTGATCCGTACCTCGAACAATTTTTTGATACAGTTAGTGATAATAATATGCAAAAAACAATTGAAATTGACAATGTTAAATATCAAGTTCCCACTTTTCTGATTACAAAAAAAAAAATAGATATTTTAGATGCAAAATTAATTACAACTGCATTAAGTTTTACAAGAAATATTTTAACAAATAAATTTTTTTTACCAAATAATTTATTGTTTCCAAAATCTAGGATAATTTTAGAAAACTATTTTAATTGATTTGCTACATCTAATGAAAAATAACTAACAATCGCATTTGATCCGGCACGTTTTAAAGAAATTAAACTTTCAAGGATAGCTTCTTCATTAATAATACCTTTTCTAATACCATTTTTAATTAATGAATATTCTCCCGAAACTTGATAAGAAAAAATAGGTATCTTGAAATTGTCTTTTACTGATCTTATAATGTCCAGGTACGGTAGCCCAGGCTTTACCATTATTATATCTGCCCCTTCTTTAATGTCTAATGCAACTTCTCTTATGGCCTCACTAGAATTTCTATAGTCCATTTGATAAGTTTTTTTATTACCTTTTAATTTTCGGTTTGAACCAACAGCATCCCTAAAAGGTCCGTAAAAATTAGAGGCATACTTAACGGCATATGAAACAATATGAGTATCCTTAAAACCTTTTTTATCTAGAGCGGCTCTGATCTTTCCAATCCTACCATCCATCATATCTGAGGGAGCAATGACATCACATTCCATTTGTGCCTGAAGCAAAGACTGTTTAATTAAAATATCTACGGTTAAGTCGTTATCAATTTTATTGTTTTTAATTATTCCGTCATGACCATGACTTGTGTAAGGATCAAGTGCAACATCACACATTATACCAATATCATTTTTAAACTCTTTTTTTAAACTTCTTAAAGCTTTACAAATTAAATTATTTTTATTTAACGCTTCTTTTCCAGTGTAGTTTTTTTTATTTGAATTTGTGTATGGAAAAAGTGCGATAAGAGGAATTTTTAACCTACAAGCTTTTTCTACAACTAATTTTAAATCATCTATAGAATAACGAAAAATGTTAGGCATAGAGTTAATAGCGTCTTTTTTTTTGCTTCCTTCCTTAACAAACAGCGGGAGAATTAAATCATTAGCCGATAAATTGTGTTCAGACACCAACCTCCTCACCCAATCTGCTTTTCTATTTCGTCTCATTCTGAGATTAGGATATGTACCGATAGATTTCATAATATTCTATTAAAAGTTTATAATATGAGACAAATATAATATTATTAGTATATATAAAAGTAGTTTAATAAATAATCTTATGTTCAAAAAAATATTATTTTCTAAAATATGTATAGGTTCTGATCACGCTGGGTATGACCTTAAAGAAAAAATTAAAGATTTTTTAATTAATAAAGATATCCCTGTAATAGATCTTGGTCCATTTACTGACGTTTCTGTTGATTATCCTGATTTCGCAAAAAAAGTAGCAAAGAGAGTGCTTTTAAAAAAAAGTGACGCAGGTATTTTAGTGTGTGGATCTGGCACAGGAATGGCAATTACAGCAAATAAATTTAAAGGAATTAGAGCGGCACAATGTTATAGTAAAATAAGTACTATTCTTTCCAGACAACATAACAATGCCAATATTATTTGTCTAGGTTCAAGAGTATTAAAAAACAAAGAAGCTTTTGATTTTGTTAATTTTTTCTTATTTACAAAATTTGACGCTGGCAGACATAAAAAAAGAGTAAATAAAATTTAACTTATGAGCAAAGAAGATATAAATAATTTTTTCAATAGAGACTTATTGAGTAGTGATTTAGAGCTCTATGAATCTGTGAGCAAAGAATATAATAGACAAATAAACCATATAGAACTTATTGCATCTGAAAATATGGTTTCAAGGGCAGTTCTAGAAGCCCAAGGCTCTGTTTTAACAAATAAATACGCCGAAGGTTATTCTGGAAAAAGATATTATGGAGGCTGCGAATTTGTCGACATAGCTGAGAATCTTGCAATAGAAAGAGCTACTAAACTTTTTAACTGTAAATTCGCAAATGTTCAGCCGCATTCAGGAGCTCAAGCGAATGGAGCAGTTTATTTAGCATTAATTAAACCAGGTGATACAATTTTAGCTATGAGCCTAAACTCTGGCGGTCATTTAACCCACGGAGCAAAACCTGCGCAATCAGGAAAATGGTTTAATGCAGTTCATTATGACGTAAAGCCCGAAACAGGATTAATTGATTATGACAGCGTAGAAAAACTTGCTCTAGAACACAATCCTAAGATTATAATTGCTGGTGGTAGCGCATACTCAAGAATTATTGATTTTAAAAAATTTAGAGAAATTGCAAATAAAGTTAAAGCATATTTACTAGTTGATATGGCTCATTTTTCAGGTTTAGTAGCTGGTGGTGAATATCCAAATCCATTAGAATATGCTGATGTGGTTACCTCGACAACTCACAAAGTATTAAGAGGGCCAAGAGGTGGAATAATTTTAACTAACAGAGAAGATTTAATAAAAAAATTTAACTCAGCAATCTTTCCTGGATTACAAGGAGGACCATTAATGCATGTTATTGCAGCCAAAGCCGTTTGTTTTAAAGAGGCTTTAGATCCTAGTTTTAAGACTTACACAAAACAAGTAATTGATAACGCAAAAATATTATCCGAAACATTGGTTAAGAATGATTTTAAAATATTTTCTGGCGGTACTGATACACACTTAATGCTTTTAGATTTAAGGGAATTTAAGCTTACAGGAAAACTAGCAGAAAACAGTCTTGGTAAAGCTAATATCACTTGCAACAAAAATTCGATACCTTTTGATACAGAAAGCCCTATGATAACATCTGGTGTTAGGCTTGGCACACCAGCCTCCACCACAAGGGGGTTTGGTAAAAAAGAGTTTATTTTAGTCGGGCAATTGATTTCTAAATTACTCAAAGAACTAGCTAAAAACCCTGAAAATAATTCTAAAGCTGAAAATGAGGTGCAAAAAGAGGTAATTGATCTTTGTACTTCTTTTCCTATATATAGTAGTCAATAAATAAAAAATAACTATGCTTTGTCCATTTTGTAAAGAAAAAGATACATCCGTTGTTGATTCAAGACCAACAGAAGACGGTACTGC
>Ga0115004_10005187_pt1 | contig 10309 bp, 8 predicted proteins | sample ArcticOcean_MG_C_10_FD_88737 | JGI IMG/M metagenome (GOLD analysis project Ga0115004, IMG submission 88737) | Marine microbial communities from western Arctic Ocean - ArcticOcean_MG_CB11_90 | ecosystem: Environmental > Aquatic > Marine > Oceanic | place: Arctic Ocean: Canada Basin | collected... | reverse complement strand
CTGGTGGCTGGTCGACGCTTCATCGCGGTCCGGCGAATCGAAAACTCGTTCAGGACGTCAAACTCGCGGAAAGCTATTCGAGTTGGACCGCACTCGAAGGGGCATCGATTCTGACGGCGCCGACAATGAGCCCCGATGGTAAGACCATGTACGTGGCGACGGGGCAGGCCGAGGGCAAAGCAAATCTTCACGCCTTTGACCTCGACGGGAACAGGCTCTGGCAGGCGCCGCATTGGACGAGTCGCCGCGATGGCGTCGATCCGTGCGCCGTACTTTCGAGCGTGATCGTCGACCGTGAGGGTGATCTATATCTGGGCGATTGCAATCAGCTCTTCGCATATCACGGCGATGGACGGCTGAAGTGGGTGGCGCCGCTGCCTAATATCCAGGAAGGCGATTGGATCGTCTCCGACGCGCTTCCAGTGAACGCGCTTACGACCGCAGTCTTTACGAAGGACGGCGACATATTCGGCGTAACTAATTTCGGCGACATTGTCGTCTTTGATCGCAAGACCGGCCGCAAGCTAAACTCTCCCACACGGCTTCCCGGGCATGTGCCGGGCACATCAGCGGTGATGCCCATGCCCCCGACCATCTTCGGCGAGGGACTTCTAGACGAACAAATCAGGGATTGGGCCTGGCAGTTGTTAGTTGGCGGCGCAATGCCTTCAGCCAACACGCCCGGTGTGGACATGAAGACCGGGCGCGTATTCGTTGCGGCGACCGCGGTGACGGTGGGCCGCGGAGCACTCTACGGCATTGACCTGGATCGAAAAGAGGATGAGGACGGGTCCGTCTCAGTTGAAGTTGAAATCGCGTTCGGGACGGAGATGGGCCCCGGAAGTGGGTCGAGTCCTTCGCTCTCGCCCTCTGGGCATCAGGTCTACGTGAGCGACGAGAATGGAAGATTCTATGGAGTCGATGCCAGAACAGGCGAAGTCGTGTGGGAGGCGCAGACGCGAGCGGCTTCGGCGGCTGCCGCGGTCGGAGCCGACGGCACCGTTTACGCGCTTCAAGCCTACGGCCCGGCGCTGATCGCGATCTCAGAGGACGGGCAGGTTCGCTGGGAGAGCGACTTAGGAGCTTTAGCCGAGGCAGCACTTCCTAAGAGTCTGATGCTTGGTGAGCCCTCCGCAATCGGGAATGGAAATCCGACCGTCGTCGATGATCAAATTCTTGTCCCGATTGTCTACGGATTTGAGACGAGAATGTTTGGTCGACGCATCCCGTGGCCTGTGACTTCGTCGCTTGTCGCGGTCGACGCCAAGACGGGGAAGGGCGTTCGAAATGTTCTCTCCCTCGCTGATGACTCGACGGGGATTACAGTCGTGTTGCCCGATGGCTCGATCGTCAACAGCCTTGGCACAGCGATGACTTCTGGAGCGACGCCGCTTGCGGGGCTCGCCCGGCTGCTGCTCCCTGGAGACCTCGAGCCGCTCTTGCCCTTGGGCGGTTTTCAGGTGAGTCGGCCTGTGTCTCCGGAAGCCGCGTCGATGCGAGATGTTATGTCTGCGAGGCTCGCGCTTCGGTCCGATGCGCATCGTCGAGACGATGCCACGCGGCATCCCCTCGAGGTCCTAGAGTTTGCGGGAATTCGCGAAGGGATGCGCGTTGCGGAGTTGATGGCGGGCGGGGGCTGGTATGCGGAAGTACTCGCACGCGCAGTCGGTCCGAAGGGTCGGGTCTTGGCCCAGAACAACGAGGTCTCGGCAAGTCGCTACGGAAAGGATCTCGCTAGGCGCCTTGAAGCGCAGGGACTAGAGGCGATCGAATCTCGTGTTGAGGAACTCGATGCACTCGGTTTGGAGTCCGAATCTTTTGATGCGGTCTTTCTCGTCAAATTCTATCACGACACAGTTTGGATGGGCGTGGACAGGCCCGAGATGCTTCGACGGATCCGGGACTCACTCACTCCTGACGGCGTGTTCCTTGTAGTCGATCACGCAGCCGAGGCTGGGGTTGGCCTAACGGAAGTGAGTGGGCTGCATCGCATAGAAGAAGCAACCCTGATCGCGGAAGTCGAAGCCGCGGGGTTTCGACTGGCGGCGCGCTCTTCCCTTCTGGCCAATTCCGGGGATGATCGGACGAGCAATGTCTTCCGCTCGCGTGTTCGAGGAAATACCGATCGCTTCCTACTCCGATTCGATCCCGCCAAATAGCTGGACGATTCTCGAATAGAATTTTCTTCAGAGCGGAGGCACAGCTTGGGCGAAGGCCAGATTACGCACTGATTTCAACTACTTTCGAGTCGCTTCGGATTGCGGCTTGATGTGTCAAACTAAGAGGCATGAAGAGTCCCTACGACGGCGTCGCCATTGTCGGCGCATACAACACTGTGCAGGCCAAACAACTTCCGAACTGGACCGAGTCGGGGCTAGTTCTCGACGCGATTCGCGGCGCGCTTGGAGATGCTGGGCTCACACCCGCAGACGTTGACGGCGTGAACGTTTCGACTTGGGTGAGCCAGCTGAATTCACGGACAGTCTGCCAATGGTTTGGTGGGCAACCGTCTTGGACCGGCACGTCGCATCCCGGAATCGAAGCGGTGCTCGAGGCGGCAGCCGCCATTCAGTCGGGCCAGGCCCATACGGTCGTGATTGCCACCGCGCAGTGCGGCGAATATACGGAGCGTGAGTCGACGGTGTCCTGGACTCGTCCGGAGAATGAATTCGTCGAGTGCTGGGGACTCTATACCGCTGCAGAGTTCGCCTTGATGGCGCAAAGACACATGCACATCTACGGCACGCCTCGTGAGGCGTTCTCGGAAGTTGCGGCGGCGATTCGCAGCAATGGCGCTCTGAATCCGGACGCCGTCTTTTACGGTCGCGAATGCTCGCCAGCTGAAGTGGAGAATTCGCGGATGGTCGCGGATCCCTTTCGGCTTCTGGATTGCTGCATCACGTCAGAGGGCGGTGCCGCAATGGTGCTGACGAGTACCGAGCGCGCGAAAGATCTCGATGTGAAGCCGATCTACGTGCTAGGCGGAGCCCTTGATCGTCAGGGGATGTCCTACGTGACCGCACCGGTCTGGGAGAAATACGGCTGGGTCGGCCGGCGAGCGGCGGAGATGACCTTCGAGCAATGCGGACTCTCGACGCGTGATGTCGATTTCGCTGAGTTCTACGACCCCTTCTCTTTTGAAATCATCCGGCAGCTTGAAGCCTTCGGATTCTGCAAAGAGGGGGAGGGCGCCGATTTCGTGTTGGAAGGCCGCATCCGCATCGATGGCGATCTCCCGGTCGCGACCAATGGTGGGATCCTTTCCTACTCCCACGCGGGCGTCGTGCAGCTTCTGCAAAAGCCACTGAACGCGGTCTTGCAGTTGCAAGGGCGCCTAGCGCCAGAGATCACACTTCATCAACCCAAGGTCGCGCTTGCGACGAATGGGGGTTCGGGCGCGCTCTTCTGCGACGTCATGGCCCTGGGGAGCGAGCCCGTATGAGCGACTCAACGCCGGCGACTGGACGACCGCAGACGCCGCTTCCGCAGCCGACGCAGCTCTCGAAACCCTATTGGGAAGCGTGCCGGGAAGGCCGCCTTACCGTTCAGCGATGTAAGAGTTGCGATGGCTATGTGTTCATTCCGCAGCCCTGTTGCGGGACCTGTCTGAGTGAAGAGCTCGAATGGGTGGAATCGTCAGGGAAGGGCACGCTCTATAGCTTTACGACGGTCTACCGGCCGCAACAGCCGACTTTTGAAGTGCCCTACACGGTCATCGTGGTGGAGTTGGAAGAGGGGTACTACATGCTTTCCAACTTGATCGGCGTCGAACCTGACGAGATCAAGATCGGAACGCCGCTGGAAGTCTTCTTTGAAGAACGATCCGAGGAGATTTCCTTGCCGTTCTTTCGAGTCCGCGCCGAATAACATTAGAGAGGAACGAGATGAGCTCGACCGGCAAGACGTGGGTTCTTTGTCTGGCAATCGCTTTGTTCGGATGCGCGTCTCTCGGAGAGCGTCCGGCTGCTTCGGGTTGGGCGCCAGATGCGGAGCGCGATGCCGCTGTGATGTCCGTCCTCGATCGATACATGGATGGACTGAACGCGCTCGACTTAGAGACGCACGTATCGACGTATCATTTCCCTCACTATCGGCACGCGAGCGGCAAGGTCGTTGTTTGGCAGGACAGCCTGGAGGCGATTCCTATTCTGGGGGTTCCTAAGGCAGAGCGGCTTCCTGCCTTACGTGCCGCACTCGAGTCCGACTGGGTCAGAAGCGAGTGGACGAGGCGAGACATCGTTCAGGCCGACGCGCATAAGGTGCACGTTGTGACGCGCTTCGATCGTCTCAGGGCGGACGGAAGCGTCATCAAGAGCTTTAATTCGCTCTATGTGTTGACGCTCGACGAGGATGACGCCGGAGCGCTTCGGTGGGGAATTAAGGGGCGATCGAGCTTCGCGCCTTAGACACCCGCCCCGCAGCCGATCAGTCGAGGGCTAGCGCCTATAGCAGGCGGCTATCGTGGCCCTTCCAGTACTCGTCCTTGAGCAGGCGCTTATAGAGCTTTCCGGTCGGGTGACGTGGGAGCTCGTCGCGGAAGTCGACGGATCGCGGGCATTTCACGTCTGCGAGTTGTTCGCGGCAATAGGCCATCAGCTCGCGCGCGACGTCGTCGCCGGCATCATTGGGATCCACAAGCTGGACGACTGCTTTGACTTCTTCCCCGAAGTCTTCGTTCGGGACACCAAATACGGCGACGTCCTGGACCTTCGGATGAACGGTGAGGACGTCCTCGGTCTCCTGGGGATAGATGTTGACGCCGCCACTGATGATCATGTTCGCCTTGCGGTCGGTCAGGTAGAGAAAACCGTCGTCGTCGAGTTTGCCGATATCACCGAGGGTGCTCCAGCCATTCGCGAGCTTTGCGGAGGAGGTCTTCTCCGGATCGTTGTGGTACTCGAATCCAGCCGGGCTCGCTCCGAAATAGACGCCGCCTTCATCGCCGATGGGGACTTCATTTCCGTCGTCGTCGACGATATGCACTTCGCAGTTGATCGGCTTTCCGACCGTGCCCTTGTGAGCGAGCCAATCCGTCGGCGCCGCATAACAGAATCCGTTGCCTTCGGTGCCTGCGTAATATTCGTGGATGACGGGTCCCCACCAGTCGAGCATTCGTTCCTTGATCTTGACCGGGCAGGGCGCGGCTGCGTGAACCGCGAAGACGAGGCTGCTGAGGTCGTATGCAGTTCGCTTCTCTTCTGCGAGCTTGAGCATCCGAACAAACATAGTCGGAACCCATTGGCTATGGGTAATTTTGTGGTCTTGGATCGCGCGGAGTGCGCCTTCCGCATCGAATTTCTGCATCACGACGAGCGTCGCGCCGAGGCGCTGGAACTGTGCGCAGTAGCGGAGTGGTGCGGCGTGGTAGAGCGGAGCCGGCGACAAGTAGACTGAGTCGGGGTTACCGCCAAAGAGTCCGGCGATCAAAGCCGTCAGTCCTTCGCCAGCACCGAGAGGCGCGCCCGGGAAGGGGCTCTTGACGCCCTTGGGACGTCCCGTCGTGCCGGACGAGTAGAGCATGGGCTGCGCTTCGACGCGGTCTTCGAGGGGCGTCGCGGTCTGTTTGGCGATCGCGTCTTCATAGGATTCGAAGCCGGGAAGTGGGCCACCGACGGAAAGCCGGAGTTCGAGCTTCTCGAGAACCTCGCCCAAGCCCGCGACCACTGGAGAGAGGTAGGGGCTTGCTATGAATGCGCGGCTTCCGCTGTCCTGAAGGATGTAGCTGAGTTCGTCTGCCGTGAGCCGCGAGCTGACTGCCGTGTAGTAGAGCCCCGCATAATGTGCGCCCCACATAACAGCGAGATATTCGAGTCGATTCTCCATGCAGAAGGCGATGTGGTCGCCGGGCTGAAAGCCAGCCGCTCTGAAAACCTGAGAGAGCCGATTGGCAGCGTCATCGAGTTCCGCGTAGCTCATGCTCTCGCCGGTCTCGGCGATCACGACTGCGGGTTTGTCCGGGGTGCGTTCTGCCCATGTCCCGGGGTAGAGGCTATTCGGCGGGAGGTCTGCGAGGGAGGTCATTGCGGGGGTACCTCGATTCGGTGGCGCGAATCAAAACAGGCAGAAAATTCCAGGCCACATGAGTGACGAGTCGATCTCCAACCGGGGGCAGGCTAAGAAGAAGCAGTCTCGGCTGCGCGGGCGTCGAGCTCGAGACGAATGACTGCGTGATCCGCTTCGCTCAAGCTGAACTTTGAGAAAAAGACAGCGCCGAAGAGATAGCAAATGAGTGGAAGGCTTCCCATAAGCACGAGCATCGTGGTTTTGACGAGTTCCGTCTGTTCTTCCGCTTGTCCATCGAAGCCCGCAATAGCGAGGGCCCAGCCGACGATCCCAATCATGATGCCGGCCGCAAGCTTGCTCATAAACGCCCAGCCCGCGAAGTAGGCACCCTCTTTTCGCTGACCAGTTCTGTGTTCATCAAAGTCGATGATTTCACTCTTGAGTGTATACCCGAGGCTATTCGGGCAGCCCCCGGAGAAGCCGGCGATCAGAGAGGACACGAGCACGACATGCCAATCGCCTTCGCCGACGAAGAAGATCAGGCCGTATCCGACCGCGCTCCCGATCATCGAATAGAGCATGAGGCGTCGCTTCTCGAAGTGGCGAGAAAGCCGAATCCAGACCGGAATGGACAGAAGGCTCGCTCCCATATTCGCGCCTAGCAGTGCCGGGATCATTTGCGGTTCGCCGACGACATAGTCGACGACGAAGGGTGTGAGGGCTCCGATGCCACCGACTCCGATGGCATCGATAAAGACAACCAAAAGCAGTAATCGCGCATGCGGATTTGAGAATACGTCGCGGACAGCCTCGATGGGATTCGCGGGGCCGCGCCCCTGGTACTCCGCACGTTCCGCCGGAAGCATGCTGACGCCGCCGAAAATGAGCAAAAGAGTCATCGCACCAAGGATGTAGGCCATGGTCCGTGTAGGCCCGACACCTGATTCTATGACTGCGGAGCCCACGATAAAGGCCACGCCCATGCCTAATACTTTGAGAGCTTGGCGGAATCCAAAAACTCGATTTCGCTCAGTGGCTTTGATCGAGATTTCCGCGCCGAGGGACATGTGCGGAACTTCAAATAGCGTGTAGGCCGTGTAGAAGCCGAAGATTGAAACTGTGATCCAAACGATGAGCTGCGTGTCTCCGAGGCCCTCAGGCGGGGCCCAGGCCATGATGCTGAATAGCGCCAGGAGTGGGGCACTTGCGAGAATCCAGGGCCGACGACGACCGAATCGACTCTTCGTGCGGTCAGAAAGGAATCCGACCATGGGGTCAGTGACTGCGTCCCAAACTTTTGCGGCGAGGAAAATCGTACCGATTACTGCGGTCGATATACCCAATTGGACCGAGGCGAATTTCATGTACATGATCAGAATCAGCACGTAGGCATAGATCACGGGCGCCGCCGAAATGCCATATCCGAAGAGCGCTCGGTTGCTCAGCCGATCCTGTTCTTGCACGTAGTCTCCTAGCAGGGGCGCGCTCATTCGATCAACGAGGAACGGGCCGAGCCAAAGAGCATAGGCGCCTCGGATGGCGCTACGCTTCTCTGAATCAACCGATTCATGGAGCTTTGAAATGACTTCTCGCGCCGCCGCGATCGCGATCACCGCCACAATTTGGACACTTTGCTCGGGTTCACCTCTAGGGGCCGAGGAAGTCGAGCGGGACGTTCCTGTGCGTGTGGGCGATCTGCAGGACATGGGCGTCGAAGCTGTCGCCGTGAACGACTTCGTCTACCGAATCGAAGGGGAAGGTGCCTTCTTCCTGATCAATACGAGTGAGGGGTCTGTTCTCGTCGATACGGGGACGCCCTATGCCCAGAACGAAGAGCAGATGGCGAAGGTACGTGAACTTGCGACGGGTCCGATTCGTAAAGTGATCGTGACCCACGCGCATGCAGATCATTCTGGCGGTCTGCCCCGTTTTAAGCCGCAGATTGATGCCGGGGAAGTCGAGTTCGTCGCGCACCATCGATACGGGTACATGTCGCGACTGCAGGATGAGCTGATCCCCTACTTCAAGTCTCGCTATCACGTGCTTTACCCGGCGCGGGTTTCACTCGAGCCGGAAACGAAGCCGCGCGTCTATTGGAAGATGGAGCCGACGCGGCCAGTCTTCCCAGGCTCGGACTATCGCTTTGAGTTAGGCGGCGTCGAATTCGTCGTGATTGCGCCGGAGAACACGGGCGAAGGCGAGGACGGAATTCTCGTCTGGTTGCCGGAGTCGAGAATCCTATTCACAGGGGATCTCTTTGGGACGCTCTATCCGATGTTCCCAAATCTATATACGGTGCGCGGTGAGAAGTACCGCGACCCCCTCGACTATATTGATGTGCTCGATCAGGTTTTGGCACTCAAGCCGCGGGTGATCGCTCACTCGCATTTTCGCAATGCTTTAGGTGAGGGCTATATCCAATCGAGCGTGACGCGGATGCGCGACGCGGTGCAGTACATGTGGGATGAAGTTGTTAAGGGGATGAATGAGGGGCGAACCGTGCACGAGCTGATGCGCGATATTAAGCTGCCCCGTCATCTCGAACTCTCCCAGGGACACGGGAAAGTGTCATGGTCTGTGCGCGCGACGTGGGAGATCATTGCTGGTTGGTACTACTACGACACGATCGCGAATCTCTACCATGTTCCGGCGACGGCTGTGAACGACGATCTCGTCGAGATGGTCGGCGGCGCAGACGCACTCGCAACACGAGCGACGGGGTACCTCGCACAGGGCAAGCCACTCGAAGCGGTGCGGCTCCTGGATATCGCCAAGGGCCATGAGACCGCCGCCGTGCTCGTCGCTCGAATAGAGGCCGTAGAGAGGCTGCTGAAGGAGGCGGGCGAGGGACATGGGAACTTCTCGGAGATTGGCCTCCTGGAGGCGGATCTCCGAGATTCGCGCGTGAAGCTTGGCGTGAGGACGGCCCCCGGAGGGCCGTGAGAAGCGCAGCATGAGCAGCGAGCGTACGCAGGAATAAAGGGGCGAGCGTGACGATCCTCGTGTGAAAGGGCGCAAACTCTTCCCCATCGCCGCGCTCACCTAGGGGCAATTCACTACTTTTTTGTATAAGAGTCAAGTAAGGCCGTTCCGAACCAGAGTGACCATGGGTCACATTCACCATGCTGCGTGTTAAGGATGCCCTTTTAACACAAGCCTGCTTCTTTAATGCACAGGAAGTTCGCGTATCAGAAAATGCTCGACCCGAGGCAAGGTGTGTGGGTCGCCAACCTCCGCTGGCAAAATGTAAAACGTGCAGAGAAAATTACAGACTTGATCGAATGGAGACGGACATAGAAAAGTTGATCTACGTGTTGATGGATGGTGCAGAGGGGCAGGGCAGCTCCGTTGAGGGGATGGCAGAGGGTGTCGTGTCGGCCGCACGTTCGGCCGGTGCGGAACGGCTCGCCGTATTCGTGCCGGACTACACGGATGAGATTCGTGAACGCTGTGCGGGCCGACTCGGCGGTGCCATTGATCGGCTCTCGTCGGTCTTTGAATGTTGGGTGCCGGCCCTTGATTCACGGGGTGCGATCGAAGAAGCGTTGTCACCACTCGCGGGCGAAGTCTGGGGATACTTGGTCACGGAGTCGACTTTGGCCGAATGCCCGCATGCCGTAGACGATGGGGAGCGCGTTCCGGGGATCACGCAGTGGGGAATTAATGACAAGCCGAAAGGCGTCGCTCTCGATGACTTCTATCGCGAATGGGCGGTTCATTCAAAGCTGTCTTTCGATCTTCACCCGACGCGACAATCCTATATTCGAAATGCGGTCGCTCGGCGCCTAACGACCTCGGCGCCCGCCTATCTCGGGATCGTTTTGGAACGATTCCCTCGGCTTGAGGACTTCGTGGATGAGTCGATCTACTTCGGGGATCCAGCGGTCGTTCGTGAGATGATTCAGCACGTTCCGTCGTTCTACGATTTCGCGACTGCCATGACGGGTGGGCTCAGCGAGTATCGGTGGTCTTGATCGCTGCCTTCTGTTTGCTTGAAGCGCCCTGTTCGCCCTGTTCGCCCTGTTCGCCCTGTTCGCCTAGTTAGGCGACGCGAACGATGACACGCCCCGTTGTTTGGCGATCGCGCATGCGGGTCATCGCGGCAGGCAGCGCCTCGAAGTCCACGACTTCGCCGATCACGGGCTTGAGCTTTCCGTCACGAACGCCATCGACAATTTCCGCCATGACCTTGCTGCCAAGGGCGTCGGAGCAGAAATTCCATCCCATCGCCTGCTTCATCATGGGGGCGACCGCTTCATCCGCATACGCGAGGAGCACGCCGCAGAGCTTCAGGTTGCCGGCCGAG
>Ga0115004_10005186_pt1 | contig 10309 bp, 11 predicted proteins | sample ArcticOcean_MG_C_10_FD_88737 | JGI IMG/M metagenome (GOLD analysis project Ga0115004, IMG submission 88737) | Marine microbial communities from western Arctic Ocean - ArcticOcean_MG_CB11_90 | ecosystem: Environmental > Aquatic > Marine > Oceanic | place: Arctic Ocean: Canada Basin | collected... | reverse complement strand
TATGAATATAGTTGAAGCAGAGTTTGCCCGTAAAGATATTGAAAGTTTGGAAAAACGCAATTCAAGAGTGTCTTCTAGTCTATCCGCTGCGACGTTATTAAACCATGCTTTTCTGCAAACTAGCCACACATAAAAATAGTGCAGGTGCCTGATACAAAATGTTATTACGTGGGCACTGACTTTAACTCACCGTTGATATGCAGCGTCAATTAAGACCACTGTAAGCCTGAACATAATCGGCCAGACCCACATGCCCTTCGTAGGGCACCCCCTGATTATCGATAGATGTACCTGAGCGCCTAATAATACGAGTTAGGATGAACGATTTGGGTTTTTCTGGCGTAACGCTGCTTGGGAAACTAGTGTTGTCAGTTATGTTTTCGGCAAAGTTTTTAATATCGGCAGCAAAGGTCGCTTCTATACTTCCTCATTAAAAAACACTTATCCATAATCCGCCAAAACGAACTGCTTAGTGTCAATTAAGCCTTTGTTGATTTACCATACCTAGTGCTGCCTGTGCTGCAAGGTTGTCGGTCTTCGTTCCCACAAGCTCCCAGCCGTTTATCAGCATTCTGGTCATATATTGCCTGTTATAAAGGAAACAGGCAATAAGTTGCCAAATTCCAAGTGTTACCAAACTGAACAACAAATGGAGAGCCCCGACACCTAGTTCGCCTCGAAATAGTGGGACAAACCAACCAAAAACAAGTAGGTCCTACTGAATCCGTACAAACCGTTTTTCATCATACCACTTTCTTTGTGCACTATCGCGATAGTTTGCGACATGAATATACCTATTGTTAACTACTATCGCTGTAGCTTAATTTATATCAAATTGATATCAATAAAAAAATATTGCTGATTGATTAACTGTGTCCACCCGCCTGTCGGTTTGCGTCCAACCGTTCTAGCCCCAACCGAGGCAGTTACTTTCACCAGTTCACGCTGTTGAATAGCAATTTCATCTCACGGAACTTCTCAGCGCATATCTGACGTTTCTTGCGTGTTTCCCACCCATGTACAGTCTTAGCCGCTGCGCAGCGTTCTCGGCCTTGTTCAGAACGTGGACCAGTAGATTTTCACCGTGGACCCTACAGACACGTTTGCCACGCATAACAGCCTTGCGGCATTGTTCTTGTGAGTGTTTGGCCTTGGCTTGGCCTCTAGGGGCAGTGATACGCCCCGCTGCGATTGTGACCGTTTTTTGTAGTGTGTTCATCATAATGCTCCGCCGAGAACGATGGGTTAAAATATTCTTGCGCATCTAAATGTAGGCCGCAGATCGCCGCCCGTGGTGGAAATGTACGGCCGCGATGCGCACCCTGCCCTCCGCGGTCCGAAGGCCAGTGCTTAACCCGCCATGCAGCCTAAAGCGGATCTTACCAGTGAATGGAGGTTTTTGGTATGCGGTGCCGCGGCGGGTTCTGGCATCACAACTCTGACTGGGGCGCTCGGAAGCTAAACACAGCTGGGCGGTTCTTTTCAGATTGCTATAAGCCAAGTTGAAATCTCGGCCTGATACAATTTTAATTGTACCATATTTAGGTTTGCTTTGCGGGGTACAGGTGGCTTAGTTAGTGGACCACGAAACGCCCAAAACCACTTCCAACGCCGCTTCAACGCGCGCAAGTCTATAGTGAGGTTTTGAGGTGGGCGCCACTTCATTTGCGAACCACGGTACCGGTTCAGGAATTGCGCAGAGACAAAAATCATTCGTTGAGAGATAGTGCGCCCACAAAGCCCAGCTGCTGCCTTGATGTCCGCTCCCTAGCAAGGTAGCGGCTGGGCCGTGTAAAAATTGGGTAGTACGTTTCGTCACATCCTCATCGTCACGCAATCAAGCCGCTGTATCTGTCATCGATGTCACCGACGAGAATGCCCGTCAGAGAGACGAACGCATCCCCCGAGAAAGCCTCAAGAGACATACCCGTTTTGTAATTCACTGAGGTTTGCGCTATATCTGCATAAGCCCCGCCACTGTTGATGAAGACCCAGTGTGGATCAGGCGCATCCAAGCCAACTGCGTATTTTAGAATGTTCAGAGCATCCATAGAATTCACCGAACCACTTCCATAAATATCGGACGCAATATATTATTTATAATGCGCAGGACCGTTAGAAGCGTCCAGACCAACAGCAATACGCAGAGCCTGCAGCGCGTCCATGGAATTGATGGCGTTTGTTGCGCTGGTATTCTCAAGCGCAAACGATGCGTCCATAACAACGTCTGAACCGTGAGACACCTCAAACGACAACTGACCTGAGATGTCTGTGGCAAGGCTACTGTCACAGGCCGTTACCGTAACCCCATCCATAGCTGTGCCAGTGCAAGTGATCACCGTCGCTGTGAGCGTGCTGGATATGTAACTAAACGTCTCAGTGGTATCTGGAGCTGCATCTCCATCGAATGATGTTCCTGTAATACGGATGCCAACAGGTTCCAAGTTCTCCAGAACGGTCATTTGGACCTCAGCGATGGGGTTGGAGAAATTGGTGAAGGTACCTGCAGATGAAATGAAGCCGCCCTTGACAGTACCGCTAGAGGCTCCAGTTTCGTTTCGTACCGCTATCGTCCAGTTGTAACCTGAGGTCAGACTTACGTCTTTATGTACAAGGTCACTTGGATCAAAGTTAGTGGCAAAATCCAGAGCCTTAATGCCGCCTCCACCCAAGTCGTAGGTTGCGTCACAGATAAGGCCGCACGTTACAACATCACCGGCCTTCGAGAACTGCTCTATATTCAGACCGCCAATAACATCCTGAACAGGTGCTTCCACATCCACCACAAAGTTTACATTGGCCGCTACATACCCGTTTTCAGCAGTTTCGGTGGCTAAAACGAATAATACATAAGTGCCATTATCGTCAAAGCTAAACTCAAAGTCCATTAATTCAACGGCAGAGATGTTCCATGCGCCGGTGGCATCTGCGGCAGTTTCAGACTTTTTAACAGCATCTGCTGGATCAGCCATTACAACGTGTACCGCTGCTTTTGCTGCGATCACGCCGCTTAGGTCATACGAGATCTCAGCTGAAATTGCAGACAATGTTGTAGGTGCCTTATCAACGTCAAATTCTGTCGAACTGTGCTGTGCTGCTGCATTACCAGCCACATCGCTTACATCGGCAGTCAAAGAATAGGTGCCACCATCCGAGAGCGCCTGTAAATCCGCTGCTGGGATCGTGATTGCCACGCTATTGATTGAAAAAGTCCCAGTATAATCTTTACCGCTCAGAGCCACCGTAAGTGCCTGACCATCTTCCGCACCGTTGGTAGCTGTTCTATCCCGGATGATTACATAGACCCTCGTCGTTCTGCGCTTTTCTAGCAAGATCGGTGCTGGGGGGATATTCAGACGGGCGACACCAATGCTTGTCCGACGTCATAGCCAGACGACACCAACACCAACACCAAAGATACCGGCGGCCATTCAGGCGCGTGTTGAACCTGCGTTGGTCTTGGCGGAACCCCACGCAACCACTGAACAGACTAACTAGAAATAGCGCATGCGAGACAGTGTTAAGGATCGCAGCCACACACCTCACAACCCCCACCGACTTCAGACCACCCTGACCACAGCGCAACAGGCTGTGGCGGGGATGCACTGCGCAAAACGTGACGGCTGTCGCTAGTCGATCTATTGGCCGTGGTGCGCGAGTTTCTGAACCCGACTATGTCTCGTTCGGGTCTAGACCCTTGTCTGCGTCGGCATGGAGCGGGACGTCTTCGTGACCGTAAGGGCAAGGATGACAAATCCAAGCACAGTGACTTGAAAGCACCTGAGCCCGGATACATCAACAGTGACCTGAAATACCTGCCACGCATGGCCAATGAAACGTCGCGCGGTTATCTCATTGTGGCGATCAACTGGGCCACCCAATGGGTCTTCATTGGCATGCGTCGCAACAAGGCAGCCGCAAATGCCTAGCGCTTTCTAGGCGACCTGAAACGTGCATGCCCGATCCGTATTCACACCATTTCAACCGGTAACGGCAAGGCGTTCACTGACCGCCTTTTTGGTGTGCGCAGGCACGCTGCAACGCGGCAGCACGCGGTTGATATGCTTTGCTCAACTTCCGGTATTGAACCTCGGCTGGCCCCGCCAAGATCGCCGTAAACTAACGGCATGGTTGAGCGGTTCAACGGCCGCATCAAGGACGTCACCATGTTCGATCAGGCGAAGATCTGGGGACGCCGCTGCACCGCTATGTCAGGCTTTACAACCACCCGCTTGCACAATCAGCTTTGGGCAGCAAAACGCCCTTGCACGCCATGAAACAATGGCACAAACTCACACCTGAACTGTTTAAGAAACAGCCATAACCTCACGGGATGTGACAGGCAGGGTTTCCCAGGCGCCAAACTGTAAAAGCGGTAATATTCTTCTTTTGCTGTCAGCACTGCGCTGTTATCCATCTCAAAACAAAGCAAAAACAGCTAGTTGCTTAACTTGCTGCGCAGAAATGTCACGTGGGTCGTAACAAAAATGGAAAGAATGACAAAAAAGTATTTCTGGCGATTTGCACCATTCATTTTTGTGATGTTCTGGTCCGGTGGATATACCTTTGCAAAACTTGGTCTGGCATATATCGAACCAATGACACTTCTGGCGGTTCGGTATGGCATTGCAGTGTGCTTGCTATTGCCCTTTATTCTTTGGTTTTCTAAACCTTGGCCGGCCTCTGTTCGGCACTGGGCCGTTTTAGGGGTAACTGGCTTCCTGCTGCAGTGCGTATATTTTGGTTTGAGCTATCTTGCCTTTAAAAAAGGGATGAATGCTGGAACCGCTGCGGTTATTATGTCGCTTCAACCGATACTGGTTGCGGCACTGGGACCAACCGTCATTGCAAGCCGTGGTGGACGGCATCTTTGGATCGGTCTAATTATTGGGTTTATTGGCGTGGCTTTGGTGATTGTGTCGGGCAATTCACTCGGGCCAAGCCCTTGGGTGGCGGTTTTTCTCGCGTTAAGTGCGCTGGCCGGGATCACGGTTGCAACACTTTTTGAGAAGTGGCACGGGATAAAAACTGATCCCATGATTGGCGGTTTTGTGCAGTACTTTGTGGGTTTCATCTTTCTCATGCCAGTAGCCATAGCGACTGAGACCATGCTTATCGTTTGGCACCCAGAACTAATAATTTCTTTAGCATATCTTGTGATCGCTAACTCAATCATCTCTGTAGGGATTTATATGGCTCTTCTGCAGCGGGGGGATGCCACGAGCATATCGTCACTACTCTATCTCGTCCCGCCGCTTGCAATGTTTATAGCGTGGGCCGTCCTGGGCGAGGCTGTTACTAAACTTGCGTTAGCTGGCTTTGTGCTTTCAGCAGCAGGCGTCTACATCGTAATTAAGCGGCCTTCTTGAGGCGAGATAAAGACATTTTTTCAGAACACATTGAAACTGGGCCACGCTTCAAGGTTCCCGCGTGTTGGTCTAGGGACGTTTATGATTTTTGCTGTAGTTCATTCGGCTAGAGTTTTTTTAGGGCACTTAAGCCACAGATCGCCTATCCCGCCGCGCGGCCAACGCGCCAAGAACCCCGGTCCGGGGGGAGGCAACTGCGGACAAACCTTGACTTGTGTCTATTCTGGGTCGAGAGCGTTCTGAGGTTGGAGTGCGTCATGAATAGGAGTTTTCGGTTCATGTCGGTTTAGGCTTTGTTAGAAAGACGCTGGCATAAAAAAACTGCCATAGCGTACTTTGTGAAAATAATTGTGCTGGTCTTTGCAAATGGGCTGTTCAGGTTAATTTCATAAAGTGGACCGGGACTTGTTCAAAAAGCCTGAAGCTAGGAAGACCCCACTAGCAACTAGAATTACGCCCCCAAATTTAAGTGGCGTAACAGCTTCACCAAGTATAATCATACCTCCTACTAACGCCAAAATAGGTGTTAATGCGCCAAAGGCAGCAGTTTCAGCAGCGCCTAAGAACTGCACAGCATAATTAAACAACACCATTGCTAAAATGCCGATAACAAAACTTTGAAGCGCAATCATTATCATGATTTCGCTAAAATTAGTATCAGAAAAGCTAATACTTCCAGTAAATAACAGTATTGGGGTGAAAACCAGGGCACCCCAAAATAGTCCAATCACGAGCCCATGCATAGGACTGAGCCCACTTTGACGAAACATAACTGAATAAACTGCCCAGACCCCTGACCCAGTTAGAAACATTAGATGGCCCTTCCAAGCGCTGTCGCTGGCACCAGCAAGGGCTTCCCATAGACTTACTAAAACCGCTCCAACTAGGATCATTGCCAATCCTAGTCTGCGGCGCTGGCTGGGGAGTTCTCCTGCCATGACATAGGCTGCCAGTGCAGTCCAAAATGGCAACATTCCGGGCGCTAAGGCGCCACCGTCAGATGCGGGTGCATAAGACAATCCTTTAGATATCAAATAAGGAGTAACTGCGCTGGCTCCAATCATCAACATAGTAGCACGATACCAAGGCTGACCATGAGGTATGATACCCAATTTTAACATCGCAGGCGCCATGATAAGGGCGGCTGGAAGCAGGCGTAAGATTAACACCTCTTCAACCGTAAAATTACCTTTTACCGCAAACCGTGTTGACAGCATGAACGCTGCCCAGATTATCACGCTGGCCAACGCTGCCAATAGTCCTAATGCTCGGGTCCTGGGAATCTGCATTGGTTTTGCCTTATAATTAATAAACACCCAAGACCTGCTCATGGCATCGTATGGCATGACGATGCTCTAGCTGAAACAGTATACAATAGTCATTATTTATTAGGCAAAATCTAATGAGAACGTTGCGTTTGTTGTTTAGCCCCCAACCGATGATCCCGCTGCACGACCACCGCGCCGCGTAACACGAGGTACTGAGATTGATCTTTCGAGGGTAGGAATTCTATGTAATCTATCCTTGATTTTTAAAGCGTTTTTATGATTTTTCTCGCTTTTATCAGTGTTATGGTTTCCGGGGTTAGAGGGAAAGGGATGATTTGGTGCCGCAATGTTTTACGGCGAGTGGGCTGATTTCGCCACGCTATCTCGCTTTGCTTGAGTTTGAGCCATAATCACACCGACGGCCAGAATACAGGCACCAATAGCTTGTAGCCAACTCCAAACATATCCAAAGACCAACATAATCAACATTACATAAAATGGCGCTGCATTAAGATGAAAAGAGACTACGCCTATTCCAACCTAACCAACCCCAAAGCTCCACATCCATTGAAAATGGTCCCAGTGCACACCAAGCATAAATCAAAAGTAAAATTAAATCATTGTCTGTTGGTGTGGGAACGGTTGTGCCCGGCATTTGAAAATACCAATAGCGTTGATACAAATTGGGCTGACCGCGATAAGTATTTTCACAGTGGCGATTTCTTCAACGTGGAAAAATTTACAAACGCCACCTTCAAAAGCACAAAATTTAGTGGTGACGCTGCTGGTGGAACTTTGACGGGTACATTAACTTTTTTGGGTGTGAGTAAACACATAAATTTCCCAATCACGAAAATTGGAGAAGGCAAAGATTCATGGGGCGGTTATTGCGTCGGATTTGAAGGGATCTATAAGATGAGCCGTAAAGACTTCGGCATGGATTTCAATCTTGGTCCGGAAGCTGAATTAGTTGATGTGACGCTGCAAATCGAAGCAATAAATGACAAATAGAATCTCAAGCTGTCCCGGCAAATGATCGAGGCAGTTTCCCACATCAGTTGCATGGAGATCTGCGATGACTACCGAAATTAAAAAAAATCATATTCTCTCAGCACAAAATTGCGGCACTGGTTGATTGCAGGACATATGATTGGCCTGAGCGTTTCGGGTTGGTGCATGATAGATCTCTCATTTTATTCCAGTTGGTATTATCCTGCACCAAACCTGCACAAGTCTTTTGGTACTGTGGTTTTTGTTATGGGTCTGCTCCTCCTGCTTAACAGATTCCAAAAGCGTCCGTCTCCATTGGAAGGTCACACCAAGTTAGAAAAACTAGCCACAAAGTTTGCACATTTACTCCTCTTTGCAAGCTTGCTGACGATTCCGATTACTGGTTACATATTCACAACGTTCACTGGTCAGAGTGTTTTGATATTCAATATATTTGCCATTCCTGCTGTCGTTGTGATTTCACAAAAGGTCCGCGACTTGGCAATTGAATTCCATATTTATGCCTCACTCAGCATAACTGCGGTGGTTGCCGCCCACGTAGGTGGGGCGCTAAAACACCATTTTTTGGATAGAGACCGCACGTTGCGTAAGATATTTTAGTGGTTGTCTTTTAATGGGAGCGGTCAAACTAATGAGAACACCCATCGGGTTGCTGGCACAGCTGAAATCTATGCGATCAATAATTGGCACCACTCGGCGACACGGTTGAGCTTGAAATTTGTGCGTGAATACAGATGCATCCCCCCCAACGAAACTACCCACAAATAATTTTACGACACTGATTGCGAAGGGCGTCACTCCAAGGCGCACGGCCAAAAAACAGGGGTCCCCTTGGCACCAAGCGCCGCTGCCCCCTAATAGTTGGCGGCAGTACCCCACCCCCAAAAAAGGTCAATCATGCACTCACGATCAATCTGGACCACTTAAGCGGGGTTGGTCAATAACAGTGGACCAAAATCCGACTATCCATTATCAAAGCCAACCGAATGGGTGCGATTCACTAAATAACTCGGCTGAGATGTAAGCTGGGGCCATTTATGCTAAAAAGATATTGAGTTTTCAATTATTGTCTTATCTTAATGAGATAGTCGACGTTCAAATAATTTCTAAGTGAACTTTTTTGGAGTACCAAAAGCATGCGCGTCTTTCTCTCGTTATTTTCTATAACGATCTTTCTGGCAATCCCAAAACTTACTCTCGCGGAAACTATTCAAATTGAGTTTACAGATCAAGATTCCTACAGCATCGAAGTTGCACTCATTGAGGCAGGAGACACCATCGAATGGTTACCAACAAATGAAGGGCATAATGTAGAGTTTCTTGCAGGTCCCCAATTGAATACACTTTCAAGAAAATCAGAAATAAATGCGCTTTTTTCAGTCGTTTTTAAAAATCCCGGAGTATACCTATACCATTGCACCCCTCATGGCAACATGGGCATGCTAGGTCTAATAGTTGTTGATAACGATTTTCACAATTTGGAAAGCGTCCAGAAAGTTCAATTATCGCGCGTGTCAGATTCAGTTTTGAAAAGGTTGATTAGAATTGCGCAATCGAAAACCAAATCATGATAACGAAATAATCGCAGCGCGCATGGCGTGTACCTCTTAAACTTTACAAAAATATCATATCAGGAGCGGCTTTCGTTTTTTTTTGGCAACTAACATGTTTGTCTCAAACTGCTCAGCGCTGTGCCATTTGTCCCGGACCCAAGTAATGGAATGTGTCGGCAATCCCCCCCGAAACTAAGGGGATGTGGAAATAAAATTTTCTCAGCAAGATGCATGAGAAGATTTTGATGAAGATGACAAGATATAGCGAACCCCAAATTCTTGTAATCCTGCGGCAGGCTGAAGGCGGTTGCCTGTCTCTCCGCCACTTACTGTCTAACTAGCATTGGCATATCCCCGATAAGAATCTGATAATAATCAGTATTTTAGCAAGGCGTTTGTTATGCATATTTGAGTACTGACCATTATGCAGACCAAATCCATACCGTATACCTTTATCAGAGGCGGCTATTTCTATTTTTCCAGACGGGTCCCCAATGATTTGCGCAAATATTATAGCTACCCAAGAGTAGTCCAAGGTCTACGAACTTCACCTCCCCAAAAGGCCAAAGTTCAGGCAAATGTAGCTGCGGCAAAGCTTGAAGCTTATTGGAGTCAGATGCGATCAGCTGAGTCTGAAGTGTTGGGCATGGCGCTTGTTAAAGAGATGCCAGCATCAAATACTCTTGTGAGACCTTCTTTGAGCGAATCCGTAGATAGTAGCCAGGCTGACTGCCTATCTTTGTTGGATGCATTGAAGGTTTACCTTGATCTGAAAGGTAAGGGGCGTCCAAAGACATTCCGTACAGCCGCTGAACGGTCTTGTAATTATCTGATTAGTCTTTGTGGCAATAAGCCTTTATCTGAATACACCCGTAATGATGCACTTCAGTTTAGGGATTGGCTTGTTGCTCGTGGATTAACTGGATCAAGTATTACTCGTAACTTCTCTTATCTTAAGGCCGTTATCAATTTTGCGTTGTCTGAGTATGCTTTGGATATACGTAATCCTTTTGTTGGTGTGTATCATGATAGAAGTGCAGGTGTTTTGGTTCGAAAGCCAATTCCACTAGATGCTATCAGAGTTGTGCAATCTGAATGTCTTGCCATT
>Ga0115004_10005185_pt1 | contig 10310 bp, 6 predicted proteins | sample ArcticOcean_MG_C_10_FD_88737 | JGI IMG/M metagenome (GOLD analysis project Ga0115004, IMG submission 88737) | Marine microbial communities from western Arctic Ocean - ArcticOcean_MG_CB11_90 | ecosystem: Environmental > Aquatic > Marine > Oceanic | place: Arctic Ocean: Canada Basin | collected... | reverse complement strand
GATAATTATTATCACGATAAAGATGCTCCTTTAGTTACCGATCGAGTGTATGATAATTTAAAAAAAGTAGTAATTAACTTAGAAAATAGTCATCATCACTTAAAAAAGTTTAGTTCTATTTTAAATAAAGTTGGGTACGCCCCATCAGAAAAATTTAAAAAAGTTAAACATTTAAAACCAATGCTTTCATTATCTAATGCATTCGATAAAAATGATATGAAAGAATTTTTAAGTAAAATTAAAAATTTTTTAAATAATAAAGAATTAAATATTGAACTTATATCGGAGCCAAAAATAGACGGAATTTCTGCAACATTAATATATGAAAATGGAAAATTAATTAAAGGACTATCACGAGGGGACGGTGTTACGGGTGAAGATATATTAGAAAATCTAAAAACAATTAAAGAAATCCCAAAAATTATTAAAGACAAAAATGTTCCAAAAATTTTAGAAATTAGAGGTGAAATATACATAGGGAAAAAAGATTTTAATTTAATAAATAAAAATTTTGCAAATCCAAGAAATGCAGCCGGTGGTTCTTTAAGACAAAAAAATTCTAGAGAAACAGCTAAAATTCCGCTTAAATATTTTGCTTATGGTTTTGGTTTAATTGAGCCCATGATTTTTAAAACTCATTCAGAATTTATAAGTAAAATAAAAAATTGGGGATTTAATATTAATCCAAATAATCAGATATTAAATGGTTTAAATGAAATTGAAGAACAGCACGAGTTTATAGATGGACTAAGGTCTTCGCTAGATTACGATATTGATGGTTTGGTATATAAAGTTAATAACTTAGAATTACAAAATAGATTAAGTAGCACCTCAAGTTCTCCAAGATGGGCTATCGCCTATAAATTTTCATCAGAAAAAGCTACAACTAGAATCAGAGAAATAACAATTCAAGTTGGACGAACAGGAGCGATTACACCAGTTGCTAAAGTAGAACCTGTAACTGTTGGAGGAGTAGTGGTTTCTAATGCCACATTACATAACGAGGATGAAATTAATCGAAAAGATATAAGGATAGGTGATTTAATTATTATACAGAGAGCTGGCGATGTAATACCACAAGTGGTTTCTGTAGATAAATCTAAAAGAAGTAAACAGAGTAAAAAATTTATTTTCCCAAACAAGTGTCTATGTGGCTCAAAAACATTTAAGGAGATAAATATTTCCACTAAAAAAGAAGATGCTACAAGAAGATGTCTTAAAGGGTATGAATGCAATTTTATAGCTAAAGAAAAACTAAAACATTTTGTATCAAAAGAAGCTTTCAATATTGATGGACTTGGAAAAAAAGTTATAGATCAGTTTTGGGAACTAAAATTAATAAAAAGACCTTCAGATATGTTTAAACTAGATTATAAAAAAATATCATCTCTTGAAGGATGGGGAGATTTATCTGTTAAAAATTTGATTAAAGCAGTAGAAACTTCAAAAAACATATCTCTTAATAGATTTCTTTATTCTATTGGAATTAGACATATTGGACAAGAAAATGCAAAAATATTAGCAGGATTTTTTACATCCATTAAAAAATTTTCAGATTTATTCTATATTAAAAAAAGAAAAGAAATTTTACTAAGTTTAGCAGATTTAGATGGAATTGGTGAAACCCAAATTAATTCTATTGAAAGTTTTTTTTTAAATTCAAAAAATATAGAAGTTGTAAACTCCCTAATTAATGTGCTTTCAATCAATAACTTTAAGATTTTAACCAAAAAAGGTATATTTAGTAATAAAAATCTGATGTTCACAGGCGGGTTTGAAAAAATTAGCAGATCAGAATCAAAAGTTTTAGTAGAAAATAACGGGGGCAACGTTTTGGGTGCTATTTCAAAAAAATTAGACATATTAGTTGTTGGTGACTCTAAACCTACTAAAAAAAAAATAGAAAAGGCAAAAGGTCTTAATATTAAAATTATAAATGAAAAAGATTGGTATAAAACTTTAAATATTTGAACATGCCGTTTTAAGCTCTACCAGCTCAGAACTATTCATAAAATTTTTCAATTTTTTAAAGACGTTGGAGTGATAATCGTTAACCCACTTAATCTCTTTTTTATTTAATAGTTTTTTTACAACTAAAGATTTATCTATTGGAGCCATAGTTAAGTTCTCAAATTTGAGTTTATTTTTCTCTTTCTTTATGCACACTAAATTTTCAATTCTAATTCCAAATTTTTTTTTTTCATAATACCCAGGTTCATTTGAAAGTATCATTCCTTCTTGTAACTTTATTTTATTTCCTCTGCTTATTCCATGAGGTCCTTCATGAACATTTAAAAAATATCCAACTCCATGTCCAGTACCATGAGCGTAATTAAGACCAATTTTGTTTAACGGTTTTCTTGCAGCCTCATCTATTTCTGACCCAGAGGTAGAATTCTTTATTTTATAATCTGCTACAGCAATGTGACCTTGTAAAACTCTAGTATAAATATTTTTTATTTTTACGCTCTTGTTATCAAGAGAAATAGTTCTAGTTACATCTGTGGTACCAAAATTATATTGACCACCAGAATCTACTAAATATAGATCTCCCTCTCTTAACAATCTATTATTCTTCTCGTCAGCTTTATAGTGAATTATTGCACCATTTGGGCCAGAACCTGAAATAGTGGGGAAACTCAACATTTTAAAATTCTTATTTTGTTTTCTAAATCTAAATAATTTTTCTTGGGCACTTATTTCAGTAATTTTTTTCTTTTTGAAATTATTTTTTATCCAAAACAAAAATTTAGTAAGAGCTACGCCGTCGCTTATATGTGATTGTTTTATATTTTTTATTTCAATTTTGTTTTTAATTGCTTTTAATATATATGTCATATCATTAAGTTCAAAAATTTTATTATTTTTTATTAGAATATTCTTAAATAATACAGAGCAAGAAAGTCTATCTATTTGTATTTTCTTATTTTTTATTTTATTTAAAAATTTTTCTATATCTTTAATCTCAATTATATTTATATTTTTTAAAACTAATTTAATTTTTCTATCAATTTTTTTTAAATCACAAAAAAGGTTAATATTTTTTTTATTATCTATTGTTAAATAGCTATTAGGTATTGGAGTAAAATCTCCGTCTTTTCCTCTTAAATTTAAAATCCAAGCAACATTTTCTGCGGCAGAAATAAATTGCAAGTCTATTCTATTTTGATTCATTTTTTTTGATAAAATGGAAATCTTTTTTGTATGATTTACACCTACATTTTTTTCCTCTAAAGTAAAAAACTTATTAACTTTTTTTATTTTTTTTCTTTTTCTTAATTTATCTATTAAATTATTTTCAATTGGAACTAATTTGCATTTAGATTTTTGGAAAAGACGCACCAACATTAATTCCGTATAAAGTTTTGGATCATATCCAACAGATAGTTTTTTATTTTTTATAATATCTACTGGAAGTTTTTTTGGAATAGTCATAATTTTGAATTGATTTCCACATTGTATATTAGCTTGTAAAGTATATCTGCCGTCAACAAATAAATAATTTTTTTTTTTTAATATTAAAGCGAAGCCATAGGAACCAGAAAATTTACTAATAAATTTTAAGTTATCTTTATTTTCAGGAATATATTCTCCAAAAAACTCATCATTTTTTGGAACAATATATCCATCAATATTATTTTTTTTAAATAATTTTTTTAAATTTTTTATTTTTTCCATTTTAACAATTTATTTTTTTTGAATCTTTCCCACCCAGGACTCCTATATTCATCTTCAAAATCTAATGGACTATCTTGATTGAACTCAAAATCTTCTTTGTCCCTAGTTATGCCAACTTCATTCTTTTCAACACTTTCATCGGGAATTTCATTTATAAATCTAGAAGGTAGTGCGTCCATCCAATCGCCATGGTAGGCTCTTTTCATTGCGAAAGACAAAAAAGCCTCTTTTTTTGCTCTAGTAATACCAACATAAGCAAGCCTCCTTTCTTCTTCCAAAGCAAAGTCACCTTTTTCTTCTAAAGACTTTTGATGAGGAAACAAACCTTCTTCCCATCCAGGTAAAAAAACTACATCGAATTCAAGACCCTTTGCTCCGTGCATGGTCATCAAATTAATCTTTGCCCCATCCCATTCCTGGTCTATTGAAGTAGCTAAAGCTACGTGCTCAAGAAAACTTTGTAAATTATCATAATCTTGCATCGCTCTTAGAAGTTCTTTTAAATTTTCTAATCTATTTTCATTTTCTAAATCTTTTTTATCTTTTAACACAGCTGAATAACCAGATTCATCTAAAACTAATTTTAACAAATCATAATGCTTCAAATTTTTTGAGTCTTCCCTCCACTTATGAATGAAGTTAATTAATTGGGATAAACTAGCTTTAATTTTTGGTTTAAATTCACCTAATTCTAGTATTTTGATAATAGAATCCTCTAAACATGTTTTATTTTTACTACCAAAAGAATAAATTTGATTTAATGTACTTTCTCCAATACCTTTTTTAGGAGCTCCAATTACTCTCTCTAGAGCAAGGTCATCATATTTTTGATTTATAATACGCAAATAAGAAACCGCGTCTTTGATTTCAGCCCTTTCATAAAATTTAGTTCCGCCTAAGACTCTATATCCTATGCCAACTTTTAAAAATCTCTCCTCAAACTCTCTGGTTTGATATATAGCTCTAACTAAAATAGAAACATCATTAAGAGAATATTTTTTCTTAAGTTTATGCTCAATAATATCGCTAATACCTTGAGCCTCTTCTTTACCGGTTTGGTAACAGTTTAACTTAACTAACTCTCCCTGATCAGCTGAGGACCATAAATTTTTACCAACTCTATTAGTATTATTAGAAATCAAAGCTGAAGCAGTTTCTAATATATTTTTAGTAGATCTATAATTTTGCTCTAACTTAAAAACTTTACAATTTTTATATATCTGGTCAAAAGTTAGAAAATTTTTTATTTCAGCCCCGCGCCAACTGTAAATAGATTGATCGTCATCTCCAACACAACAAATATTTTGCTGCTCATTTACTAAAAGATTCAACCATTTATTTTGTATAAAATTGGTATCCTGAAATTCGTCCACTAAAATATATTTAAAATTTTGAGTATAAATTTTTCTTATATCATCGTGTTCCTCAAAAAGCTTAACAGAATAAAGTAAAAGATCACCAAAATCGCAGGCATTTAAATCTTTAGTTTTACTTTGGTAAATCTCATAAACTTTTAATATTGCTTTTTCTATAGAGCTTGTTCTTTCTATCTTTACATTTTTTGGCAATAGTCCCTTATTTTTCCATTTATCTATATGATACATAATGAGCTGGGGAGAAAATTTTTTCGCATCCAATTCTTCTGCCTTTACAATTTTTCTTATTAATTGTTTTTGATCTTGTGTGTCTAAAATAGTAAAATTACTTTTGAAACCTAATGCTTCAGCATGCCTTCTCAAAAATTTAACACTAATTGAGTGAAATGTTCCTAGCCAAGGTACAGAATTTGATGAATTCTTTATATAGCTCATCACTCTTTTTTGCATTTCCTTGGCTGCTTTATTTGTAAAAGTTACACAAAGTATTTGGCTAGGCCATGCTTTATTTTCGTTAATTATATGAGCCAATCTTGTAGTTAAAACTCTAGTTTTGCCAGAGCCCGCTCCAGCGACTACTAAATTAGGTCCTTCCGTATTTAAAACTGCTTCCTTTTGTTCCTTGTTTAAATTTTTTAATAATTCATTTATAGAGTTCATAATGTGTATTAGCTTAATTATACACCAATAGCATTAATAAAAAAATGATTAATATAATTAAAATATTTTCGCAATTTTTTCATACAGATAAAAAAGAAAAAGATTATTTTTCTTTTAAAAAAAAAATAAAATCAATTTTATTCTTAAAATATACAATAATTATTATTACAATCTTTTTTGTTATTTATTTAATAATTCCTAAAACATTTAATTACGAGAAAAAATTAACACATCTAGAAGAAACTTTATCTGAAAATTACAAAATACAAATTATAAATTATTCGGTGATAGAATATAATATTTTTCCTTCACCACATATTGATATTAAAGGTTTGAAATTAAAAATTGACAATCAAATAATGAATGGAAAAGTAGAAAGTTTAAAAATTGATTTAAATTTAAGCCAAATATATAGCTTTAAAAATGTAAATATAAAAAAAATAACATTAAACAATTCTGAGTTATTTGTAGAAATTAAAAACATAAAAAATTTAATTAGATATATTAAAAACTTAAATGGAAAAATTTATTTTAAAAATAGCAATCTAAAACTTACAAATAATAATAATAAAATAATCAATATAAACAGAGGAAAATTTGATAATCAAAATATAAAAAATTTGATATTTAGTGGTATATTTTTAGAAAAAAAATTTAAGATTAAGTTTATAGAAAAAAATAATTACAAAAGAGTAATATTTAATTTACCCGAAATTGGCCTTAAAAGTGAAGCCAATCTTACTCCTGATAGTGGATTAGATATTTTGAGAGGTAAGATAAAATTGAAAATACTAAACAATAATTTTAAATTTGATTTTATAAAAAATAAAAGTTTAGAAATATTTAATTCTAATTTTAGAAATTCAATAATACAGACTTCATATGATGGAAATTTGAATTTTAAGCCTTATTTTAATTTCGATTTAAAACTGAATTCAAATTATTTAAATTTTAAAAAATTACTTTCACAAATCAATTTAAATAAAGATAAATTTTCAGTCTTAAATAAAAAGTTAAATGGAAAAATAAATTTTAGATTAAATAAAAATAATTTCACCTCACAATTAATTCAAGAAGCTGACATTTCTTTATTTTTTAAAAATGGCAATGCTAAATTAGATAATAGTAATTTTAAATTTAAAGAGGGGAATATAATAATAAATGGGTTTTTTACTGAAAATCAAGGTTATAAAAAATTTAAATTCTATATAGATTTAACACTTACAGATTCTAAGGCAATTATCAAAAATTTTGATTTAGATTATAATCAAAATATTAAAAATAAAAATACAATTAAAGTAGATGGTTCTTTGAATTTATCTGCAAATAAAGTTAATATTAAAAATATTATAATTAATAAAAATAATATAATTAAAAAAGAAAAGACAGAGATGTATGAAAAAATTTTTGAAGAAATGATGATTAAAAATAATGTTTTAGATATGTTAGATTTTTTAAAATTTAAAAATTTTATTAAGAAAATTTACTAATTGAATGTTATTTAGGCTTTGTCATTAACATAGGGTTCATAACACTTTCATATTCGTCTTTACTTAAAATTCCCGACTTAATTATTTCATGCTTAAGAGTCGTTCCATTTTTATGTGCATTTTTGGCAATTTTTGCAGCTTGATCATATCCAATTCGTGGAGCTAGTGCTGTTACCGTCATTAAAGAGTTGTCTAAGAGTATTTTAATTCTTTTTTTGTCTGCTTTAATTCCTCTAACACAATATGAAGCAAATGTTTTTGATGAATCGCTCATTATTTCAATAGATTGTAAGATATTATCAATTATTAGAGGCTTAAAAACGTTAAGCTCAAAATGTCCATGTGAACCAGCTATTGTGATGCCATTGTGGTTCCCAATTACTTTTACACAAACCATAGTAACTGCTTCGGATTGAGTTGGGTTTACTTTCCCGGGCATAATTGATGATCCGGGTTCATTGGCGGGTAAAATTATTTCTCCATATCCCGCTCTAGGGCCAGATCCTAAAAACCTAATATCGTTTGCAATTTTCATTAAGCAAACTGCAGTAGTATTTAATGTGCCAGAAAAATTAACTATTTCATCATGTGCCGCTAAAGCTGCAAACTTGTTTGGCACAACTTTAAAAGGAAGTTTTGTAATTTTACTAATTTCTTTAACAATTTTTTTATCAAATCCTTTTCTCGTATTTAAACCAGTTCCAACAGCTGTTCCGCCTTGAGCTAAAAAATAAATTTCTTCTAATGCCCTTTCTATTCTGTAAATACATTTTTTTAATTGGGCATGATAACCAGAAAACTCTTGACCTAATGTTAATGGTGTTGCATCCTGAAGGTGAGTCCTACCTACTTTTACTATATTTTTAAATTCCTTAACTTTTTTTTCAAGTTCTTTTTCAAGTAATTTTAGTGAAGGTAGTAATTTTGTTTGAGTTTTTAAAGCAATTGCAATATGCATCGCTGTTGGAAAAACATCATTTGTAGATTGAGATTTATTTACATGATCGTTTGGATGAACTGGTTTTTTTGTTCCAAGTTTTCCACCCATCATTTCTATAGCTTTATTTGCTATTACCTCATTAACATTCATATTTGTTTGGGTACCAGAACCTGTTTGCCAAACCTTTAAAGGGAAGTGAGAATCTAATTTACTTTTTATGACCTCTTCAGAAGCTCGAATAATATATTTACTAATTTTTGCATCTAGATCTTTATTTTTTGTATTTACTATCGCTGCTGCTTTTTTAATAATAGCAATAGAATGTATAACTATTGGCCTTACTAGAAAATCTCCAATATTAAAGAATTTCTTAGATCTTTGAGTTGATGCTCCCCAATACTTATCACCAGGCACTTTAATTTTTCCGATACTATCAAATTCAGTTCTGTATTTCATTTTTGATTCATTGTTATAATATACTCTGATTTAGAGGACTACAATTAGAAATGGAGATTAAATGAGTAATTTCAATAGTGTTAAAAAATTTATGCAGACTTTTGGTCAAGAAGTTAAAAATAAAGCTGCGTTTCCAAATGATAAGATAATAAAACTGAGATACGATTTAATTCAAGAGGAGTTAAATGAATTTAAGCAAGCCTTAGATCAAAAAGATCTTAAAGAAGTGGCTGATGCTTTGACAGATATATTATATGTAACATATGGAGCGGGTCATGCATTTGGTATTGATCTAGATAAATGTTTTGATGAAGTTCAGAGCTCTAATATGAGCAAATTAGGAGACGACGGAAAACCTATTTATAACGAACAAGGAAAAGTTATGAAAGGTCCAAAATATTATAAACCTGACTTAAATAAGTTTATTAAATAGTATGAAAGAAAATTTTTATTGGATTATAATTGGTATAGCTTTAGGTTTGTTAATATATTTAGGTGATAAATATATTTTCTAAAAAATATTTATTGATCTATTGTAACTATGTTAAAGAACGTTTATACCCAGCAAATCAATGAGCAAAAAAATTTCTCATAAAATTAGAACTAATAAAACAGGCTTCGAAACATATAGTAAGATACGCAATGAGTTTAGACCATATGTAATGTCAACTAATGAGGATAATTTTAAAAGTAAGATTGTAAATACAGATAAATTTGGATTTCGCAAAACATATTTTCAAAAAAAACTTATTGGTCTTGATGAAATTAAAAAATCTACAAGCACGCACAATGTAATTGTTGGTGCCAGTACGGCATTTAGTGTGGGAAGCCCATCAGATAAAGAGACAATTCACTCCTATTTGAGTAAAAAAAAACTTTGTATTTCTCTGGGTGTTAGAGGCGCTACCGGTCAACAGGAAACTGTAACTTATTTGCAATTTAAAAGATTTCTTGGAAAGGTAAAAAATATTATAATTTTATCAGGATTAAATGATGTTATACTTTGTTCGCAAAAGCATAGTTTATTTTATCCAGACTTTGGAGGTGTAATGAGCGAGAATGATAGAGTGTCAAATTCAATTATGCAATATAATTTTTTTCATGGCATAGAAAAATGGAAAATCGGAAGAAATAACATTTTTTCATTTATGACATTAGCTGCCAATAAATCAAAAATTATAAGATCAATATTTAGTTTTTTTTCTAATCGGTTTTTACACAGTTCTGACAAGCGAAAAATAAAAAATCTCAATCGATCTTTTAATGAAAAAATCTCTAACATAAGAAAAATTATCTCAAATGACTTAGACACATGGTCAATGATTGCTAGAAAAAATAAGATAAATATTATTTATATATTGCAGCCTACCCTTGCTTGGAGCAATAAAAGACTTACCGAAAATGAAAAAAAAATTTATCAATATGAAAGAAATAGAATGAAAAAGATATTTCTTGTTGATACTTTTAATAAGACAATTTATTTAAAACAAAAAAGTTTTTTGAAAAAAATGTGTAAAAAAAATCACATAAAATTCCATGATGCTAATGAGTGGACAAAAAAAGCTAGTAGTAATAAAAATTTTTTTATTGATCTATGCCATTTGACTCAATATGGAAATTTTTTTATGTCTGAAAATATTAATAAGTTGATTAATTAATTAAATTTATGAATGTATGGAAAATTATTTCAAATTGAAAATTTATTAAATG